>Ga0247611_10002323_pt1 | contig 30971 bp, 27 predicted proteins | sample 177DNAGHGhighgp2_FD_192422 | JGI IMG/M metagenome (GOLD analysis project Ga0247611, IMG submission 192422) | Sheep rumen microbial communities from Palmerston North, Manawatu-Wanganui, New Zealand - 1770 DNA GHGhigh gp2 | ecosystem: Host-associated > Mammals > Digestive system > Stomach > Rumen... | reverse complement strand
ATCTGGACTTCCTGTAAAACTGCTTAATAGTTTAGATGATAAACCCATAGATGAAAGAGATATAGATTATAGGTATTATTATGAAGAAGCTTATAAGATTATAGACCCTATCAAACTTAGAATATCACCTAATCAAAAAGCAGATGCTAAACGAGGGACTAAAAGTGGTAAAACACTTATTAAACGTCACTCTAGAAATTATTTAACTCTATTTGATGCTGAAGATTTAGATGAATAAAATAGAGCAAATGTATCAAGACGCTATTACTAAATGGCGTGATAATAAAGGGTGTGGGACTTTAATTGTTCCACACCCTCTTGATAAGCAAGTAATTATTCTTGACATATTAGTTAATATGTATGTTAAGAATCCTGATATTAAAGCTCTTGTAATAGTTAATAATTGGAATACTAGACTTGCTTTGATTGATTATCTTACTCATCAAGATTGTGAAGAAAACAATGACGAATTTAAAGATAAGATTTTAAAGAAGAGTATTGTAATTATTACTGAAAATCTTGCGATAGGCAATAGTTTTAGATATAGTCATTATGATATTTCTATTATGTTAGATGTGTTCGATCCAGATATGGTTATAAATACATTTAAAAGTGGTAGATTTAAACTTGCTATATTTGGTTCTATGCCTGTGCAAAGAGAACTAAGTAAAGTTGCACCTATACTTCCAGTATTTTCTCAACAAGAGTTTGATGAACTTCGTGTTAGCACGCCCGTAGAAGAAATGATTGTTGGTATGACTATACCTGAAGATAGTGAAGATTATAAACTTCTTGACTATTACAAACAATATATTACTACTTCTATGGATATATTTGGTAATTTTGATATTATGCAAGAGGCTCGTCTTGGTAACACAAAATTTAATATATCTGCTACACAAATCTGTGAACAAATTGCTCAAGAAAATGGTTGGAATGCTCATCTTGATATGAGTGTACCAATTAATGTACAACTGGATGAAGTTTATAATCCTGGTAGTATTAGAGAAAGAGCAAATAAAACTTTTGAGATAATTAGAAGTAGAAATCAACTATTATCTGATTATAAAGGTAAACTTGAAGAAATTTATAAAATTGTAAAAGAACATGAGAAAGAACGAATTTTAATTATTAATAAAAAAGGTATCTTTGCTGCTAAAGTAACTGAATACCTTAATGAAATGTTTGGTACTGTTATTTGTGGAAATTATCACGAAAGTGTTGATAATATTCCTGAACTTGACAGTAAAGGTAACCCTGTTTTATATAGGTCTGGTCAAAAAGCTGGTAAACCTAAAATGTTAGGTGCTACTAGTCAAAAGTCTAGAAATATGCAAGCATTTAATGAGGGTTACCTTCATGTACTCTCAACTAATAATGCACCTGATAAAAAACTTTCTATAGATGTGGATGTTGTTATTATAACTTCTCCACAATGTGAAACTATAGAAAATTATATGTATCGTTTGAGTGGTGTGTTTTATCCTAACAATAAAATCAAATTATATACACTTTATGTTAAAAACTCGATTGAGGACACCAAATTGCAACATAGAACTATCCCAAATAGTCACATAATTGTTAATAAGTGTGAAAATGAAGTTGTATATGAAAATAATTCTGATTTTGTTGTTATTGATTGAAAATAAAGTGTTATCTTTGCATTGAATTTAAGAAACGCTCTTTGAAATAATGGACAAACAAATCACTAAAGTAGAACATACTGATGATGATAAATCATTAGTTCTAGGTAGAGGTAACATTAATTCTGGTCTTAGTGTTTTTAATCTTCTTGATGAGAAACAATTAGCATCTGCTGAATTGTTTATTAAGAAGATTCTTCAAAGTGAAAAATGTGGTCTTAAAAGTGTACAAGATGGTCTTGCAGTTCTTATGAGAGCACAAGATTTAAATCTTCCTTTTTCACCTTGTATTGAACATATTCATGTTATTAATGGTAAGACTGGTGTTGATGTTCACATCATTAAAGCATTATTGCTGAGGGCAGGAGTAAGTTGGGAATGTACTAAAGATTATACTCCTCAGTATCAATATACTGACGGCAATAATATTTATCTTGAAACACAACTTCCCAACTATTGTGTTAAATGTCGCACTGCTAAAGAAGCTGCTGATAAAACTACTGATGATACTGTTGGTATTTATCCAGTTAAATGGTATCGTGACATGAAAGGTAACGTATATAACGAGTTTCAAGTCAGTGATAAGTGTGAAGTAGCAATTAATACTGCTCATGCTAAGAAACTTGCAAGTGAAGGTAAATTTCCTATTATTAGGGTTCCTGCACAGCCTGTTGATTTTGTTACTGAATATAAGTTTACTCGAATTATGTACGTTAATGGTAAGGAACGAGTTATGACTGCTACTAGTCATTTTTCTTATAGTGAGGCTCAAACTGCTGAACTATTTAAGAAAGATACTTATATTAAATATGCTCGTATTCTTATTGGTCATCGCGCCTTTACTCTTGGTGCTCGTGATATTGGTTCAGACCTACTCATGGGTGTTATGGAGAATGGTGAACTTCGTATCGTTGAGGATGTTGACCTCACTCCTCAAGATGTAGAATTTGTTTCAGAGGTTGATAATTAAGAAAGTTGTAACATTACAATTTATATTCGTTTAATTCACATTTATATTAATCTTTTTAAAAATTGTTTAGATTATGAAGACAATGAAGAACATTAAGTTTGGTTTTGCTGCTGTACAGGCTGGTCAGAAGAGTGCTACCGTAAATGCTGAGCCTAGACTCATTGCTAATAGTACGGCTGGTAAGTTTACTGTTACCGCTCCCGTTAGTAAGGCTATGGGTGTAGCAGTTGGTGAGAATATTGGTTTCCTTAACAACATTGCTAGTGTTGAGGCTATGATTGCAGAGCAGAACGCAGACATCATGGCATGGTGTGAAGAGAATGGTATTGACATCACTACTAAGGAAGGTGTTGAGGCTGTTATGGAAGCTGCTACTACTTGGGCTATTTATAAGGGTGTTCCTACCTTTGATAGCAAGGGTAATCCTGTAACTGCTAAGGAGCGTTTCACTAAGGAAGATAAGCAGAAGTTTATCAATGATAATGCTGCTGAGATTCTTGCTGCTAATCGTGAGACTCTTATTGAGCGTAATGGTGGTGTTGATGCTGATGATGACACTCTGCTGGCTCTTATTACGGTTGACGATATTGAGACTCCTGAGTATCACGTTCATACTGGTTCTAAGACTGCAACTACTGGTAATGCTACTGGTGTAGGTTGTCAGCTTGGCTTTACTGATACTTCTATTTGGAATAGCATCAAGAAGGATATTCCTGAGGAAGAGCGTGTAAAGAAGAACCGTGTATTCAAGGTGCTGCTTGACGAGGGATTCAAGACTGTAGTTCCTAATGGTACTAAGGATGGTGTTGAGGTAATGGCTTATCCCATCGAGTTCCTGGAGGACACTGACCCCATCGTTCGTGAGAAGAAGCAGGACTAATTTCTGTTGTTTGTCCTAGATAAATAGCTATTATTGGGGCAGGTATAATTGATATTGTACTTGCCCCATTTTCATCTAACAAATATAAAACTTAATTAAGTATTATGGCAGAAAATGTAAAAACAAATGCTGCTGGTGCTGCTGCAGAGGCACCTGCTAAGAAGAAAAGAAGAGGTATTAACAATCAAACTCAAGCCACTACTAGACTTCGTTTCCATGAGAAAGATGCTAGTCGTAATGGTTTGTTTGTTGGTCAACTTGAGTCTATTTCTGTTGAATGGAGTGTAAATGCTGATGGTAAGCAGTTTACAGGTATGAAAATGCCTCGCTTGCAAATGGTATTTACTTCTCGTCATGCAGATGATGCTCAGAAGCGTTATCTTACTCATAGCATTCTTCCTGTTGAAAGTAATGTTAATACTATTCCTAATGGAAGTGAGGATTGGAAGGTAAATAATGCTTTTAATTGGATTAAACACATTCTTGATGTGTATTATCTGAAGGGTCGTCAAATGACTGAACTTGAAGAAGATGCTTTGAGTCTTGCTTATGAGGATTATGATGACGAAGGAAATTATATTCCTGTAGATCCTCAAGATGTACTTGATTCGTGGGCTACAATGTTTAACAATGTAGTAGCTATGATGGATGGTCGATTTAATCTTCCTGATGGCGAAACTCCTAAGCCTTGTTATAAAGATGCCAATGGTAAGCCTCTTGCTATTTGGATGAAACTTCTTCGTGCTAAGAAGCGTAAAGGTGAGTGGATTCACGTTGGTCAGAATGGTGAACTTGATTTTGACCAATTTATTGGTGCTGGCGTAATTGAACTCATGATTCCTAACAAGGAGCCTGGTGTTCTTAGAATTGATATGGCTAAGGAATCTATTACTCCTAAGGAAGTAAAGAAGACTCCTAGTGTAGGTGTTCCCGCAATGGGTGGTGTTCCTGTTCCTGGTGATATGGGTATGGGTATGCCTATGGACAATTCTGCATTTGCTGCTGCTGGTGAAGACATGCCATTCTAAATGGTAATTATATAGTAATTATAATAGTATTCAAGATGTTGAGAGCGAGCAGTAGTGATTACTCCTCGCTCTTATTTTATATAATATATGCGACGCAATCCTAATACATCTCATCTTACTAAAGACTATATAGAGTCTAAAATCGACCAAATTACTATCATGTCCAAATATCTAGATATTCCTATTAATATTATTGAAGAATGTGTTAATCGTAATACTTTAATTCAATCTGTTTTTAGGGATGATGATAAGACTGGTAGTATGGGGTTTACCTTTAATAAAAAAGGTAGACTTAAAGTTCGTGATTTTGGTGGTTTTGGTTTCTTTGGAGATATTTATGATGTTGTCGGATATGTACTTAGTTTGGCATATGAAAGACAGATAGACCCTAATAAAAAGTCTGATTTTTATTTTATTCTTAAACATATAGCATATACTTTTAGAGATATAATAGATGACAAAGCTGTTGATGAACGTATAGACCCTATGCTTCAAGCAGCAATTAAGAAAGGTCAAGGTCGTAAAGCAATTATTGAAATTGTACCTAGAAGTTGGAATAAACAAGATAAAGAAATATGGGGTAAATGGGGAGTTAATCTCAATTATCTTAGTACTCATTTTGTTGTTCCAGTTGACCAATATTATATCAATAGAAGTAGTGATAGTGACCCTAAATATTATTATAGAGCTAGTGATCCTTGTTATGCTTATATGTTAGGACAAAATAGAAGAGGGATTTATCTAATAAAACTTTATTTTCCACTTAGAGATCGTGCTACAGACCTTAAGTTTGTAACTAATTGTAATGTTCTTGAAGGACTTCCTAATCTAGAGCTTGACAATTATGATTATATACTTATTACAAAAAGTAGTAAAGATAGACTAAGCATAGGCAATCACTTAGCACATCATCCCCTTTACGGGCGGGCTAGCAAACAACTTACTATTGGTGTTGTTAACCTTCCTAGTGAAAGTTATCATCTTAAGCAAATAGAATATGATTATTTACACAATAAACTTGCTGAAGATGGTATAATTATATCTCTACTTGATTTTGACCAAACAGGTAGAGCTGGTGCTAAATATCTCAAGGAAACATATGATATTCCTTATATCTTTATAACTCGTGGTGAATTTGGACTTCCTAACTATGAGTGTAAAGATTTTACTGATTTACACGATGTGTATAAACTAAAAGAAATTGATAATTTTATAAATGAAACTATAACTTATGTTGAACTCAGATATAAGAATGAGATTGCATCCGTTGATAAAGAAGAAGGATTATCATACGATGGCTTACCTTTTTAAAGGTGGTAGAAGAGTAGGTCTTATTATGACCTATATTTCTAAAGAAGAGGAAGATGCTCTTGATGGCAGAATTCCTTTGCAAATTAAGCGTGGAAGAGAAACGTTTGTACTTGATAGAACTCATGTTATTCATTACGGAGAAGTAGATTTTAATCCTGGAAGTGATGATTATAAAATTCTTGAAGACAGTAAAATGTTCTTTCCTATGGAATTTCAAGGAGTTTCTATTCCTGCTAATTATGATTATGAGCATCATGCAGCATTGAGTGATATTAAAACTCCTCGTTGGTTTGATACTGTGAATGCTGCATTGATTTGTAGATATACTCATGGTATGCTTGATAAACCTAAACGTATTGTAATTTTTGAGCAATGATTGAGCTAGATATTCTACTTGATTATGTGATTGAACTTGATTTTTTTACTAAGTCTTTTATAGAACAACGTGTTCGTAATTATGGTGTTAATAAAGTTTTAGAGAATCAATTTAAATCACTTGATTGTAGTCAACTAACTTCTGATGGTAAACGTGTTCAGCAAACAACTGGATATGCTTATAAAAATGAACTTAGTCAAACTTTATATATAATTCAAAATTATAAAAAAGACGATGAAGAACTGTATCTTAAATTGATTAACCTTCATCAAGCAAATCTTAAGTTTGAAGAAGATAATCCACCAGAAGTTAGTACTTGGAAAGAAAAGAAGAAAAGAACTAAGAGAGAGCCTAAAGAAAAGAAAGAAAGTGCTGCTGAAAGAAAACTGAAAGCTAAGGCTCTTAAACTTAGTACTCTTAAACTAAATATAAAACCTACGTTTAAAAATGCAAACTAAGTTATATAAACGTGATGCTAAAGGTAATATACTTCAATGGAGTATACAACCTCATTTATCTGAAGACAATGCTTTGTTGGTACAACATGGTATACTTGGGCATAAACAGTATACTGAAGTTATAAAGATTACTAAAAAGACTGTTAATGAACTTGACTCAAGAGTTAAAGCTAAACGTAAAGAAGGATACAAAGCATTAGAAGATTTGTATGATAACTCCCCCGTAGAAGGGATGATGAGTGGTGCTCAACTTGCTACTTATCTCGATACTTATCTTCCTAAATATAATACTACCGATAGTGGTTTTGTTCTTCCTATGTTAGCTAAAACTCTTGAAGATAATAAACCTTTTGAAAAGTTTGGTACAATGACTGGTCAATGGAAAATAAATGGTCTTCGTTGTATTATTGGGGCAGTTAAAACTGAAGGTGATTTGTTTAGCCCATTTAGATTAACTTATACTTCTCGTGAAGGTACTAGTTGGAATCTTCCATGGCTTGACCAATATATTGTCCCTAAAATAGACCAAACATTGCTTGATATGTTGTGTGATGGTATAGCTTCTCTTGATGGTGAATTATATCTTCCTGGATATTCTGTAAATGATATTAATTCATTTGTTAAGAATCCTTCTCTTCCTCAACATTATAAACTTCAATATTGGTGTTATGACATTTGTGTTGATGGCTTTAGTGCTGATAAACGAGCAGAAATGCTTTATGGAGGCAGTAATGGTAAACTTGTAGCTAATATTTTTAATATCGAAGACCATTATGAAAATGAAGAACAATTTGTTCTTCTTCCAGAGTTTAAAGTTAATGATATAACTGAAGCTACTAGTCTTCGAGATAAATTTATCGCTATTGGTTTTGAAGGTCTTATTCTACGTAATCCTAAAGCAGAATATGCTTTTGGTAAACGTAATAGCAGTATGTTCAAGTATAAAAAGAAACTTGATGGAATGTTTGAAATTGTAGATATTCAAGAAGATAAACGAGGTCTTCCAATATATACTCTCAGAAATGACATCAACTCTGAAACATTTGAATGTACTATTAATCTTCCTCAGGATAAACAACTCAATCAATTAGCTCTTAAGAATACTCTTATCGGTAAGAAAGGTTTAGTTGAATATCGGGAGAGAAGTGGAGTTAAACAAGTCCCTTTCCACGCAAAGTTAGTAAAGATATATGTTTGACATAGTTAAAGTTTTATTTTTCTTGATAGGAGTGCTAGTAACACTCCTATTTTTGTGTAAAGTAGTAATAACTATCATATTATATATTAAAAGACATGGTGATCCTGATAAATATTGGAGTATTGTAAGACATTCTATGTTTTCAGATAATTGTGATAGTTATTGGTTTATAATTCCTACTATTGCTATAAGTTATACGCAGCATAAATATGTTGAAATTACTTGTAGATTTCTTAAGTGGGAATATTATACTAATTATCAATTAAGTAATGAAGTTTAAATGGTAAACTTTAATATTTATGATGATGCTAATAAAAAGTTAGATAGAACTAAAACATGGGTTAATATTAAATATAAACAAATAATTAGTAGAGAAATAAAGTTTCATAAATACACTAGTTTAGTTTATAGGTATAGTGTCAGTTCTGATACTTATACTTATTTTATAATAGTATCTGATGAAAAGCCTACAAATATTTCTAGTTCAAGAACATTTATAGATGATTATGGTAGGTTTAAAATTAAAGTTGATAGTATTTGGAACAAAACTATACTTAAAACATTTGAAAAAGATACTAATATAAATATTACTCATGTGGATGGTGATGACACTGGTGATGTGTATGAACTTGATATTTAAGTTGATGATAGGCAGTGAGTTTGTTTGTCCAGTGAGCAGTTTTGCCTTTAAAATTCAAAATTTGCTGCCTGTCGTCGCTTCTGCTGAAGTTTATATTTGGATATGATAAGTTATTCATATTTAAATTTTGAACGCTTAGAACGCAAAATAAAATATACGATAAAATTTGGTAGTGTAATTTATTTTATGTAAATTTGTAATGTTAAACTTAATAAAATAATAAAGATATGGCTGTAGCACAAGATATTCAAGTACTTAATAGTGATGGTGTCGCTATTGATTTTGATTATAGCGCTAGACAACTATTTCTTAGAACTATAGAATGCATAGATTATAAAGAAGTAGGTTCTAGTAATTATAGTTATGATCAAGTTGGTACCTATCGTTTTATATTTCAAATAAACAATGGTAGTGGGATACGTGCTTATAATGCTAAAGAAGATTATAAGTTAACCTTTGTTATTTCTATTTCTGAATGGTATCGCTATGAAGGTGATATTCGTAAAGAAATGCAAGATGCTTTATCTAAATTTGATATATTGGATTTAGATGAAGTATTAGATGCTTTTAGTTATAGAAGTTTTTATAGATTAAAATAATAAAGATATGAGTAATAAAGATATAAGTAATAAACCAATCAATTTTGATGAAGATACCCGTATTCCTGTAGGTAGTGATTATGATTTAGACAAAGTTAAGGTTAAAGCTTTTGTTAAAGGAACTCCATCAAATACTTTAGCAATTCTTCGTGAAATAGTTCATAATGGAGTATTCAATGGTAGAAGTTTTGAATCTATTTGTTGTGAACTTATTGCTCTTCATGAACATAAGAACAAAGATTATGGTGGAGCGTTTGATAAATCTATGTCTAAGTTTGGTGTTGTATCTCTTCTAATTAGACTTAATGATAAATTTGAACGTCTTGAGTCTTTATTTAAAAATGGCAAAGCAGAAGTTACTGATGAGAGTTTTGAAGACACTCTTAGAGATATTGCTTGTTATGCTATTATGGGACTTGAACATCTTTATAATACTCCTAAACAATGACAGAAGCAATTAAACAAGCTGCTGCTATTCTTAGGCAAGCAACTCCACAAAATGATTATGAACAACATGGTCTTATAGCAGCTAAAGAAGCTGCTGAAGATTATTTATGGTTTATTCGTAATCTTGAAAATTATGGTATAACAATTAATAATGTTAGAACTATACTTATTCAAGAGTATAATAAACTAATTGCAAAACAAAATACTGTTGTTAATTGTACTACTCATCTTTGTGATTTTTGTAAACAACTTTGTGCTAAATTTGACGAAGGTGTTGACGTTAATGGTTGTTTCAAATATCCTGATGGACATCAAATGTGTTTTAAACTTAACTTATGATATATAATCATAGATATGTTAGTTTAGAGGTTCTTAAACTTCTTATTAAAAAGAAGTGTCATCTTTGTATTCCTATAGGAGGTAATAAAAATCCGCATGTTCCTGCGTATTATACTAAATCTCCTAATCAAAAAGGATTTGAAGATTGTGATGTATATTATTATCCTACTCAAGACCAAGTAATTGATTGGCTTGAAGCAGAATATAATATATTTGTTTATACTTTTCCATTGTTTGATTTTACAAAATATAATAGTAAATTTACTGGTAAATATGGAGTTTCTATATTGACTGGAGATAGAAGTGGATATGGAGCAGAACATAACTATAAATCTAAAGAAGATGCAATTAATGCAGCTTTGTTAAAAGTATTAAATGAACTTATATGAAGTTAATAAATCCTAGTGTAGAAATTTGGGAACAAGATGTAACTAATCCAGATACTCTTGTTGAAGCAATGTGGGTACATATTGCTCGTTGTGTTAGAGTTTGTTATCAAATTGATAAACCTAAATGTACTGAAACTGAAGACGAATATGTTAGACGAGTTATATTTAAAAAACCTTATGACAGACTTGCTAATCATTATTCTGTTCTGGAACATGGTGCTGTATATTTCAGTATAGAATTTCCTGATGAAATTGATGGAGATACAGTTGATGACGAACTTTATGAACTTTCTAATATACTATTGAAGTATAGCAAATTTAGTAAAGTTAAAAAAGAAGATACTGAATTTACTCATATTTGGCATATTTCTACTAATTTTAGAGTTCTTGTAGAACATGATATAATGTGGGCTCTTAAATATGCAGTTCCTTTTAATCCTAAGTGGCATATTCGTAGAGTAACTGTATCCTTTATCACAAGTCTTGGTATAGCTAGAGAATTTAACAGACATAGAGTTCATTCTATTTCTGAAGAATCTACTAGATATTGTAATTATGGTAAAGATAGATTTGGAGGAATTGCTTTTATTAAACCTACATGGTATACAGGAGGTAATGGCAAAAATGATAGAGAATCTTTTATGGATAGTGAATTTGAACTTACTTGTGAAGAGGCTGAAAAGTCATATCTTAGAATGCTGAGTTGGGGTGCTATACCGCAACAAGTTAGAGAAGTTCTTCCTCTATGTACTAAATGTCAAACTGTTCATACAGCATTTGTTGATGATTGGAAAGAGTTCTTTGCTCTAAGGGTTGATGGAGTTAGTGGTCCCCCTCATCCTGATGCAAAGATTTTGGCTAAACCACTTAAAGAAGAATTTATTAATCGTAAATATATTTAAATTATGGGAATTACATTAATTGTTTGTGTTACAGTAATTATTATTATAGCTATTTGTTCTACTTATAACTATAAACTTAAATGTAAAGAAGAAGAGACAAAAAGTAGAGAACGTACTTATAAAGATGATATTTATAAGATTAAAAGTCTACTAGCTTTTAGTCCTATTCCATTTATATCTCCTGATGATCCAAATAGAGATATAGATAAACTTACTAAAGAGAATTTATATCGTATTTTAAAAGAAATTCAAGATATTGTTGAATAATATGGAAATTGTTCTTATTATAACTATTGGTGTTATTATTTGTGTAGCTATTATTTGTTATACCAATTATAAATGTACTTACAGTAAAACTTTACTCAGAAAAATTAAAATTATAACACCTGATACTGATGTGTTAGAACGTTGTGATGGAATGACCTTATTACATTATCTTAAAAGGATTAATAATTTAATAAAGGATTAAATGGAAATAACAACTCAAATAGTAGAAGCTAAAATTAATAGCAATGGGAAGTTTTCTAAATATGTTTGTGTAGAAGATGAAGAAAGTGTTTGTTTACTTACTCTTCCTGGTCTATTTCAAATATCTCTTAGTAAACCTCTTCCTGAAGATGTTAAAATTAATAAAATAACAGAACCTGTTAAATATGTATTATAAAGTAACACTTTATCTTCATAACAAATGAGCAATCTAGAAAAGACTTTTGTTTATGTTCTTGAATATTCTCTTTCTGAAATATTTTATATAGATATTACAGGCAGAGAAGAAGAGGACATTGAAGATATTCTTTATGAATATGGTTATCAACCAGACCAATGTAGTTGGATGGTTAGTCATGAACGTATAACTAGAATAAAACAAATAAAATGAAAGTATTTATTATTAAGTTTGATGGAGGAACTGAAGGTGACTGTTATGGCGGAGGTATGGCTGTAGTTATTGCTAATGATAAGCATGAAGCATACGAACTTATGGCTAAACATTATAACGGTGATGACGAATACGATGAGTTTGGTGGCTGGTATTGTACTGAATATTCTGTAGTAGAGTCTGATGAACTATTTACTAATATAACTGAACCTAAAATTGTAACTTTTAATTTTTATAGAGAATAAACTATGAATATTTATCAAATTAGTCAAGACCTTCTCTCATTATTTGATGAGATTGAAGCTAATGGTGGAGAAATTACTCCAGAACAAGAACAAGAACTTGCTATTACGCAAGATGCTCTCAAAGAGAAAGTTAAGAGTTATGTTGGAGTAATTCAACATTATAAAGATGATTTGGCTGCTATTAAAGCAGAGGAAGCTCGTCTTAAAGCTCTTAAAGATAGTAAGCAGAAGATTATTGATAGACTTAGTAACATTGTTATTAAAGCTATTGATGAATTTGGAGATACTACTAAAGCTGGTGCAAAGTTTATCGAATATCCTACAGGTAAAGTTTCTATTCGTAAGAGTGAAGCTGTTGAAGTTGATGACAATGTGGTAAATCATATTGTTAAAGCTTTAAATACTTGTGTAAACAATGAAATCTATAACAATCAACTTGATGTTATTGATAGAATTGATAAGGATATTCTTACTGATAAGATTGCTACCATGCCGCACAAGCTTGGTGAAGTTATGATTGACTCTGGATATAATGTTACCGATGCTGATTTAAATCATGTAACAGTAGATGTTAGTTGTCAACTTAGACTTGCAGACATACTTGATGGTTGTGCATATGATGTAGTTAAAGAAATTGCTAAGCATACTCTTAACTTCGAGGCTAAACCTAAAATGAGTAAATCTGACTTAAAACTTTGTTTGAAAGAAAATGGTTCTTGTGCTCCTAATATTGCAAGACTTGTAACTAATAAATCTTTAACAATAAAATGACGTTAGACGAATTAATTGCAGCTTTGCAAGAAGCTAAAGAACATGGTATTCAAGGTGGCCGTAAGGTTCTGTTACGAGATTCTAGTGATGTGTATGCTACTGATATTTTTAAAGTAGAATATGATAATAAAAACATTGAAATAACTTTTTAATTTATGGCTAATTATAGTAGAAAACCTCTACCCTGGGGTGGAGAACTTGGTATTCCAGTTGAAGATTGTCATACTTCTAAAGAAGTAATGGAACGTGCGGGTCTTGACTTTTATGTGGATAAATGTGAACTTGTAGCTCGTATGCCTATTAATGTTAATGGTGATAATACTATTAATGAACATATGGGTGACTTTGCTTATAATGGTAACATTTATCGTGATTGTCCTAATGCCTATGCTACATATCGTGTAGATAGGAACATTCCTCTTGGTCTGGTTAAAAGTCAATACACTGTTGTACAAAACATTGAAGCTTTTAACTTCTTTGATGATGCTATTGGTCAAGATAAAGCAATTTGGCAAACTGCTGGTTGTTTTGGCTATGGTCATAGAATCTTTGTTAGTGCTAAACTTCCTATTGAAACTGATGTAAATGGAGATTTAATTAATAATTATCTTGTATTTACTAATAGTCATGATGGAAGTATGAGTGTTGATATTATGTTTACTCCAGTACGTATGTTTTGTTTTAATATGCTTGCTGGTGCAAAACAATCTGCTAAAGCACATATTAGAATTAAACATACAAAGTCTGCTAAAGAAAGACTTCAACGCGGCACTGAAGTACTTCGTATAGCTTGTCAATATGCAACTGAAGCTCAACAATTATATGACAGTCTTTATACTATAAAAATGAGTGATGATGCAGTAATTGAGTATCTTATGAAACTTAATCTTACAGAAGATGAGCTTTATAATATTCTCGATTATGATAAGTTAAGAGGCTTTGATAGACTTCTTGCAAGAGACCGTTTCTTTATGGAACAAACTAATATTAGCACTCGAAAAGCTAATAAGATTGCAAGTATGTTTGATTATTATAAGAACGGTATCGGTCAACGTGAAATTATGGGTAATGCCTGGGGTGCATATAATGCAGTAACTGGGTATTATTCTAACGTTGATAATGTTACTGGTGAAAAGCGACTTAATAGTCTGCTTTATGGTAATGGTCAAAGTTCTATTAATGATGCATTTGTTAGTGCAATGGCTCTAGCAGAGGCTGTTTAATCAACTCATTTCCTTTACGGGCGAGCTATTAGTCAAATTGCTGCAATAGCTCGCCCGTAGAAGGGATGATGGTATTCCAGTAACTCTTACTACTGCTATTACAGTCGATGTTGTTTAATAGTTTGATAGTTATGGTTAAAATAAGTTAAAATAGTTGCTAGTATTGAGTTAATGGTTTATCTTTGTAGAAATTTTAATAATTAAAGTATTATGGATGTAAAGATTAAAAAACTTGACCCTAAAGCAGTTATTCCAAAGTATGCTAAACCTGGTGATGCAGGATTAGATTTAACTGCGATTAGTTTAACTTATGATGAAGACCATGATAATTATATTTATGGTACTGGTCTTGCTATTGAAATACCTCAAGGTTTTGTAGGTCTTATATTTCCTCGTAGTAGTAATCGTAAAACAGATGCTTATTTGCCTAATCATGTTGGAGTAATCGATTCTGGTTATAGAGGTGAAATTATGGTTACTTATAAAGATAGAGATTTGACACGTTGTTTTACACAACCTTATCAAATAGGTGACCGTGTTGCTCAACTTATTATCATGCCTTATCCTACTATCGATCTTGTAGAAGTTGAAGAATTATCTGAAACTGAAAGAGGAGAAGGAGGACATGGTTCAACTGGTAAATAATAATTATAAACAAAACTCAATAATTTTAAAAAAGAATATGGAAGGTTATATTGAAAGAATGATTCAAGAGCACAAAGAACTTGTTGCTCGTATTAATAAGCTCAACACTTGGGTTTATGGTGATGCTTATAAGACTGTACATCCCTCAGAGTTTGCTAATGAGTGTATTCAACTTAAAGCTATGAAAGTCTATGAAGAAGCTCTTCGTGCAAGGTTGTTTAACGCTGGTATCAAAGTTGCAGGAATTGAATATCTTGTAGCTATTGATACTATGAATGAGGAACCTGAAGATGGAGATACTCCTGATAACGACTGAAGGTTGTGAAGGTTGTAAGATTCAAGAGAATCTTATAAAAGAAGCCATTAAAAACTCTGGTCTTGATATTACATTTAATAAAGCAGATGTAAACGATTGTAGAAAATCTTGGCTAAAAGTTCATAATGTTAAAGATTTTCCTACTACAATGATGTTTAATGATGCTAATGAACTTAAATTTAAATTTAGTGGTACAAGACCAGCAATAGTAATTGAACGATATATAGATGTTCATTTGCTTAATAAATAAGAAATTGTTTAATCAATTCATATTGTGAAAATCTTTCATCTTGAGGCTTGTGAAAGTAGTAGAGATGATTTTATTTTGAATATATTTGCTAATGTTTATGGTTATCTTGGATGTACTTTTAAGGTTTATGTTGATGGTATTTTACTGTTTGTTGTGAAACAAATTGTTTTCCGTAGGCTGATTTAAGACTGCAAATTTGCTATCCAGCGTTCCTGCTGTTGGTTTCAAATTAGATAGCAATATAGTCGCTCGACTAATAAATATTGAGGTCTTAAACGTAAAATTAAAAGTTAGAATTATTTAATTAGATTTTAGATTGTTAATTAGACTCTGCTCTAGTATGCCTGTGAAGGTGTGCTAGAGCATTTTTTTTAACATCTTTGTTAGATGTAAGTAAAATATGGGAACTAGTATTATTACCAGTTCCCATACAAATTATATTAACAATATTTTAAAAATGTTTTTTAATCCATTCTGCTTTTTCGTTTACATCAACCCAATTAAGAATATTTTCACCAACTTTATAATAATGATTATTATCTACAATATCTATAAACGATGATTTAATACCTCTCCATATAGGAATACGGCGTTCGATATAAACTTTAAGTTTAGATTCTCCTGCAAATTTGCCACTATGATATTCTCCATCAAATTCATCTCCATCAATAAGCATATGACAAAGAAGATTGGCACTAGAAAGTAAATCAGTTATACCACTACCTGCAGCAACAGGAGATTGCCAAAGTTTTTTAGCTTCAGTATAAGCTACAAAAGGAATGTATTGACCTGCTTCAGTAGCAAGACGGTCAGTTTCATATAGAGCAAGATTGTAAAACAAACCATCTTCATCATCGTCATCCATACCAGCTTTGATAGCTATTGTAAGGAATAAAGCAGCAAGTACACCACAAAGGTCACCTCTCATTCTACGAATATTAGCTCTATCGTAATCAGGCATCATTCTATATGCGAGTTTAAAATTTAAAGCAAAATCTACTACATTTTTTACAATATTCTGAATACCTTCTGCTACTTCTACTTCTTGCTCATCTAAGTCTAAAACATCTTTATGTTTTCTAAATGGAATAGATAGATAATCATATAACGACCTATACATACCTTTAGTAATAGCTCCTCTTTCTTCATGCCACATACCTTTTACACGATATCGTTTCATAAGACCTAGAGGAAGATGTTTATGATATTGCATTACAAGACTTCCAATAAATGTTTTTTCAAATTGAGCTCTACCAGATTTATCATAAACACCATGGATGTATTTGTTCACTGCAATAACTCTACCTTTAAAATTAGCAAGTAGTTGTAATGCATCACTAGGAGTTCCATCTTCGTGTTCTTTATCTATTTCACCCAATAAACTATCTTTTTTAATAGCCATTTTTCCATCGCTTCCTAATTCTAGTTGGCTAAGAATAGTAGGATGTAATTTATCATCTTCAAATTCTTTAGTTCTTGTTTTTACTAAATCATCTCTAAGTTTTATAAATTCTTTCTGTTTTTCTCTTGTTAGTTTAACTCTTGCGAAAGCAGTAGCTAAATCCTCTTGATACCAAGCATATTTCTTGAAAGCATCGGCATCAGAACTAACTCTATTAACAAAAGCATTAAATTCTTCTTTTTCTTTATTATTTAATATCGAAAGTAAGGCTTCCTTATGAGTATCCATTACATACTCATGTAGATTTTGAAATTTATACTTTGGTTGTCCTAACTCTTCAGCTCTAGGATTTTCTACAAGTCTATGACTCATCATCATAGTAAACATAGCACTATTTTGCATGCCATGTTCACCTGCTGTTTGAGGAGTATAACCGAAATCTCTAACTCTCCTCATAATCTCATAAGCATCTTTAGTTAATCTACTTACACCGGTATGTTCATCATAATCTACAACGTCCATAAATTTAATTATAGCTCCTTGCAGTGTTCCAGCACCATCATCTCCAGAATGAAGAATATAGTCATGAATACCACCATTATAAAATAACTTACCTTTAGCATAAGTTTTAGTATCAAAAAATTCCCTAGCAAACGCTTCACCTAAAATTTGAGTTTCACCTAGAGTAACATTTGCAATGCCACCTTTAACATTAAGCATCATATATTGAGCAGATGTAACACTTTGAAGAACGCTCATCCATTTAAGAAGTTTAGGATTATTAGGCTCTTTAAACTGATTATAAACTACACGTCTGATTTGATTATCAAATTGTTCAATCAGTTTAGTATCAGGTCTTCTTAAATATTCAGAATCTTCGCTAGTACTACTACGTCTGTCTTTTTTAAATCTAACTTGTCCTTTGTTATTATAAGCTATAATATAAGCACCATGTGTTTTAAGAAGTTGTTTAGCATAAAAAAGTTCATATTTATTTTCTTGTACTGCATTATATGTAGAAGCTTGAACTATAAAATCAGATATTACATTTTTCCAATCATTATCTAGATTTTCTTTATGAATACGAAGATTTTCTTTTTCTATTTCAGCTTTTTCTTCTTCCCATTCTTTAATTCGTTGATTAAAATGAGCATCTGTTTCATCTTTAGTTCGTTTGGGTCTTTGACGTACTTTCTTACTACCTTTACCTCTTACTTTATCCAACATAGGCATCAAGGGAGGTGTATCAAGATAATAATCAACATCTTCATACCATTCTGAATTTTGCATAGGTTCATTAGCAAAACCAAAAGTTTTAGCAAGTTCTTGTAACCAACCTCTAGCGTTATTGGGTTTAGCTTTATGTCTAGCAGGAAGCCAACCTCTTTCTAAATAACGTTTTGCATCTTGAGTATTAGCCAAAGCTTTGAGAGTATTTTGCATAAGTTCCATAGCTTTAAGTTCATACTTGTTAGCTTTAACTTCTTTATCATATTCAGGATTAGAACCTACTTTGTAATTTTCAGAATGACCGCCATTCTCTTTATAATTTTTATTTATTACATCATAATCTGATATATATTTAGATTCTATAACTTGAGGAGATATAGTCTCATCATCATATAAGTCTGGATCAAAAATAAGATTACCTTTATTATCATACAATGTTTGCCAACCTCCTGTTTCATATAGTTTAACCGCTTCTTTATGAGTAAAATGACCCTCTCTAGGTACTCTGTTAGTCTGCTCGTATTTAGGAAAATAAGTACCTTGACCTTTATTTATTTCAGTATTCCACCAAATAGACAATGGTTCATAAGCCCTACTATAAGGATTGTATACGCAATTTTTATCTACCCAAGCTTGATATTCTTCACTAGTCATACTTTTTCTAGCAGCAACGTTTGCTTCATACCATTCTTTACTTAACTTACGTTCAGTATATTCTCGAATAGTTCTCAATGCTCTAGTCTTTTCTTCATCTATGAATTGAGTTTTATCAGCTTTAGGTTTTAAAGTACCATAAAGAAATTTATTAGGAACAAGTCTATCTTTGTAATCAAAAGTCATGATTACATCAAGCATGGTGCTTCTAAATTCACTAGCAGGTAGACTTCTTGCATAAACCTTATCTAAATCATATTGTTCTTTATTATAACTTTCTTCATCTACATTTTGTTCAATGAATTGAATAACTTTGTTAGACTTTCTACCACCTTTTATATTTTCAAGAACTTTATAATATTTTTTAAGAGTTTTTAAATCTTCAAGTCCTGCATCATTATTAGGAATGTGGTCTAACCTAACACGTTGAGTATTTACATCATAATATTTACTAAGAACTTTATTAATAGCGTTTACAGCTTCTTGCCAAGTATACTCTTGCAATCCACTTCTAGCAGATTTTACACCACCTGTTATACCATCGTAAAAAGCTTTAGTATATATGGCATCACTTTCTGGACCATTAGAAATTAATTTTCTATCATTTTCACTATTAGCAGTGGCATATGGAACAGAATATTGTATAAGTTGGTCTCGTTTTATTTTTTCTAATTGTTCATCAGGAACTAAACGAGGGTCAAAAACTCCTTCCTTATTGAAATAATCCTTATTATGACGTATATGCCAAACCTTATCGCTTTTATCAGGATCGCTTAATACTTTATATGCATCATTTAAATCTTCTCGTACTTCTTCATCAGCTTCAAAAGTTGTATTTCTATTAATCCAAGCTTTAGCTTTTATATAATCTGGATTATTTTTATAAAGTTCATATGGTTTTTCACCATATTCATAAGCCTCTATAATTCTAAGATTTTCTGCTAAAACTTCTTCAAAACTATAACTAGCTTCATATTTGAAATATTTATTGTTTATATCTCTTAGTGATTGAGCATAATGGTTGACAGCTGATTCGGAATAACCTTCTTCAGATGAAGAATCAGTTTTTAGTTTAGATATAGCTAAATCTATTTCTTCTATTTGTTTATCTAATTCTGGATTTTCAGCATCAGAAATATATTTTTGTCTAAGTTTTGCTCTCTTTGTTCTAAGATTTTCATATTTAGCTATATCTTCTCTATGAATAGTGTTAGCAAAAACTCTTTCATATTTTAGTTGTAATACTTCTTCGTCTATGTCTCCTAAATCCGTACCTCTGTCATAAGCTTGTTTAACTTGGTCATACGGATAACCAAATTCCTCTTTAGCAATTCTATCTTTTAATTCTTGTGTATCATAACCAAATAAAGCAATGTGAGTTACTTCATTCTTTTGCTTATAATATTCGTCTATTACAGGAAGTTCCACATGTTTAACTTTCCATTCATCATATTCTAATTTAGCTTCAAGTTCTTTAAGCTTTGCTTGAATATGTTGAGGAGAATTAAAGCCGTAAGTTTCTTCTGCTTTATCTGTCTCTCTTACAGCTTCTTTGTAAGCAGTTTGTAATTTATCTCTATCTTCTAAGAATTTATCATTGTGTGGTTTAATAAATCTTCCATATTCATCAATTATGTTATTATAATTGACTTTTTTTCCAACACGAGCAGCTTCTTTTTCTATAGCTTCTAGACCTTTAACAAATTCTTCAACTTTTCTTCTAGCTTGCATTTGCTTTGCTCTAAGGTCAGATTGAAGATTTCTTAAAGCTATTTGTACAATAGGGTTACTAGTTTCTTGAATATCGTTAAATGTAGCATTAAACCAATTAGTTTTATAAAAACCATCAAGAACACTTATTAAACCTTCTTTAACTAAAGGATTATCAGTAAGTTTATCGTAATATTGTTTAGCAAATTTTTCATAAGCATCAGCTACAATTGGATTATTTTGCATTTTTTCAACAGCAGCTTTAATCTTATCAAGATATTGTTTCATATTTGGGTCTTCACTATCTATATCTAATTCTAAAATAGCACCAAATTCATCAACAACAGCTTGAGGTTCAAGTAGTGTTCTAAGATATTCTTGACGCTTTTGTGGATCTTTCTTTATAAGTTCAATAGCTTTAGTATCATTTACAGGTAAATAATTACCTGTTTCAGGATCTTGAATATGATATTTAAGTCTATGGTCTATATCATTTACCAACTGTTCTATATATTTAGCTGTCGTAATAATAACATCATCAAGATTTTTACTTACACTTTCTTTAGTAGAACTTATTTCTTGTTGATTCCAATTTCTACTAATTTGTCTGGCTTGAGGATCATCAGAGTTAATAGCTCTTCTGTAAATAGCAGATGCACTATCAGAAGCTACATCAAGAATACTACTAAGATTGGCTTCATCATCGTCTTCATCAATTTCTTCTACGGGGGAGCTATTTTCATCATATTGACTAACGTCTACATTTACTTCTTCTATAGCATATATATCACCAAATAAATTGCTAACATGGTTATCAGCATTGTATGTAGCTACTTTTTTAATAAGTTCTACTAGTTCGCTGTAAAGAAGTCTATCGTCTTCTTCTATATCTGCATTTGCATTTTTGCCTGTATATCTAGTAATAAAGTTTTTACCACTATTTAACACATTAGTCAGAGATACTTTTGTTATTCTCAAAGTATGTGGAACGCCGTTTATAACTACTTCTTGAGTTACAGAATCATTTTTATTACCTTTTAGATATTTACTAAATGGACTATACCATACAAATTTAATAGGAGATTTATCTATTGATGTAATCCAATTATTAAGTTCTTGTTTTAAATCATCATATTTAGAATTGCTATTTATATCTTGTACAGGTTTGGATTCGAATTTATTAGCTTTCTTTTTCTCTGCTTTATATTCTCCTATTATAGGTTTAAGTTCAGCAGCAGCTTGTTTCATTTCTTCAGCATAATAAGTATTTAATGCTCTATTAGCAGCTGCTAACTTAGTTTTATAAACATCTATAAGTCTTTCATAATATTCAGGCTTAGGATATTTATTATTATTATTATTTGCAGAAAATACTGCATTTTCGTTAGGTTCAAGCAGATTTAAAGGTATAAGATAATAAGTGGCATTTTCACCTATTTTATCTTCTACAATTCTATATAAAATAGTGTCCTTGCCGAATTTTAATTTAGTATAAGCATTAGCTACTAATTTACCTCTTCTATTTTCATATGCTATACCATATTTTTCAGCTAATTCCTTACCTACTTTTGTACCACCATGGACTTGAATCAAATCTCCTTCTCTTCTAGGAAGTTCGTATCCATTTTTTGTTCTAGTAACACTATGTGTATTTATACCTACTTCGTTAGAGTGACTTCTAATATAATTTTCAATGACTTTAGCTTGGTTAGAATTTTCTTCTTTACCTTGCATAACATTGTCAATCATTGCCATTTTGTTATTAGAATTTGCTATAATATTAGTTCCCCAAATTCTTCCACTCCTAAGTAGGGCTTCATTCTTAATCATTTTAGAAACATGACCCATACGCATAGTATATCCTTCAACAAAGAAAGCATATTTTATAATATCAGCAGCAGCTGATGCAATAAGAGGGTCTTTAGAAGTAAAAGCTTGATAAAATTCAGTTCTTACAGTTTCAATGTCAGCAGCTTCTTCTTCAAAATGAAGAGATTGTATACCAGCACTGTTACCTTTCGCTCCTCTTTCTGTAAATAGTTGAGTACGGATATATCTAAATACACCAGGATTTCTATAATTTTGCTGAATCCATGTAATCTTTTGAGCAGGAGAAAGACGATTGAAATCATCTACTTCTTCTTGACTAATATCGTTAATGTCTTTTACATTAAAAGGATATTCTATTTTTATGTCTTGTCCAAGTTTTCCACTATTAACCCATTCTTCATGGAATACTACATTAGCAGGAATATCACCAGCTTCTTTAAACATTTCAAGCATTTCGTCTCCAGTATAACCAGCTAAACCCATGGTACCAAGTGGAATATGATATACTTTAAATTGTAAAGTAGGATGTTCTCTTGCAGTGTCATACATTCTTCTAATATTCTCAACAATCTTAGATTTATTGAGACTCCTAAGAGAATTATTTTGTTTAACTTGAAGATTCTTTGTAGGAAGAGCATAAGATTTTCCTCTTAGTCCTTCTGAAACACCATATACTGCACCAAATTGGTCCACTGCTACTTTAGCCGCACCTTTGCCGTGTCTTCCTTCAGTGTTACTTCCAAATACAAATACAGTGTTATCATCCGGTGTAACCTTTCCCGAATAACTAGCAGGCGTATTAGGAGTAGTCTTTTGTACTATAAGAGAACTCGGATACCAATAACCAAATACTCTAGTAGCTTCTTCTTCATTATAACTACTTGGCGCTTTACCTAAATATTCAAAACCTCTTGCACCACCTCTACCCATATTATATTTAAGAGGGGCCTGCAAGAATTCACTTTGCATTACAATATAATTAACAATGTAATTTTGAAAACTTCTTGCAGTCTTTTCAGACATACGAGTTCCGTTACTTAACTTACTAGCTAATCCTGTAACTTCATCAAATATAATAGCTCTAAATTCATCACTTTGAGTGATAAATAAAGTTTTATTGATTTTTACAGATGTAGCAGTAGCATATTTAAGAAATGCAGCAAGGGGTTTATATTTAGATTTTGCAACAAAATCTTTATCTTTAAGGATACCATCTAATACGTCGTCTCCTTTTTCATAGTTTTCAACACCTGGGTAAATAGCACTAAGTAAATGCTTACCTTCTACTTGTAATCTAAAGTTAGTTCCGCTATCAGTTTCCGTTTGCCATTCATTATCTTTAATGCTATTAACAATAGTATTAAAGACTTCTCTTGTAGCGAATATAGATTGTTTAGCGCCAAATTTATCAGGATTTGTAACTCTAGCTGCTTCTCTAATATTATTAGCAAGATTATCTATTTTATTATATTGTAAAATAGTTTGTAAATCATATAATAATCTAGCTGTTTTAGCAGTTATATTATCAGGTCTATCTTCGTTAGGTGTTTCATCTGAAAATATTCCACTTTCAGCAAGACGTGCAAATTGCATATCCGAATTAAGGGCAAGTTTAGCATTATCTGCATCATTAACAGAGAAGTCAAAGTCTGCAACACCAAACATTTTTTCAGCTGTTGCGTTATAAATATGATTTATTTTATTAACTAGTACTTCTATACTGTCAGTATAATCATATTCTATATTAAGATCATCACATATACTTCTTATAGCTTTTTGTACATAATTTTTGCCTCTTTCAGGAGAATAAATACTATTAGTTTCATTGTATGCATCTACTATTCTACGAACACCAGGTTGCATAATAAACGAAACAGATGTATCATAATTACTACCTATATCTACTAAAGTTTTATAAACTTGGAAGGTATGTTCATTTACATTAGGAACATTACCTGTCTTCATAGCATCAAGAATATGTGCTGTAGTTTGAGAAGAATAAGCAGTTAAAATTTTCCCATCAACATTTTTATTATCATTAGTCCAACCAAAAGTTCTATGAATAACAGTGAACCCGCCCGTAGAAGGGATTACATTGCGCTGAATAACTTTCCCATCTTTATCATATTTATTAAAACGCTTTTCTAATTCTTCTTGACTATAAGTAGAGGGATAGAAAACTCTAATCTCAGCATCATTCTCTAATGTAGGTTTGAGAGTGTTACAAATAGAACAAAATGTATCACGAACAACACTAAATGCTTTAAGTTTAGCACCAGACATAGCATCTTCTTGATAATCTGCTTGGTCAAAAATATTGTAAGCCGTTCTTGCAGCACGTTGTGACGATACTTTAGCATTACTCTTGTTAGCTTTCTTTAAAGCAGCAGTAACATCATCGAAGTTAGAACGTGAAAGATTTTCTTCAAAACTAGCAGGATGAGTTAGCATCTCTTTCATCAAGTCAAGCATACGATTTTCTATAGCTTGAGTTGAATTTTCAGAAATTACAGTTTCAGGATTATCTAAAGACCATTTATCACGACTTTCAAGTCCATGATCGGTAGCCCAAGCATCATAATTAAATCCTTCTACTCCTTTAAGTTGCTCTTTTTGCTTATCTGTCATATGTGACCTTACGTAGTCATCATATCCTTTTGTACTAGACTTAGCATAAGCAACTTTATAAGGTCTTCCATCAGTATCGTACCATAAATTATATTGAATACCATATATAGAATCAATATCAAAGTCAGCACCTGTTTGAGCTACCCAAGCATCAGGTACTACAATAGTACTACCTTGAGCGTCATCAACAAGTTGAACAACCTTCATCTTACAAATAGATTGTTTACCCTCAGTAGGAATACGATAACCAATTATTTCATCAAGACCTTGCTTTTGTAAATCTTTTAAAATAAGTTCATCTTGTTGTTCTTTACTTAATCCACGATACCTATCTGCGTTTCTATCAATTCCAAAAGCTGAAGCAGGAAGTGCAATTTCAATATAATCTTCGACACCGTCTTCTTTATATTTACTTTGTTCTTCTTTACTTAACTTTTCATAATCTCTTTCTGTTAGTGTGTTACCTTTGTTATCTTTGTATCGTATAGGATGATATTTAAGAATATTAGATGTTTGATGCTTATCAATAATTTGGCTTAGTGGTCTAAACCCCATACCTGTAACTTGAGCAGCATGGAATCCAGGAAGAGTTTGTCTCGTAATACTATTATTAAATAAACTTTGTACAATATTTTCAAATTTAGAAGCGACAAGACTCATATAATTAGGCATAATAGTACCTGTTGGGGTTATAGCATCATCTGGTAATGTACAATAATCTACCATATTACTATCAAGCCCTAAGCGTGTTAATTCATCTTTAAGTGCTTCATAGAAAATTTTATAATTTATACCTTTAATATTACCACTTTCATCTAAATCTATATTACCATTTTCATCTAGCTTTACATTAAACCTGTTCATAAGTTTAACAAAGCTACGTCTAATTTTATCAGCATAACATTCAAAAAATTCACGTTTAGCATCTTGTAATTCTTTTGGTGAATTTTCATCGATATTATCTACAATTTTCTTCATCACTTGGATACCAGCTTTATTAGCAGCATCCATATGTTGAGGAGTTTCTTGTTGAGTATAAAGGTAATTATAGTTATAAAATTCTCTAGCATCTCTACCTCTTCGCATAATCTCACTCTTAGGCGTAGGATTTATTCCATCAATATCATCCATGATATCTTGAGAAATATGACCATTTTGATCCCAAAGAGTAAATCTTTCGCTATGCCCAGCTTTAGATGTTTCAACAGTATTAAGTTGGTCTACACCAAGCGTACGCATCATTTTCTCAACTTTTTCAAGTTCAGTACCTCTAATAAATCTAGGAACTAAAACATATTCAGCGTTTTTAATTTGACGAGGAGAAACAGTTTTAGTTTTAGGATTATAATATTGGTCATAATAAAAGTTCTTTTGAACTTGAACAAACTCTTGAATGTCATCAACAGTTAAAGGAGTATCTTCATCAAGTATTCTATCAATAAGAGGTTTATATTTAGGAAGTTGTCCTCTAGCTGTAATACGACGAACCCATTCATCAAAGGTAATATAAGACTGTGCATCATTTACTGTTGTATTTTGATAACCACCTTTTCCATTAGGACCATAAAGTAATGTATCAGCTTGTTCGTCAGTAAGAACTGAATTTCCCATCAAATCTTTGTTAGTGAGATGACGCTTTAGAGCTTGCAACATATAATCATCTGTTTTAATAGTATTATATATTGTAATACCACTAAATGTGTCATACATTTCTATAGGATAATCTTCTATCTTACCATTTACAATTTTAGTAAATGAAGCTGCACTTAAAGGACTATTAATTTTATTGTGTCCAGGTTGAAACTCTCTAGTAAAATCATTAGTACCATAAGGTACACCTGAACCTTGACTTTCTTTTGCACGTTTTAAGAATGTTTGAGTATTTTTATAAAATTTAGTATCACCTTCAAACATATCATTAAAACCTACATAAGTAAGATGTGTATTTAAAATAAAGTCTGCAATATTAGTTACTTTATTTGTAGCATCAGAAATATAATCACCATCATCTGTTATATCAGCTTGTTCAAGTCCTACAAAGCTTTCTACATTCTGAAGTCTTTTAGTTGCATGGTCTACATAAGCCAGAATAAAATCATTTATACCTTTTTGTATTGCTTCACGTTGAACATCTGTTAAAATAACATTACCATTTTCATCAAACTGTAATACAGTATTACTATCAGTAGTTCTAGTTTTAAACAGATTAAACGCTTCATCTAAAATTTCTTGTCCAAAATTACGGATGGCTTCATCTTCATTTTCTGCAAAGAAATTATAAAGAATAAATCTATCGCTAGTAAATACTTTACCTGTAGCTTTACCTGTAGATTCATCATAAATTTTTCCATGACCATCTCCATCTGGGTCAGAGAAGTGATAAATAGGATGAATACCATTATGTTCTGTATTACTTTGAACTATATCACTTTTCTTTATTATAGGATGACCATTATCATCGACTTTTATTCTAATATTACCATTTTTATCTCTAACTGTTTCAAATAAAACAGTAGCTGCAGTAGCCATATCAGTAAGCTCCTGCATAAAAACATTAGTAAGTTGTTTTACTATTTGATGATTAGAATTGATTTTCCAAGCAATAGCTCCAGTAGTACCTACAAGTTTAGTCCTATTGTTCCATAAAGCACGTCTAATGTCAGTCCATACTTCCCCTCTAAAGGCGTGCTCATCATCTTTTACAAATCCTTTAAATTCTGCATCATGAAGAGCACCTTCGTAATAATAGCCCTCCATAATATAAACATTATCTGTTTTAGATGCATCTTTAGCACTTGCATATCTGAAAGCGATTTTTACTTTTGTATCTCTACTTTCTTTTAAACTACCTTGTCGATTTAAAGGAATCCTAATAGTTGTTGTGTTACCATTAATAGCTTGAACATGTTCAACCATAGAAGCCATATTCAAACCTCCACTATGTTTACCTACATATATAGGAGTTTTTGTATATAAGGCTTTCTCGCTCTTTAAATCAACAATAGCTAAGTTGTCTACTTCATTTAGAAAATCTGTAATTTCTTTATTGATTTCAGAAGCATTTCCTATAGTTAATAATCCGCTAGCAGAGTATCTTGGAGCAGTTATAGCAAATGTTTTTGGAGCATCTGAAGGAATACGCATAAAATATTCAGCAGATTTTTCTACACCGCCTATAGAAGAAGAAGGATTAAAGAACATACGCCAAGCTGTTCCTATATAATCTCCTTTACTCATTTCAGAATAAAGAATATTAGTACCATCTTCCAAATTAGATGCTCCATTAAATAATCTAACTTGTAGCATATTAGTACTATACTCAGTAGGAACATATTTGTTTAATTCTTCATCAAATCTAAACAAACCTCTATTTACAATATTTCCTTGTTCATCTCTATGCTCAACTAACATATTACTGAAGTCATATTGATGATTGTCAGGACCTTCATTTTGACTTTGATGAAATCTATGATTTGCTAGTTTAACTATAGGAGAATTTTCATCCCAGACTCTTTTTGTAACTCCATTTTCTTTTACTTCTGTAAAATTATTAAGTTCACTTTCTAATATGCTTTTTACATTAGTAAGCATACTAATATTTATAATGTCTGAAGATTGATTACCATGAACATTTCTACTATTTAAAGGAGAATTTACAAGAGTGTATGGTTTAAGTTGCTTTGTTAATTGAATAGCTGCTTCTTCAGACTTAAGAGATATGTAGCTCTCAGCATAAATATCACTTAAATCTAGTGTATCAGTAGACACTGCATCATTACCTTTATTTCTTTCTAGTTGTGCAATGTAATGATTATGTCTAATTAAATCTATTTTAGACCTTTTAGTTCTATAATTTTCTAGAGTTTGAACTGCACCTTCAATAGTAGTGTTTAAATTATTAACTAGAATTTGTAAATTCTCTTTTCTATTTACAACACCATTACCGTTTTCGTTTAATAAAACAAAATTCCTTATAGATAATTCATCTATATCAGGATAAAAAGTTCTAAAAGCTTGAGCAAGTTCATTGCACAAAGACCTTAGTTTAACGCCATCAGCATCATTAGTATCATTATACATTTTTACTTTTGCTACTAGCAAACCATGAGCTTTTCTTGCTTGAGCTTCTACAAAACTAAGACTAGTACCTTTAATGTGATTGAGTAATTTATACTTGATAATAGATTCTTTATCAAGATTATTAGTTATTCTAGAAATAGACCTTCCATTTTCAACTACAGTTTCAACTTTTCCAATAGCTACTTTACTAAAAGTTCTAAAAAATTCAAGTTGAAGATTAGGGTTACCAGAAAGAATATGATGAAGTTGATCAAACGCACCAAATCCAGGAATAGCTCTAGATATTTCTTGAATACTATTCATCATATCTTCAATATTATTAAATCTACCCATGTGGTATAATACTGTAGCACAAGCATTGGCATCCATCAAATCAGGTATACCAAGATTATTATCTGTATCTAATGTAAATACTTTAGGGTCTACTTGAGAAGGATTGGCTTTCTTTAATGAACCTAAAAGTACTCTAATAGGAATACTTATATGAGCCATAAAAGTAGTATATGTACCTAATTTATTGTCAAGAGTTCTTATATAAGTATTATATTCAGCTTCTTTAGATTCATTTTCAGGGTCAGGGTCTTCTGAATTTTCATTATTTTCATCTTGTGCTTCTTCAGCTTGCATATCATCAGCATTTATAGTACCCTCATATCTTATAGGAGCAAGACGACTATCCCAAAAAATCTCTTCAATAAATTCTTTTCTAGAGTCTACTTCAATTACACCATCAGGTTTTGTTTCTCCTGTAGCTTTGTAAATATCAGTAGTTATTAGTTCTTTTACACTAGCAATAAGATTTTCAAGTTGAACATTTATAGATGATTCATGCCCTGAAATAAGATTATCAATATAAACAGCATTGTTATCTGTAAGATTCTTACGAATTTCTTTTTCAGAAACTCCAGTTATTGCACTGAGACGTTTAGCTAACTCTTTCTTCATTTGAGCTATAGCTTGTTCAGCACAATAAACTTTTCTATAATGATTATATCTTTCTCTAATTTCTTGTTTAATCCTATTAGCAATCTGCTTTTCATTCTTGCCTTCAGCTTGTCCAGCTTTTGTAACTCTTGTTGTAATAAAATTAACAATAGTTTGACGTTCACCACGTTCTTGTAATGCTTTCATTACTAGTGTCATAAAATTAGCTACATCTCTTTTAGCTTCTTCTCTGGCACTAATAGACTTATAACCAAAACCTGTAATTTTATTAAAACCTTTTACTTCACGATATGAATCTTCAGCATTAGGATACTTCTTATTATAATACTTAATAATAGCATCTTTTACTTTAGCAGGATCACTAGTATTTATATCTAAAGGTTCTTTACCTTTCCATTGTTCAGCAAAAGCCTCTCTAAATTCAAGCTCACCTTTAGTGTTTATATCCTTAACTACGGTAGTGAGGTAAGAATAAAACATAGAACAATTTGTTCCACAATAGTCATACAAAGCTTGAAGAGCTTTTGCACGTGTTAAATCTACATTTATTGTACAAGCCATATTATTATATTTTTAACATTTAATTTGAATTATACCATCATTGATTAATCTTTCAAAAACTTCTCTATTTTCAGGAATAATGGATTCCCTAATAGCAGCTAAAGAAGGACCAGTTTTATCTTCAATAGCACTTAAATTTATATTATCATTTTCAGTAGAAAAATCACCATTATTATCAGTTGCTGATTTAACTTGATTAGATGTAAAAGCTATAAATATATTCGCTGGTTTGACATCTGCATATTCTCTAATGTCTTTAGCGTAATCTACAACATTTTTCACTATATAGCCGTCATAACCTCGTTCTTCAGCATATTTCTCTATCTCTCTAGTAGAAACTATTTCACCATTAAAAGATATTTTATCCCAATAACTTCCTCCAGCATCAACAATTAAAGGATTTTTAACGACATAAACAAAGATT
>Ga0247611_10002322_pt1 | contig 30978 bp, 57 predicted proteins | sample 177DNAGHGhighgp2_FD_192422 | JGI IMG/M metagenome (GOLD analysis project Ga0247611, IMG submission 192422) | Sheep rumen microbial communities from Palmerston North, Manawatu-Wanganui, New Zealand - 1770 DNA GHGhigh gp2 | ecosystem: Host-associated > Mammals > Digestive system > Stomach > Rumen... | reverse complement strand
TGAGTGTTGGCATGAACATTATGATTGACTTCCTTTGTGGTCAGAGGGATTGGAAGGTGGACAACAGGATATGAAGTTATACATTAGCGGTAAGATAACGGGTTGCGAGGATTATCTGATTAAATTCATCAATGCCGAAAAGTATCTGCATGACATGGGATATAGCGTGATTAACCCGGCAAAGGTCAATTTCATGCTCCCTTTAGATACAACCTATGACGAATACATGAGAATGTCTTTCACTATGTTAGATATGGCAGAGGGTATTTATTTATTAAAGGATTGGCAAGACTCAAACGGGGCAAGGTTGGAAAAGGAAAGGGCAGAAAACATAGGATTACCCGTTTATTATGAGGGGGAGATATGATCGAAAGAAGTAATCAAAGTATTGGAGGCGGCAAAGTGAAAGCTGTATGGGATATAGAGTACGATAGTAGACAGGACAAGATATACGACTGTCCCTCATGCCCGGAGTGCAGAGCACCCGTAATGCAATTTGAGGATGGTTATAGGTGCATATGTTGTGGCAAGGAACTTGAAATTGATGCCAAAATGAAGGAGTGGTTTCAAGAACGCAATGGCTATAAAACGGAAATGAAAAACTGTTTCAAATGCGGCGGCGTGGCATGTTTAGAAACCCATTACAGAAAAAGCCCGGTTACGCTTAAATGGGAAGCAATGCGTGGTAAGTGTAGCAAGTGCGGAATGGAGTTTATTGTATGAATAAGAGATTGTGTGTTGTAGCAGAGATATTCAATATGCCGCATAAGTTAAAAAGCGGATGGTTGGTGGCAAGGCTCGATATAACGCTAATGAAACCTCAACTATGGTATTACGGTCTGTATGATGATAAAGACCGGGCAGAACAGGTGGCTTATGAGTTACGGAATGGGATTGTGTTAGAAGTTACGGATGACAAGAAACGGATAATCGCAGGGGTGGAGCAGGAAACTGACTATCATTGATAATATGGAAATACCGATACAAGAAAAACAAAAATTAACAATAAAAGAAGCATCTGAATACTCAAATATAGGGATCCACAAACTATATGAACTCACCAATAATCCCTTGTGTCCTTATGTGTTATGGAGTGGAAAGAAAAGACTAATCAAGAGAAAAGAGTTTGAAAAGTTTATTCAAAGTAACAGGGTAATTTGAGGATAAGGGCTTTGATGTGTTAATATGAACCGTCAAGGCTCTTTCTGATCGGAAAGGGGAAACATGGGAAAAGACTTAAAAGGAAAGGAATTAGGAGAGGGGGTATATCAACTCAAATCCGGGAAATACTTTGCGAGGGCAAGCGGATACGGCAAGAGAATAGGCAAGGCTTTCGATGATCTACCATCGGCACGAATATGGTTATCTGAAATCCAAATTAAAGCAGATAATCCTGCGGTGTTTGCCAAAACTGTGACCTTAAATGAGTGGTATGACTATTGGATTGAAAATGTCAAAATTCCAACAGTTAAGATAGGCACATATCAGAACTATCAAAAGATTTATTCGAGCAGGATAAAGGATGTGTTAGGCAATAAAAAGCTAAATGATATCAGGCTTATTGATTGTCAATGCTTGCTCAATAATGAGTTAAAAAGTCATAAGTCCTCAACGGTTAAACAAACTTTAGTATGCTTGCAACAGATGTTCAATTCTGCCGTAGACAATGAACTATTGGCGAAATCTCCTGCCGCAAAAGCAAAGGTGAGGTCAGGGTGTCAGAAGGAACGCAGGGTATTTACAGCAGATGAACAGAAAAGATTTGTAGAGCATATTAACAACCATCAATTTAAGTATAGGGATGAATGTCTTTTTATCCTTGAAACAGGTTTGAGGATAGGTGAACTGTTAGGACTGAAATGGTCTGATGTGAAAGACGGGAAGATAACCATCAGACGATCAATGTATTATGATTTTTACAATCATAGGTATGTTGAAACAACCGTTAAAACAAATGCAGGAAACCGCACAATTCCTCTCACAAATAAAGCCCGGTCAATTCTAAAGCATCGGAAAATGACAAGGATAGATTACATATTCTTTGATCCTAAACAGAAAACTAAAGTCAGTATAGATAAGTCTTTATGGTGGGCTTGCGATAAGATGGGGATTGAAAGGATATCCGTCCACGGGTTAAGACATTCCTTTGCAACACGCTGTATAGAGAATGGGATGACACCCAAGACTTTACAGAGAATATTAGGACATTCAAACATAAGCATCACAATGAATTTATATGTGCATGTGACAGATGAAACCCTCGAAAAAGAAATGTTGCAAATGGAGAACTGTTGGTAATGTGGTAATAGAGGTGGTAACAGAAATAATGCAATAGCCTGTAAACGGCATATTTACAGGGTTTGCAAGCGTTCTATCTTGTATTATGTTTTATCATTCTCGACAATTCCATTAACACCTGTAATTATACGGAAAACCCTGTAAATACAAGGGGTTGCGGATTTTACAAATCTTTTCAAAATGTGTCAAAAAATGCACTAAAATGGTAACATAGCACATGTGATGGTAATGAATTGGTAATGGATTTTGAAAGAGCCTTGACAATGAAAAAGGGCACAGGATAAACCTGCACCCCATATCCGAAAGACGGATATATCACGATCAAATAATACTAACTCTCAATAGATATCGTCAACACACATTTCTGATAGCCTATTGCCCCCGTAGAGGGGTTTTATTTTTTTAAGCGATAAAACACCCGTCAAAGAATAAAAAATGTCTGTATAAGCCCAAAACGAAACGGCAAGCCGATATGACCTGCCGCTCGTTACATTTTGTGGTGCATGAGAAAGGTTCGGGGGTTACCCTCCTTTCTTTTTCATGCTATATGATTTTTAAAAATAATAACATTTGGTATAGAATGATGCAAGTCCCACGGCGAACCGCAGGACTTGCAGGGGGATGTCAAACTGGTACATGGAAAGTTTAGACAAGTAAAGTATATGCTAATGCAAATAAAAAATCAAGTGATATTATATAGAAAAGGGGGTGTAATAGAAAATAGGCAAAGGTGGCTTTAGATAGCCGAAAGATACACCCCCTTAACTACCTATGGTAAACTCTAATGTCTAAAGATCAGGGCTTAAAACACTAAATCCCATTTTTCTCACTTTCTGCTTTTTGTAAAGCAGTTTTGCTATACATTCGTGGCAAAATATCATCCCGTCATAAGTATCAGAATTGCTTTCGTGTATGCAATTAAGTTCATACATATTCCTCGGTTTTTCGTCATTATACCAATGAGAATAATCATTGACTTTTGCGTGGCAAGAGTCGCATTGAAATGTTTTCATTCCTTACCGCCTTTCTGATATGGGCTGTTCCACCAATCTGCATAAAATGTTGATGGGTCATCATTTCTATCAAGTCCATACACATCAACCATTCTATCTTCGTCATAGAAATGTTCTTCCGTAGTATTGAACATAGCCTTCATCACATCCCCATTTGTCGCATTATCGGGAAGTGGTGTGCCGTTCTCGATAGCTTTATACATCGTATCAGGATGTACTCTTTGCCAAGCACCGACCTCAATATTTGTAAAAGCTTCTTTGTCTATCTCAATCACTACTTGTACTGTTTTCTGCTCTGTCGGCTTAAAACCCATACCCCATATTCTTCTTAATTGTTCCTCTGTTCTTGGTATCTCAACTACTGTCTGTATCATTACTTCCTCCTTGTCTGTTGTGTAATCTATTTTTATTCCTCACTTCTTCCTTCCCATGAAATTATTATGCCCGTAGTCTTATCAATAGTCATAATGCCGTTGTTATATTCGTATATCAAAATATAATCATCTTCATACACTTTCATTCCTTATCCTCCATTTTCTGCCTTGTACTTATCAAGAATCTTGTCTATGCCATCAAGGTCTATAACATTTATAAATTCGTATGTGTTTTTCGGATTAACTACTGAAAAAGCATTGTCTAATATCTCGGCTCTTATCTTATCAAGAACCACATTGACTTCCTGTTTTATAACCAGTTTCATTGCTATATCAAGATATTCGTTACTCATTATTTATCGCTCCTTTTTGCCTTTACAACATGTTCAGTCTCAAAAACTCTTATCCCATCAGGTGTGCCACGCAAGTATAATGTTACAAGTTTATTGTGCCAAAAACATTTAGGACATAGACATCCATGATATTTCATTGGATTACTTTCAATGCTATACATCCTATTTCCACAACAACTTGTATAGAAAAACATTCCGTTTCCGTGTGCTTCATCTAAATACTGATATGTTGCTTCTGCCTTTTCCATTATTTCTCACTTTCTGTTTTTTAATATGGGCTGTTCCTCAAACTCCATTTAACTACTCCCTCGGAAAGTTGGGTAATTAGTCCTCTGACCCTTAACACATATCTCAAATCTGTGTCCCTGCCTTAAACTTTCCCTTGACCTAACCTGTGTCCGGGTAGCACCCATATTATCAATACTCATCAAAACACTCATCTGCTTCGGTGTAATACTCACCGTCATAGCCTTTTGCCATAGCCTTTTCGTAACAATCCATGCAAAGAAGTCTGAATGTTATGCCGTGACAATCCTTTGTATAGTACATGTCTGCCCGGTCTACCTTCTTTCCGCACTCCGGGCAAAACCTGATATCGGCTTCTCTGATCTCGCTAATGTTATGGTCAAAATTGCCGTATATCTCATACAACTTGGCTTTTGCTTCTTCCTCTGTCCCGGCTTCAACAAACACCGTCTTGTACTTCATGTCGTGACCGTCAATAAATCTGATAATAAATTCCATAATTACACCTCTCATTCACCTCTCAATATACCCGGCTTTATCTGCTCATAAACATCCTGATAAGCCGCTTTCAGTATTTCCTCACCGCAGAAGTCCGCAAACCGTTTATAATTATATCCGTCACGCTCTGTAAGTGATAATAGGCGGTAATCATAATTATCACTCCAAGATGATTTTAGATATCGCCAATTCCTCTGCCGAGGTTTTTTATACCCAATATCATCAATGTGCCATACAAATTGATTGCAACTCTCATAAATTCTAATCCTGACAGTTATCTTTGTTTTGTCCTCTAAAGTAAATTCCTTTGAAGTCAACATCATTCACCTCTCAATTTTGGTAATGCTTCAAGTATCTGCTGACCCACTCTGTATGGATCGTAGTTATTTGCCTTGCAAATAAACTCAATACCTGTCGGGGTCAATATCCTACCGTGGATAAGGTCGTGCTTGTATTTCTGAAATTCCTCATACTCTTTGTCCGTTATCTTTTTCATATCGTCAATCCATCTGCGAATATTCCAGAACTGAATATCCCAAATCCGTCAATGCCTTGCACATGGCTTCTGATACACGGCAATTTCTGTTGCCCTGCGCTCTTGTAGGAGTAGAAAAAACATATCTCGTTCCACCAAAAAGCTCCCACTTGAAACAACCTATACCTGCTTCCTTTGCCGCCTGTTTAACTTTCTTTTCCTGCCAACGGGGGAGTAGGAGAGAGGGACTATCAAAGTTACAAGTACCCCCATCCTCACCATGATCGGCTTTCTTTCCTGCTTCTACGGCTATGATAAGATCATCTCGGAGTTTAGCATATTTGCCTGTTAAGGGCTTCTCTATTGGCTTTGTAGGCTTATTCTTGACGGTGTACTGTTCTACTAAATCATTATACTGCTTTTCAGCTTCTTCAATGGTATCAGCGTACTTGCAAGCAAGATCAATACTGTTTCTCAATACCATTGTTTCAAATCTGTTCATATACTTGCAGGTGTCGATAGTGATATTAGGCATCCTGCGTCCGTCCTCTGTATATCCCTCACCCTCATAGTGCAATCTATTATCAATCATTGTTATTCTCCTTTGCCTATCATAATTCTATAACAACTTATATAACTTTGTCAATATTTGTCATAGTGCCATACCAAAAGAAAAGCCCTGCCGATTGGCAAGGCTTGTTGTCAATTCAATTCCCATACATACCTAAACTCATCAAATCCTTTTAAGCGTTGCTTTTCTTTTTCGGGTTTGTAATAAACATCCTTTCGGAAGTTCTCATTGATATGGAGTTCTCCCCATGTGCTTTCGTCATGTCCGTCATTAGCCGGGGAGTCCTGTCCGTATATTCTAAATTCATCCGTTGAATACTTGGCTCCATAGTTTGACGGGTTGTTATAGTCGTTGTTGTAAATGTGCAAGCCGTCCGAAGTATCGGTCACCTTTACAGATTGTTTTCCATATACTTTATATTCATCTGTTTTAGCCGTTTTACGGGTCTTTTTATTAACAGAGGTAGTCTTATTACCCTTGCCACTCTTTAAGGCTTCCTGACGGTTCATAACCTCGTTTACGGGTGTGTTGTATTCTATCCCTGCTTCCTGCATCAACCTCAATGTTTCGGGTGAGTATTGCGGTTTTGCATAAACGGGATAGGAGAGTAGTACGGTCATGGTCAATGTCATAATCAATAGTCTTTTCATGGTCACCCTCCTTTACATGTGAGATTTATATGTTTTGTTGGTATTCATTGTAGTATAATCTCTACCATTCTGAATAGCATCTGCCATAACAATGATGTTATTTCGCTCTTCGGGAATGATGTTTACACCCTGACATCTTATAAGTTCCTGTGAACCGTTTGCTTGAAACAACATGTCACCTTTCCCGGTCAACTTCTCACCACCCTTTTCATCAAGGATGATACGGCTGTCAATGTGTGATTTTACAGAAAAGCATACCCTTGTGGGAATGTTGGTCTTTATCAATCCTGTAATTACATCTGCGGAAGGTCGCTGTGTAGCAAGTATAAGATGTATACCACAGGCTCTTGCCTTTTGTGCAAGCCTTACGATATAATCCTCAACCTGCTTTCCACCCTGCATCATCAGGTCTGCCATTTCGTCAACTACACAAACAATTCTTTTCATTTTGTGCTTTTCGTTGTATTCGTCAATGTCCCGGCAATTAGCCTTTGCCAGGATCTGATATCTCATATCCATTTCATCACACAGTTTTTTGAGTGTGCGAACAGAGTTTACCGTGTTATTGACATATGTAAAGTTTTTCAATCCCGAATAATAAGAAAACTCATTACCCTTCGGGTCAATACCATAGATGTCAATATCCGTGGGATGTGCTATCAACAGGGATAGGATACAACTATGCAGGAATACGGATTTGCCACTTCCCGTAGTACCTGCCACAAGTATATGAGGGGCTTTTGCGAGGTTGCAAACGATCTTATGTCCCTTGTTATCAATCCCTACCATGAGGTTTACTTTATCGCTTTTCAATCCCCGGTAAAGGTCATCTATGATAACTTCATTGTTTGCACCTTTTTTCTCAATACAGAGTTTATCACCGTCAAGGTATACTCTTACATTATTATCCTTAACAGCAATACCCATATTCTGTTCTAATCTCAATACCTGCTTTATCTTGGTATCAATATCGAGGTTAGAGATATAGGTGGTAAATGCAGGTGAGTTTATAACCCGGTCAACCTGCAACCCATACTTGGCAAGCAGAATGTTAAGTCTGCCAATATCGTTACTGTTATCGGAAGTATTGAAGCCCCGTCTTGGTCTGATATATCCTTTGATTTCCATATCCCTTTACCCCTTTACTATTATACCATTTTATCAATGCTTGCTGTGTTTATTTATCAATACATTAGGCTACGCTGTAATAATAATGTCCGTCAATGTCGTACTCATAAAGGTACTTGTCAATGCTGTATGTCACATCACCTGCATTACATACCATGATGTATGCTTCGGCTCTCTTGACCTTATCAAAGTAAGGTACTCGCTCCATGTAGCCCATCATGCTTTCTTCATCTTTCCATATATCATCAAATGTCCGTCCGTCTGTAAACTCAATGTGTGATCTGTATATCATGGCTCAATCCTCCCTCATATCATCAAAGATAACCTTTAAGCACTCGTCATACTTCTGATCGTCAAGCAATCCGGCTTCTGTATGGAAATTGCAATCTTCCAAAAGGTCGATTATTTTATCTCTGAAATATCCTGCCTTATGTATGCAGGTCAATACAAGTAAATCCTGCGGATAAAAGCCCCATTCAATCTTACTTCCTGTAGCTTCTCCTGTTTCAAGTGCCATATACCAATCATTTCTCACTTCTGCCTGTGTCATAGTCAATCCTCCTTTGCTATAAGGTCAATCATCTTCTGTACTTCGGCTTTCCTGCTTGCCTTGTAATCATCCGTCCAGTTATTAACTTCATTAAGGCACTTGTAAAGATTGCCGATTAGTTTGTACTTGTACTGCTCAACATTGTTTAACATCCTTGTGACACACTCTATTTCATTTAAGAGTGTGACATCAGGATCAGCAAACTGCTCAATAGCTTTGTCTTTATCTTTAGTTGCTATATAAAGAAAAGCCGCAAGCATGATGTTGTGTTCGTCCTCGCTGTCAAGCAAGCCTTTGTAATAATTCTCAATCAATTCTGACATTTCCGCTATCGTGTCAAGTGCTGTGTCGTTATCAAATACTCCTATTCCCCATGCTCCCATATCTCAATCCCTCCTTTATGCTACCTTATAAAGCTGTTCTGATACATCATTAAGGAAACTATCAATACTATCCGCATCGTCAATCAATGTTCTGATTGACTGCGGTACTCCGTTTACTGTGTTTCGGGCATTTACCCACATTTCAGCATGTTCATCAGGATCAAAGTCAATAGCATAATCTCTAAAAGCATCTATAAAACTTCTCTTTGTCCTGTTATGCCATATTGAAAAGACAAAATCCTCACCTGCATCGGAGTAAAACTCCATTTCCGTATAGTATCTCTCGTCCTGCTTTTCGGTGCAGATTATGTTTATATCATTGTCCTCTAATATCTCAATGATTTTCTTTGATAATGTCATTGTCTTTACCCCCTTATACAAGATTATAAAAATCGTCTGTTACATCGTGAAATTTAGTAGTCAATATTCTGTAGTCGTGTATATAATCCGTGTATGCTCCACCAAAAAGGGAAGCGTCTGTGTGTGCTTCCCGGTGGATTCTGTCAATTACCTGTAGTTTTGTATAACCGTTTTCGGGCTGTGCGTGATACGGTATATTGTCCTTATTTGCTATAAAATATCTCATTGTTTACCCCCTTTATGCTGTCTTTGCTGTCAACCTGTCGATTGCCTTAAACTTTTCAAGTTCCTTTACCGTCATAAGCTGTGCATTTTTCTCAATGTATTTTTTGTTACGGTTATATGTAGCAAGTTCAGACTTATTAAACCTTGTTGTGTACGGCTCAATCATGCTTTCATCTTCCCATTGCATATATTCATCGGCGGTCATTAGTGCGGTTGCTGTTGCATCCTCTCGGCTCATGCCGTTCATGTCCTGCAAGTCCTCAATAGTGCCGGATGGGATGGTATCAATCAATCCCTTTTCAATCTCCGCTATCTGTTCAAGGCTTAAACCGTTACCATTATCAAACAATGTGAATATAAAATCTTGTCGTGTCATGCCGTTTCCCTCTCTCTGTTTGCTATGCCGTATCGCTCCGCTGTAAAAGCCCTGTTTACCTTATCGAGTGAGTTTTCAATGCCGTAAATGTAATTACAGCATAAAGAAAACATTTCCTGCTCTTTGCTTTCCTGCTCTGTCAATGCCTCAAATGGGTTATATTCATGGGTCTTTGTGAAATACTCAATGTATTCATTACACCATTTTAAGTGGCTCTGTACTTCGTCAAGTGCTTTCATGCTATGCCCTCCGCTATAAAATGTATCTTTCCCCTGTCTGCATACAGATATTGAAAGTCTTTATACTCTCTTTCAAGCTGTTTTTTCTGTTCCTTTAAGCTGATGTTATAATCCCGGTCAATGTGATATATCCTCATATCTCAATATCCCCCTTATAAAGATGATATATAATCATTATCAATGCCATGTGTACCTCCTTAAAATGAAAAGAGGGGACTTTATAATCCCCTCAATCTGATAGATATGTCCATGTGTGCAGTTTGCTCAATCCGTACTTTTTTAAGTAGGTATCAAGCCTTTTCTTAAAAGCCTTTTTTACTTCCTCATATCCGGCGAGTAGTGCGGCTCTTTCGTCTGCGGTCAGTATCTCACAATCGTGACAGCCATTATAATCACTTGGCATTGTTCCATCATCCGGCAGATTGTAGGCTCTTTCAAAATTGATACCCTTTAGCTTTGCGCCGTGTTCCTGCCCTGTATAAAGTAAATGCTTATATGCTATCATGCGGTCGTCTTTCAATGTCTCAATGTAGCCTTCAATGCTTTTCATATTCTCATGTATGAAATAATCCTCATGTGTATCGGCATAGTGCATAGCATCATAGGCATTATCGCTGTCCTCCTGTGTGCTTACTCCGCAATAGCCATATCCAAAACAAAATGATGTTTCAATGCGTGGCTTATCAATGCTCACTATATCGCCGTTGGCAAGTTCTATGATATAACCGCCGTCTTTATTGAAGTAGTCAATCATCCTCTGACTGCTCCAGCACTTCTTGATCTCGTCCATGTAAACCGCCCTCAATTCCTTTTGACGGTCTTTTTTGACTTCCTGCGGTGCATCGGTCAATCCTGCGAGTGATGCGGCAAGGGTCAAGCGGTCTGCGGTCTGCTTTGCATACCATACCTTTTTAGTGTGGTGCCACCTGTACCCGGCAGATTTTAGGGCGGTCAATACATCCTGCCCCGGCTTATGATCGAATGATATTTCAATCCCGTTATGCTCCTGATTAAGTGTATATGATGCCATGTTTTTCTCCTTATGCTGTATGAAGTCTGCAATTCCATGTGCTTATATCTCCTGCGGCTTTCCTTTTGGCTCTCTCCATGCCCTTATCTATTGCTTCGGGCTTGCTTGCCGCCGTAACTTTGATTGTTTGATGCTTGCCGCCGTTGTCCTGTGCGGTAAAAATCCACTTTGCCATGATATCCTCCTATTTTTGGGTATAAAAAAGAGGGGCTATATTGCCCCTCTCATGTTTAATATATTTCGGCTTCCTTTTCCTCTTTGCTCAATTCTTCGAGTGTGTCAATGTATATTGCTATGTCGTTGACCTCATCGAGATAGTGCAGTATGTTTTTTCCGCTCCTGCCTATCATGTAGGTGAGATATCCCTTTTCTCTGTCCCATGTGGGGTCCGGATCATCAAAAGCGAGTATTGCGTATATCTTTTTTTCTGCGTTTGTCATATATCTTATTACCATTTTTTACCTCTTTCAGTATGCGCTCTTGTACCGTCAAATAACTCTGAATTGTAATATCTCATCCCTTTATCTTCCCATACATAATGAGTAGCTTTTCTTGTGTTATAGTGATATGTTTTCGGGATAGATGCGCCATGCTCAATGGCATATTTTTTACTGCTGTCCAGTCCTGCATCAAGTTTTTTTATTACATCTTTTCTAACATTTATCATTTTTTACCTCCTTATGTGGTGCATCATATCATGCCGCCTGTGCTACATTAAAGCCTTTTACATATTCCCTTACGGCTTCCGGGCTTGCCTTGGTCAATGTCAACTTTTCAAGGTCAACAAAAAAATAAGCGGTTTTACTTTCATAATCGAGATAGTATGATACTATTTCGGCAGGGCTTTTTCTGTCCTTAAAATCATAATCAGAAAAAATATAACTTCCGCACTCCCTAAACATAATCAGGATATGCTTTTTATCCCTGTCGGTGCTTCCCTTATAACCCATATATGTGGGTCTGTCGTAGTTCTTCCAGTCTGTATAATAGGCTTTAATATAGTGGTCTGCCCGTCTTTCAATCGCTGTGTCGAGTTCGTCAATATTTGAGTATTTCATGTTGTCCCCCTTTTGATTGTGCTTCCTGCTATCTGTCCCCCGAAGGCTTTATAATATCCTTTTTCAGCGTTTCGGGCTTCTGCTTCTGTCTTATATGTGGCTTTTTCCGTTGTGCCGTCCTGATACCAAATAATAAGCGTAAACATACTGCTTCCCCCTTTTTAGTCTTTCTTACCGGGCATAAACGAATATATGAAACATTCAGCCCGTTTTACAGCTGTTAATACTTCATCGGTTTTTTCCAACTTTGAATGGTCGAATGTATTGATCAATCCGTTTTCATCGGCTTCCTGCATATACTTAACAAGTAGACTTTCAAGCATTTCCATTTCAAGTTTTGTCATATTATACCCCCTGCCCGATTACTTCCACCGGGCTATACTTTTCTATTAGTTCGGCTTTTCTGCGGTTCATGTCGGTGATATCTTTGGCATATGTCCCGATACCACAATAGTAAAAGTTCTTTCCCCCGTCAATACTTGTCACTATCCGCAGGTTGTAGTTGTACCCCTCAATCGGCAGGTGCAACTTTGATATGATTAGTTTGTTCATGTTTGCCCCCTTTTAATGATTGATTTTTAAGATATAAAGCCCCCGGATTTTTCCGGGGGTCTGATACATCAAAAATCAAAGTCTTTAATATAAAGCGTGTCGCTGTCCTTGTGATAAATTGTCACATCATCTATTACTTCATAAGTTAAGCCCTGCCATGTGAAACGATAGCCGGGTTTTTTCGTTTTCAGGATATGCTTGAAAAGTCTATACTTCATGCTGTCACCTCCGGCATCTGTACTTTGTATGTATTGCTTGCGGTGTCCTTTATAAGCCATATCCTGCCGATTTCGTCAACTATGCTATAAATTGTTGAAAAGAAGTGGCTTCCTGCACCTACGACTGACAGATCATGTCTATATCCCTTGGTTGCGTTGGCTCTGTCTGATATCGCATTATAAGCATTTACCTTTGTGTTTGACGGTCTGCCGTATGCGGTATAAATTGTCTCCCTACCGTATCTCTGTACTCTTTCATAATCGTTGATAATTGCTTGCCCTGCTTTGGTTGTGTTCTTAACTTCCTGCATTTTCTTTTCCTCCTGATGTGTCCTTTTTGTGCGATTGTTTACGGTGACAAGTGCCTTTGCCCGTTCTCAACTTTCCCGGCGTAGTTAATTGATATCCACCGGGTTATTTACTCTTTAGGATTGTTTCAAGGCTATTTTCAGACCCGATATAAAATCAGATATGAGATAACCCTAAAACATGAGTTTTGATAGTTATGGGAATACTTCAGATTTTACGCTTCCTCGCTCCCGTCCGGGCTTGTTTGTGCTTTCGGTGTCCGTCTACCGTTTCTTTTTGTTTATACACGCTGTCTGGCTGTCCGTGTGTCCATCGTATTTAGTTTTTAGGAGAAAAGCCTTTCAGATATAGCTTTTCTTTGGGGTTTTTGGATTGTTCCCCTTTGCCTATACATACGATAACATTCTTATATAACAATGTCAAGTTTTGACATGGTATATTTTAGCCAGTATTTTCAAGGGCTTCCAGGGTTGACTATTTTTGAAAGTATGATAAAATAAGGGTGTATTAAGATTTTGAAAAATTTTTTGTTGTATTTTCAAGGGTTTCCGAGGTTTTTGAAAAAATAATTTGATATTATATATCTTTTTTATATATAATAGAGACATGAAAACACCGGACTACATGCGAAAAGCAATTAAAAATTATCAGAGCAAGTTTGACATACAGCAATTACGGCTCCCGAAGGGTACCCGGTCACGGGCGGCGGCGGTCGGTCTGTCTCCGGCAGATATGACGACTTTGATTGTCAAGGAGATAGAAAAGAGAGAAGCCCGGCAGGGATCCGGGGAGTGATTAAAATATTATTGATATCGTATACGGGGGGGTCGGACACCACTTTTACACGGTGTCCCTTTTTTAATTATGAAGTACACAAAAGAACAATTAAAACATTATACCGATATCATCGAGAGGCTACCCATACAGGCACAAGGACATGCCCGGCAGATAGTGTCGATGAATAACCCTGCTACCGTAGATAAAGCCCTAAATGAGTATATAGACACGCTTGAAGGGGTAGACAACATCCCGGTGCAGGATATAGACATCATACAGATAGAAAACGATATACAAGGTATAATAAATAAGTCTGTCCTTAAACTTGGATTAGATACCGATACAGACCTTGTAAAAGCCCCTCAGAGACTTTTTGGAGCGGTATGCTCGGATATAGGCAAGTACATCAGACCCATGCTTGTATCACATGAGAGCGATACTAATGTAAACATTGATCTATTGATTAGGTTAGTGCCAGTCTATTACCAACTATGTGATAGATACAATAAAGCGGTACTATACGACCATCTCGCCGGGTTCCTCGGCATTTCACGCGATTATTTATCTAATATCGAGGATAAACTAACCTCCGCAGGGCTGTCCATAGCCAAAAAGAGGGAAGCAAGTCTAACCGCTGGCGTGATAGATACCCCGGTGGGAACGATAGCGGCGTTGAACCATCTGCACGGATGGACAACCAACAGGACGGAGACCACCAAACAAATCGAAACAGTAGTTATCTATCCGAAATTGGTTGACATAAAGAAAAATCAACTTTCAGATCATTCAGAACAGTAGTTATAAAACCTTATTTTATGCGGAATTGTGTCATATGTTCGGATAACTTAAATTATGCGAACAAATACCACAGGGGGCTGGGGGTCTAAAATAACGAGCGTTTTGATTTGGGTTACTCCCCCGACAAGATTTCACTCAAAAACTGTACACACCCTACATCACCTACGCAAGTGTACACAGGAGATAGATGTACACAGGTGAGAACACGGAATAGGGTCAAAAGGTGTACACACCCATAGGGGAACCATCGTAGGCGAACCTACACAGGTGTACACAGGGCAAAATGATATATAAGGTGTACACACCCCGATAGACGATCTGTATGGGTGTACACAGGAAAGAGCATAGAAAAGGGTGTACACAGGGTAATAGGGTGCATAAGGTGTACACAGAGAGAGTACACAGGAGATAGGGGGCGAGGGTGTACACACCCCGATAGGTGTACACATGCTGAAAGAGCGAATAGAGGTGTACACAGGCAGATGATGAAACCGAGGGTGTACACAGCCGAATAGGGTGTACACAGGGGGGAGAGATATGAGCCAAATAAAGCCTATAAGGGTACGGGATGATGTATATGAGTATTTAAGGGGAAAAAATGCGAGGTTGCTGTTAGAGAGTGTATGTGACCTGCTTATGAGCGGCGAATTAGAGTTTGACAGTTCGGGGGTAAAGATAGGAGAGGGGATAAAGCTATCGAAGAGTGATGAGAAGGTATTAGACGAGATAAAGGCATGGTCAGAACTGTATGGTAGCGATTTTGGTAGGATGTTGAAGGGGATAGGAGATAGGGTAGGTGAGGGTGAGATAACGATGCAGGATGGCGAGGTATATTGTTTTAGCGAGGAAATGACGAGAGCCATCAGGAAAGAGGAATACATACTGTGGAAACTGAATAGGGCATGTGAATATAAGCGGATAGAGAAGGGAAGTGTGTACCGCAGGATGATAAAGTACGGTGGAGAGAAAGTGTTAAAGGAGATATTGAAGATCCGGCGATACCGGGGCGGTGACGAGATAAAGGTGCCGAGATTAGGTAAAGCCCGGAGAATACGGATAGGTGAAAAGAGAGCATGGGATTAAAGCATCCGAGAGGGTGCTTTTTTATATGCCCTGAAAAGGGTGTACACACCCCGGAACAGATTGAGGGTGTTCCAAAACAGATTTTGAATAATAGGGTGTACACAGGTAATTTTGCTTTCTGATTTTTTGCATTTTTTATGTTTTGCTTAAAGAATTTTTGCATTTTTTGTGTTTTGCTTGCAGTTTTTGATACATTTTTTATGTTTTGCTTCGAGTTTTTTGACATTTTTTCAATTTTGCTTGCGATTTTTAAACATTTTTGCATAAAAAACGAAAGCAAATGTTAGGTGATATTTGACACAACCGATTGATAAAAACCGTTTTCCGCAAGTATTTTCAAGGGTTTGCGGATTTTCCTGTCGTGTAAACTATCACGAAACAAAACATGTGTTTTTATAGACTTCCAAAGGATGAAATATGCTTCCAAAGAAAGAAAAACAGAAAAGAAAAGAACCAAAAGAAAAGAATAAAAGAAAGAAGTATATTATATTATATATATATTATTTAAATTATATATATCTTTAAGTTTTAAACTAAAGTTATACACAGTAGATAACTTTAAGTATTTACTCTACACAGTAGATTATTCTATAAAGGGGGTTGATTTTGTTTTTGGGTTCGGTTATAACTATACAAGGGGGTGTACACATGACAACCACAAAGACGATACGAATGACAAATGAAACAGCGGAGTTCTTAAAGGGCAAAGATGCGAGGATGATACTCGAAGGTGTATGTGAACTCATCAGCAAAGGCAAGATCAAGTATAATGCTTCCGGGTTGCACATATCCGAGAACGGATCAAAAGCAGACCGTTTCGAGGAATTGTTTAACGCATTGAGTACAAGGGTTGTTCCCGAAGCTGACAAAGATTTTAAGAACGAGGCTTACACGAATTTGAAAATCGTACCTGTCGGATATGACAAGGCACTCAAGGACGAGATAGAGCAGTTGAAATCCAATCCCGTTGACACATCCCAAAGCGAAATAAAAGCAAGTGACAATCTCGAAGTGATGTGTGCCCTGAACGGAATAAGTGTAGGGGAGTTGTTGAACCAAATAGAGGGTATGATGGATGATGGTAAAATCACGATAGATGGCGGCAGGATAAACTTTTATGACGGAGTTGGAGAAGTTCTGAACGGATTGCATGAGGAAATGCGAAATTTGAAAGATGCCTGTGATGAAAAGGGAATAGAGATAAGCAAGGCATTGGATAAAGCATTTAGGACAGGAATAGAAATGGCAAGCCGGGATATATGGCATTTATAGGCAAATGCGTTTTAAGGGGTCTAATAAGCCCGTAGAGGTGTGTCTAAAGTTTTAGGGTATATTTTATAGGCTACCTACACAAAAACGGCTCTATGAGTTCGTAACACGCTTTAAGGGGGAGGTTATAACCGAACATGAAATGTAAATCTTGTGGAAAGTGCATATCGCTGACAGAAAAAAATGGCGTGTATGAGATTAACTGTGCAGAGAAAGAACAGTTCAAACTCCATTCTGATTTTCTCGAAAACTTCACATGCGAGGACTTTGAGGAAGTAGTGACACCACCCAAAGATAATATCTTAATCATTCTAAAAAACGGCAGGGAATTTGCTATATATGACGAGAAAATAAGGGACAAGGATGATATAGACTCTTGGCTAAAGGAAAATGAGTGGGTTTCATTCGGTGTACTGACATTCAGAACAAGTGAGATTGCCTGTTACGGGTATATAGGGGGATGATATGGAATGGCAAGATATAAAAGCCGAAGATATGACCAAAGAGCAGTTGATAGAAGCTGTGAAAGATTTACGAAAAAAGTTAGGAATAAGCCACCTATTAACTACTAAAGGCAAAAGTGCAGAAGAAAACATGGCACGGACAGGGTTATGGGAAAATCCGTCAGAGGCATATAAAGAAGCTATGGATAGGCTTACCGCCTACGAGCCGATGTATAAAAAGCCACCTTTAGGTTGCAAGCCCTCATGGGTATCAAGCTATGAGCGGATAAAGGAACTGTCCGAGGCTATCGCAAGGAACATAAACGGTGTTCATAAAGATGTGAAAAATGTCAGGAAATGGGCTACTGAAATACTGTACCATTGTGAAATCATGGAGAAGTGCTGATGTTTATAGTCAATCAGGATGAAACTTTAATACAAAACATGAACCGGGTAGGATTTGTAGAGGTCAGAGGTTGTCAGATAGTAACCGAGTGCGGAAAGATAGCGACCTATAAGACCGAGGACAGGGCTAAAGAAGTCCTAAAAGAGATGGTCGATGCCCTTACACCTGCCTTTGTGATGGAGAATGTAGAACTTCCCGAAAACATCATAAAGGACATGGCGCATAGCAATTTTTTGATAGTCAAGGATGATGTGAGCATTGAGCAGATAAACCCCTTTTACAAGATGCCTAAAGAATAAAGAATATAGGGATATGGTGGAAAGGAGATAACTGAACATGTCAAATGTAGATCATCCGAAACACTATAACAGGCAAATCGAGTGCATTGACGAAATGATAGCCGTGTTTGGTAAAGAAGTGGTGATGAATTTTTGTCTGTGTAATGTGTGGAAATACCGATATAGGGCGGCTGATAAGAATGGTGAGGAAGATTTGAACAAATCCGACTGGTACATGAAAAAGTATATGGAGTTGAAAAAATGCAAGGATTAAAAATAGTCGTAACAGTATTTTTGGCATTGATCGTCTTTACCTTATTTGCGGTAGTAGTGAGAAAATCAGACGATAAGGGAACGGTAATAGTATCGTCAGTAATTAGTGCAATAGAGATAGCGGCGATAGTGGCAATATGGATATAGGGGGAAATATGGACAACAAGAAGTGCATAAAAATAACAGAATGGATGGCTAAAGCCACACAGCCTGACAGCAAGGTGTCCGCATCAGACCAAATGGCAATATGCCTTGCGGTGATGAAAGCAGTAGAGGAAGTAGAGCCTATCTACAACAAATACAACAAGAAGAAAAAGCCGAAGAAGAAAACGGCTAATCTCTTGGGTGATGAATTTGCAGAAAATGTTTTTCGGGGAATGATGAAGTTTTCCGACTTGTAGGGGTATCGCCAAGCGGTAAGGCACGGGGTTTTGGTTCCCGTATTCGTTGGTTCGAATCCAACTGCCCCCGTGGGGAGTGGCACAACATAACCTTGACCGTTGATTGTGCGGTAAAGCACTCCCCTATATGGTGAAAATAATTTTATCCAAAACTCACATGAAAGATATTAGACAGGAAATCGAAAAAAACATAGAGAACATTGTTAAAGCTATTCAGAAAACAGGAACAGCACAAATACAGACCTCAAAAGACGGATTAAAGGTTGTGGCTATAAAAAAAGAGGTTATAGGGGGGAACAATGGGTGATTTGAAAATCTTTACTGAAAACATAGAGGGTAAAGCACTCGATCAGATATACAATCTTATAAAACAACCTGCATTTGCTGATTGCAAGATAAGAATAATGCCCGATGTTCATGCCGGAGCAGGATGTGTAATAGGTTTTACCGCAGATTTGGGGGATAAGGTAATCCCTAATATAGTGGGTGTAGATATAGGCTGTGGCATGAATGTGTCAGAGTTGGGACATATAGATATTGATTTTGAAAAGTTGGATGGAGTAATAAGAAAATATGTGCCAAGTGGGAAAAATGTATGCGAACAAGAAACGGAACAGGCAAATAATATTATTTCTAACCTTTGTTGCAAAGATATGTTAAAGAATGAGAGCCACTTAAAACGGTCAATAGGCTCTCTCGGTGGTGGAAACCACTTCATAGAAATTGATAAAGACGATGATGGCATGAAATATCTTGTTATCCATTCGGGATCAAGAAATTTAGGAAAACAGGTAGCAGAGATATATCAGCAAAAAGCTATCGACAATATGAGCCATAAAGCTGAAATAGAGAATGAAACAAACACAATCATTAGAGAATTAAAGGAAAGTGGACGAGAAAAGGAAATATCAAAAGCAATTAAGGAAATAAAGAAGAAGTATGCTCCAATAAAGATACCCAAGGAATTGTCGTATTTAGAGGGTGAAGATAGACAATACTATATCCACGATATGAGAATGTGTCAGGAATTTGCTGTTGATAATCGTATGGCTATAAGAAATGTTATAACAAAACAAATGGGTTGGATTATAAGAGGTTGTTTTGAGAGTATCCATAATTACATTGACTTTAATGATAATATCGTCAGAAAAGGTGCAATATCGGCTAAATACAATGAAAGACTTATAATACCTATGAACATGCGTGATGGGTGCATAATTGGAATAGGTAAAGGCAACGAGGACTGGAATTATTCTGCTCCGCATGGTGCAGGACGAATAATGAGCCGATCTGAAGCCAAACAGAAAGTATCATTGAATGAGTTTGAAAATTCCATGAGGGGCATATTTACTACATCGGTAGACTTATCAACTATTGATGAAAGCCCTATGGCATATAAGCCAATGGAAGAGATAATAAAATACATAGAGCCTACGGTTGATATCGAACGGATAATAAAACCGATATACAATTTCAAGGCGAGTGAATAAAAACTAAAAAATGACCTGTTCATAAGATGTTTGGACGGAAGATGCAAGATGGGGCATTACTCAAAGGGAGTAGTGTCCTTTTTTATGGAAGATTACATAGAAGCCATTAAGGAGTATGACAACTACATAGAGCATCACGGCATAGATGAGCAGGTTACAGAAGCATACAAGATTGTAGCCTGTGATGTATTAGAGAACCGAAAACTCAAAAAAGCCGGGTTAAAGATAACTCAAAGGGCAAAAGAGATAAATGATGAGTTCATTAAAATTAAAACCGATGGTGCATCCTTTTGGGATTTGGAATGGCATGGCAAAAAGAACAATGTAGCCATACCTGCTGTCGAATGGGGTTATGAGTTATGGAGAGCAGAAGCACCATATCTCTTTGAAAGCTACATGTACTACATGGAGAAAAATCGTAGTGTAGAAAAGAGATTTTATAAACCCCGGCGAGGAACACTAAAAATTGTAGCCGATGACCTTCAAAATTTAGAGGACGACATATTAGATGTGTATGGATTGTCGATGCCTTCGAGGGTAGGCAAACTGATATCGGATGATACCCCGGTTCTAACTAAAGACGGGTGGAAAAATCACGGGGATTTGCAGGTCGGTGATTATGTCGTGGGTCGTGACGGGGAATATGTAAAAGTTCTGTATGTACATCCTAAAGATGTGGCAAATGTTAGGGTACACTTTTCTGACCACACATACATTGATTGCCATGAAAACCATGAATGGCTTGTATATGACCGAAGTAGATCATCAGAACGGATAGTTGAAACAAAGGAACTCTCACACTCTGAATACAGAGAGGGTAAGAATACAAGATATAGATATCAACTCCAAATACCCGAAGCAATAAAGGGCGAGTTGAAAGACCTTCCTGTTAAACCATATCTGTTGGGTGCATGGTTAGGTGATGGAACCGCATGTAAACCATGCGTGACAATATGTGATACAGACACTTGTATAGCAGATAGTATTCAAAGAGATGGTTATGAAATAACTAATATTTATCCGCAGGTAGGGTGTAAAGTATATGAGTTTAAGTCAATCCGTAATGATTTAAGAAAGATAGGGTTGTGCTTTAACAACGATAATATTGAAAAGCACATTCCGAGTATCTATTTCTCGGCAAGCATTGAGCAAAGACTTGAATTATTAGCAGGATTGATAGATACAGATGGAAGTTTAAGGATAAAAGAACATAGATATTCATTTAGTACGACATGCGAACAACTCCGGGATGATGTGATATCTCTGATATCAACCTTTGGATGGCGTGTTTGTGTATGTGCATACGCACCTCGCACATCATCAAGCGGAATAGTTGGAAAAAAGACGGTCTATACCGTGACTTTTAATCCTACATTTGAGGTTCCTTGTAGGGTAGAAAGAAAACAGTTAAAAAAATTTTCAAAACAACGCAGGATATGCATTACGGGTATAGAGCCTATCAAGCCTAAACAGGGTAACTGTATAACCGTAGAAGGTGGTTTATACCGTGTTGGCGAAAGAATGAAACTCACTCATAATAGTGGCATATGTATTTTCTTCTTATCGTGGGTGGGATATAAAAAGCCTTGGTCACACTCTGCTATGGGCGGTCATTCGGGACAGTTGGCAAAGAGATTTTTCAGAGGATATGACAATCTGATAGAAGTCCCCGAATACACCTTTTCGGAGTTATTTCAAATACTGCATCCTAATATGCCTGTGCTTGAAAGTAAATCAAGCGACCCGGCTGAATTTACTATCAATCTCGGAGAACCTGATGAGTTTGCTACGCTGTCTTGTCGTGGAATTGATGGCACTTGGACAGGAGCCATAGATGTATCGTCTGATGGATACCTGTATGCAGATGACCTTGTAAGAGACAGGGAGCACTCTTTATCTCCATCACGAATGGAAAACACCTATCAGGAATATCAGAATAAGATGCTCGATAGGATGAATGACGGGGCAAAGAAACTGTTAGTTGGAACCTTATGGGGCGTATTAGATCCGTTAGAGAGGGAAAGAAAACTCAATGAGGATAATCCGAGGGCAAGGTTTAGAAAAATCCCGGCTCTAAATGACAAAGATGAGAGCAATTTCCAATACGAAATAAAGGGTTTTTCATCAAAGTATTACATTGATTTGCGTAACCGATTAGAGCCTGCCGAGTGGATGGCAAAGTATCAACAGGCTCCTTTTGTGAGAGAAGGTTTAGCGTTCCCTATTGAAAGATTAAGGTTCTTTGACGGTACGATACCCGTTGGCGAAACAAGAACAGTTGCAATATGCGACCCGGCTTTTGGCGGTGGAGATAGCCTTTCAATGGCTGTATGCAGACAAGTTGATGAATGTTATTTCATAATCGGGTGGGTGCATGATAAGCGTTCCCCGGAGTTCACAGTAGGACGGGTAGTAGATGCAATAGAGAGATACATGATAACCCTGTTGTGGATAGAGAAAAACAGCGGTGGTCAGTTAATGGCAGAAAAGATAGAAAAGGAGATGCAAGCAAGGGGAGTAGCACATTGTAAGATCGAACTGTATTCTGCTCCTGTGCGTATGAGAAAAGAGGAAAAGATATCGGGATATTCCGATTTTGTTTTGCGTAATTTTCAATTCCTCATGCCTAAAACAAAGCCTATTGACATTGACCGGGATATCTTTTTTGCGGATAACGATTACAGGAAAGCCATTGATGAAATGACTACATGGAGTCCCGAAGGTAAGAAACAACATGATGATGCACCTGATGCTATCGCTTCGCTTGCCATGAAACTCACCAATAGAGGTGGTAGTGCAAGCGTGACAGTAGTACATAATCCACTTTGGAGAAGGAGATAACTATGGACACAAAGGCATATTTGAGTCAACTAAAAAACCTCAATAATCGGATAAAGGATTGTCTCAAAGAAGCAGAAAGATGGTATGACATAGCCACAAGTACAAGTAGTGCGGATTATTCCTCACCAAAGGTACAGGTATCTCCCAATCCTGACAGGATAGGTGATGTAGTTGGCAAGGTAGTTGATTATCAGAGGATGTGCATAGAACAGGCTGATGAATATACCATTTTGCGGAGAACTATCATAGAGCAGATAAAGGGAATGAAGGGTGAGGATGGTGAACTATACTACAATCTTCTGTATGGATACTATGTAGACGGGAAGAGTTTTAGTAAGTTGGTTGTGGATGAGAGTTATTCCTATCGTCAGATAAAGAGGTATTTCAACGAAGCCTTAAAGGAATTTGAACGGATGTATGGAAATCAATATTTAGATGCCGTGTGAAATGAAAGATGCCTAAAATGCCACAAAATGCCTAACTTTGGTATGTTTACTTTACTATATGTTGTGGTATTATTAGAGTGTGTTTTTGTGTGAACAGGTTTCAAGGCAGGTGACCCCTGCCTTTTTCTTTTTATGATTAGACGAAACGACAGACCATTCAGAGATATCGTAAAAAATGGCGAATACGGATTAAAAACAGCATATACCGACTACGAAACAGTAAATGCGGATAATGTAGTTGAAATCGTTGGAAATACCATAAGTACATTCTACCGTAATCGAGAAAGGGCTGATTATCTGTGGAGATATAAGAACGGTGACCAACCCATCCTTTACCGTGAAAAAGAAGTCCGTGAGGAAATAAACAATGCGGTAGTCGAAAACCACGCATGGGAGTTGGTACATTTCCTTAATTCGCAGGAAACAGGAGAGCCGATCCAAACAATATCTCTGTCTGAAAATGAGAGTGTAGGGAAGTATGTAGATATCTTCAATGATTATTGCCGGGGCGCAAATAAACAACTCCGGGATGCGAGATGCGGAGAATGGACACATGCTACCGGGACAGGCTATAAAGCCGTACAGTTAAAAGAGAGTGATATTCCATTTAGGATTGTCATTCCTACTCCACTCAATACATATATCGTCTACAATCGTTCAACAGAAGAACCCATGCTTGCGGTTCAGATGTTAGAAGATACAGAGGGCAATAGTTACAAACTCTGTTATAGCGATACACACGAATATCGGATACAAAACAGCAAACTTATGACAGTTGTTGACCATAACGGTCAAGAAGTGATTGAAAAGATACATGCTTTCGGGGGAATACCTATCGTAGAGTATCCGAACAATCAAGATAGGCTGTCCGATATTGAACTTGTTATTACTATGCTTGATGCCATAAATGATATACAGGCAAATAGGGCAGACTCGATAGAGCAATTCGTTCAGTCCTATATGATTTTGAGAAATTGTAGGATTGATGAAAAGACATATCAAGCGATGAAGGAAGAGGGAGCAATCATCGTAGAAGATAGCGGTGATGGAAAACAATCCGAAGTCAAGATGCTTGAACAAGAATTGAGCCAATCAGAGAGTCAGGTAGCAAAGAACGATCTGTTTGACAACATCCTGCGGATACTTTCAATCCCGTCAGATCAAGGTAATACAGGCGGTGATACGCAAGGAGCCGTTGAACTCCGAAATAATTGGTCGAAATCAAAACAAAATGCTAAACTCCGGGATGCTTACATCAAAGAGAGTGAAAAGCGTTTAGATGCGGTTATACTTCATGTCATAAATCAGGCTACTAATAATTCATGTCCCCTTGGGATATTGGATTATGATGTGCAGGTGAATAGAAATCCTACTGACAATCTTCAAGTGAGGGCACAAGTCCTGCAACTGTTGCTGTCATGTGGTGTGCATCCTAAACTCGCAACCGAAAGAAGCGGTCTGTGGGGAGATAGTGAGAAAGCCTACTTACAATCAAAGCCTTATTATGATGTTAAGTATAAGACAGTTGATGAAACAGCGGTATTTGAGAAAAAGAATGATGAGGTAAAAGATGATAACCCTGAACAAGTCAACGAGGATAGACAAACATAATGTGTATGGCGAATGTACCGCTGAAACAGTAGCCGACCTTGACAATTTCCCAGATTTTGCGAGGGCGAACGAATTACAACATGGATCTGCGGTACTGTGTCAAGAGAATGGTGAAGTCTATACCATGCGTCCCGACTACACGCTAAAGCAACTATGATGACGATAAAAGAATTTTTCGGTGAAATGGAAATATCCGAAACCGATAGAAAACACAGAGAAGAATTGGCAGATGATTTGCTAATTCTTTTTCTTTTGTTCTTTTCAGAGGTTGAAGCCGAAAATGTAGTTGGGAATAAAGCAGATATAAAATACTATGAGGATATGCTAAATAGGCAGTATAGCGACGATGTTGAGACATACATAGTCCTTGTAGCGGCTTTACTTGGTGGGAAAAAGATACCCGAAACTCTAAAAGAGGATATCAAAACCCGGATAAAGGATATAGTAAATACGACATTCAAATTTAAGGATGAATACTATACCTCAAAAGATAGGGCTACATTACTCGCTTGTAATGAAGCCAACTATGTGTGCAACAACACGGAGTATCACATAGCGAAGTATCAAGGCTATCGTCATAAGAAATGGGTAACCATGAAAGACGAAAAAGTAAGACCCACCCATGCTTTAGTGGATGGTCAAAAGATAGGCATAGATGAATATTTCAAAGTCGGACAAGCAGAAATGCTCTACCCGATGGATATGTCAAGGAACGCACCACCCGATGAAGTTATCGGATGTCGATGTTCCATAGTCTATCTCCGATAAGAAAGAGCCGAAAGGCTCTTTTTTATATACAAAGCAATCATGCGTAAAATGGTAATTCACGGCAGATGCAACCTGCGGATAAAGCGTAGTGAAAGAAAGGACACAAAATGACAAGAGACGATGTGAAAAAGCAATTTCCCGATGCAACGGACGAGCAGATAACCGCTCTCCTTAATCAGTTCCACAAGGAACTTGATGACGAGAAGGAAAAGGCAAAACAGTTTAAGGCTGATGCAGACAAGGTAACGGCACTTCAAAAAGAGGTTGAAGCCGCTAAAGCAAAGCAATCGGAGATTGACAAGCTGAAACAGGAAAAAGCTGACATTCAGAAGCAACTCGATGCCATTAACGATCAATCACTTTCTGAAAGCGAAAAGGCACAGAAAGAAAGGGAGAGGTTACAGGCAGAATATGAGAAGCAGATGCAGGAAAGCAACTCCCGTATTGCTGAACTTGAAGCGGAAATGAAAAAAGCCGAAACCATGAAGCAACTCGCTGAAAGAGGTATAACAGGCGAAGATGCCGACAACTTCTTCAACGAGGACGGTTCATTAAACTTTGAAACTCTTGGCAAGGTTCTTTCAGATAGAGAAACCGCCGCAAGAAATGATGAGGTAAAGAAAATAGCAAAGAATACCACCAATCCGGGCGGTTCAAGCGTTGGCAAATCAGACGAGGATGAGAAACCCGTTGATGTAGCGAATGTTGAGTCAATGACCTTTGGCACTCGAAGCGAGGATGCTAAAGCGGCAATAGACTACTACAAATAATTTATGGAGGTAAAACGAATGATTACACATGAGTACGGTCAGGAAAAGACAATCCTCAAGTTCTTCCCCTATGAGGGTGCGGCTTGTGTAGTACCTGCCACGATGGGAACTAACGGTGTTGTCAAGGCAGGGACACCTTTTCCCTCTAACGACAGCAAGGCACTTGGAGTTCTGCTCCACGATGTTGATGTTTCCGAGGGTGATGCGGCAGGAACTTATGTCTATCAGGGTGTGCTTGATCCCGATAAACTGACAGAGAACGGAATAACCATTTCTGCTGATGCTTTCAAGGCTATGCCCAGAGTATCAATCTATGGATATTCCTATTCTTCATCCATTCTCCCCGTAGGCTGATTAAAGAAAGAGAGGTAAATAAAAATGGCACTTGCACTTAAAGATGCGTTTACAGCGAGAGCGTTAGGATACGCATGGAATAATTATAAGCAGAGCCTTGGACTTCCCCCCTTCCTTGGTCGTGCATTTTTTGGCACAGACAAGAAGCAGGGACTTGACCTGCGTTTCATCAAGGGTTCAAAGGGACTTCCCGTTGCTCTGAAAGCATCAAACTTTGATGCACAGGCTCCTTTGAGAGATGGTATCGGATTTTCTGATATTCAGAATGAGATGCCGTTCTATCGTGAGTCTTATATGGTAACAGAGAAAGAGGAGCAGGATTATGCTTCATATCAGGAGGGCAACCCCGATATGGCTAATCAGGTACTTCGTGAGATTATGAAGTCACCACTCGATCTTATCAACGGCGCAATCGTAGTACCCGAAAGAATGATTTGGCAACTGATGGCTCCGGCTGATGGTGTACCCAAGATTTCCGTCAAGATTGATGGTAAGGACACCTATTATGTGGATTACACCAATGATAACGGTGCGGAGTATAAGGCTACTCACTATTTCGAGAATAAATCTGCGGCTGATAAGTGGGATGCATCTGCAACCGCTACTCCTATTCAGGATCTGCTCGATGTTATTGAGCAACACAAGCAGAATACAGGCGAAGTTCTCACACAGTTCGTTATGAACAGTAAGACATGGGGTCTGTTCCTTAAAGCAGAGGATACAAGAAAGCAACTCCTTGGACTCAATGCTTACAATGAGGGCATGATACTGACCGGGGCTGAAGCAAAGGCAAGGCTTGTTGAGAGGTACGGCATCACCATTATTGAGTACAATCAGATGTTCAAGGAGGCAGATGGAACGAGTGCAACTTTCGTTCCTGATGGAGTGGTTTCCGCTGTGGCAGGTAATGTCATGCAGCTTGGTACTGTATGGTATGGTACTACTCCCGAAGAGAGGTCTGCTAATCTCCTTGATGGGTCATTCGCACTCACAGAAACAGGTGTAGCAATCTACACTTATCTGACAAATCATCCCGTGAATACCCATTGTGTTGTGTCCGAGATTGTACTTCCTTCTTATGAGAACATGGATAGCGTATTCGTAATGAAGGTGGCTTAATAAAAGGAGTTCAACATGATAGCAACTCACACTATGAAGATAAACGGCATTTATTATCGTGCAGGAGAGGAAATCCCCTCTCCTGCTGATACGCCTGTACAGAAACCCGTAGAAGTAGAAACCGTTGTAGAGGAACCTCATGCAGAGGAACCTGCCAAGGTTGAATACACCAAGACAGACATAATGTCCATGAAAGCGGCAAAATTGAGAGAGATAGCCGCTGATAATGGTGTAGAAAACCCGGAGGAACTTACGGGTGGAGAGTTAAAGAAGTTGCTCATAGAAAAATTCGGGCTTTGAGGTGACATATGGCAAGCATGAGTGAATTAGCGGTGGCTGTAACACGAAAGGCATTAGCCTATCTTAAAGAAACTGATGAGGATATCGAGATATACCCCGTATCTATCGTTGATTTTGTGTTAGAGTATGCCGTCAAACAATGCCATATTCCAAATCATTATTCAGAAAGTGAAAGGGCAAAACTTTTGAGCAATTATGTGAGCACATTGGCTATGATGTGCAACAATATATACTCAAAGATAGGGGCAGAGGGAGAAACCGGGCATAGCGAAGGGAATACGAACCGAACCTATGACTCCGCATGGATTAGTCCATCCCTCCTAAATGCCCTGCCTAACTTTGTGAATACCCCGTCTACAATTTGAGGTGACATATGTATAAAGTCAAAAAGGATTTTGTTGACCATCTGAAAGGCAACTTCAAATACAAGGCAGGTGACTCATATGAGGAACAATCCCCTATGTGGACAAAGTTTCTTGTGGAGAAGGGAAACATAGAGAAGGTCAACTTTGAAAAAGAGAAGTTCCACTTCGAGAAAAAGAAAAATGAGAATGTGCAAAAGGAACAAAATTGATCTATGGTACTCACTATACAAGGAAAGTGAGGTAGTCTATCTGACAGATGAAAATGGTGACATTGTTTATCAGGAAATAGATGGTGAAGAAGTCCCGATAGAAACGGGGCATAAAGCACCACACTATGAAAAACCTGTCAGTTTTAAGGGCTACATACAATATAGGGGCGGCATAAGTGAAGCTGAACCTTATGGAGTAAACCTTGATTATACGCACATGCTCATAATGCGTGACGGCGAATTGCCTATTGATGAAACAAGCCTGATATACACGAAAGAGCCTAAAATGGTAAGCGAAGAAACTGCTGATTTTAAGGTTATCGGTGTGGCAAATTCACTAAACTTTGTAACATACTTATTGAAGTCTAATGTTTAAGCCTATACAAATACACCTGTCTGTGGGGTCTATACAGAACGCAAGGGATGAATTAGAGGGTATTAAATCAACTCTTAACGAAAAGATAGAACAATACCTAAAAGCACTTGCGGAAGAAGGTATAAGGGTTATTCAGTATAATGCGGCGAGAGCCACAGGAGCAGATAACAAACAATTAAGTACCTCATACATAATAAGCAGAGAGGGTTCGAGGACAGTAATGACACTTACCACCATGGGAGAAGATTTGCTGTTTATTGAGTTTGGTGCAGGTATCCGTTTCAACAACGGAAACACACATCCTTTTGCAAAAGATTATGGTTATGGAGTAGGTACTTATCCCGGACAAACACACGCTTACGACCCTAACGGTTGGTATTACCGTGTTGGTGGAAATTTGCATCATTCGTATGGTACAGAAGCCACCATGCCCGTGTATAAGGCTTATATGACAATGCAGGAAAAAGCAACAGAGATAGCACAGAGGATTTTCAATGAGTGATACATGGTTTTCAGAGATTGAAAGTCGGGTCTTTACAATCGTCAAGACACGCATGACAAAAAAGTATAAAGAACGATATCCCACCATGGACTTTGTAAGTGTAGGCGAGAACCGTGTTCCTAAAACATCACCAACTATATACTTACATGAGATTGCAAGTCCTGAAATGGCAAATGACCTTGAAAACAATGTCATAAACATGGTACGGACGAATATTGAATGTGAGGTATATAGCCTTAACAGAGAGGATTGTCTTAATGTATCTGCTCTGATAAGGTTCGAGATGAAATCAATAGGGTTTTCGATCATTCAACAATCTTCACCATTGAATAGTGATAATTGGTGGCGTTCTGTAATGAGATTTAATCGACCTGTCGGGTCGGGAGATGTAATTAAATAAAACTGATGGAATGGACACAGAAATGTGTCTTTTTTTATGCCAAGAAAGCGAGGTAGAAATCATGGCAAAAGGTGTTAATTTGAGTACCATAGGTTGAAGTTATCAGCGTATTCAATGCGAAGTTGATAGCAAGCCGTCTACAACGAAACCGTCAAGTAAGTTGTAGATGATAAGTCCTGAAAGAAACTGGAAAGCCGTTTGCAACGGTAATCAGAGCGGAAGTTGTAAGGTAACGCTTATGACACGCACAACGCATAGGGAATGAAACTCATGTTGAGATACATGAGAATATAATTTCCCCACGAGGCAGGGCTAACGGACGGTATCGGTGCAGAGCCGATGTTAAATAGATATGCTGGGCTACATTGTAATGGTGTAGAAGTAAGGATAAAAAGCCTTGCGATAACAAAACGGTTAAGTTTGGTTGGGCGGTAGGCGAAGATGCCACAACCCGTCCTTCATCTTTCACGCAGATAAGGGATTGCGTAGCAATCGCAGGTATCGCACTTTCATCTGATACCATAGATGTGACACCCCTTGAAAATCACTTTAGGGAGTATGTCGATGGTATCAAGGATACGGGTGGAACATGGGATATCACATTCAACTTCAACTCTGTATCTGTTGCAGATTGGGAAACTTTGAGGGCAGCATCACAGGCGGCTACCGCACAGAACAAGGCTACATGGGCTGTTGTGTGGATACCCAATTTTGCGAAGTCGTTTTATGTGAAGTTTACCCCCGGTGAGATACCCATGCCGGAGTTCTCTGTTGGTTCTGCATTTCAGGGTGC
>Ga0247611_10002321_pt1 | contig 30978 bp, 26 predicted proteins | sample 177DNAGHGhighgp2_FD_192422 | JGI IMG/M metagenome (GOLD analysis project Ga0247611, IMG submission 192422) | Sheep rumen microbial communities from Palmerston North, Manawatu-Wanganui, New Zealand - 1770 DNA GHGhigh gp2 | ecosystem: Host-associated > Mammals > Digestive system > Stomach > Rumen... | reverse complement strand
CTCTCGCTGCTCGGAGCCTTGTAAAAAATCCCTTTCGACTTTACTCTGTCTCAGAACGACTATCCAAGATTTCTTTTTCCTATTGATAAGAAATTGAAACGGTTTGTTTCTTCTACCCAAGTACTCAGCATGAGTACTCGCTTCTTGTACTACTTCTGTCTATGTAAATCTTTCAAAGAACTCTTTCTTTTCTGCCTTGCGAGCTTGTCTTCTCGTTTAGCGGGTGCAAAGGTACGAACTTTTTCCGAACCACCAAAACTTTTCGGGGAAAATTTTCATTTGTTTAAGGGGTATTTTTACACCTCTTGACATATATCAAATGAAAGACACCCATACACCTTATTATATATTATAAGGAAGAGCCACATTACGACTAAGCAACGGTTTTACTACGACTAAACTCCAGCTTTACTACGACTAAACATCGGCTTTACTACGACCAACTTCAGACAAAGCGTTAATTTCTGATAAAACGATGGTTGTTGACGGAAAAATGCGTACCTTTGCACCTTATTAATATAAAGAACAAAAGAAGATGTCGACGATATTACATATAGAAACCAGTACTGACGTTTGCTCCGTTGCCGTATCGGAGGATTCGCATGTTATCTTTGAGCAGGATGACCACAGCGGTCCGAACCATGCAGAGCGACTTGGTACGATGGTGGATGAAGCCCTATCGTTTACTGATAACCATGCCATCCCTTTTGATGCTGTTGCCGTGAGTTGCGGTCCCGGCTCTTATACAGGGTTGCGTATCGGTGTGTCGATGGCAAAAGGTATCTGCTACGGCAGGAATCTGAAATTGATTGCCGTTCCGACGCTGGAACTGCTGTGCGTACCCATTTTGCTCCGTGAGATGGTGGAGGAGGACGCCCTGCTTTGTCCGATGCTCGATGCAAGGAGAATGGAAGTTTATGCAGGCATCTACGACCGCGCATTAAAACCCGTCAGGGAGATTGGCGCAGACATTGTGGATAGCGAAACTTATAAGGAGTATCTCGACCAGCGCCCCGTTTACTTCTTCGGCAACGGTGCCAAAAAGTGTATGGGGGCCATCAGTCATCCGAATGCCCACCTGATAGAAGGAATTGAGCCCTTGGCCAAGTGGATGCAGCCTTTGGCAGAAAAGCGGTTGCTGGGCGGGCAGACGGAAGACGTGGCCTATTTCGTGCCTTACTATCTGAAAGATTTCGTGGCCAAGATGCCGAAAAAACTGCTTTAATGGAAAAAAGAAATAACAAACGCGATATGGATATCAAAGGATTAGACTACAACACGCAACGCGAGAAGCTTATCATGCCTGAGTATGGCCGTGAGATTCAAAAGATGATTGCTTACGCCTGTGAGTTACCAACAAAGGAAGAAAGACTGAAATGCGCCCAGGCCATCATCAGGCAGATGGAGACGAGGAATCCACTGTTGAAGGACAATACCAACTACAAGCAGACGCTCTGGGACCATCTCTACCTGATGAGTCATCGAGAGTTGGATATTGACTGGCCCTATGACATCTCTGGTGCCGACAAGATTCTCTCGAAGCCTCAACCCATGAAGTTGCCCAAAGAGCGCGTCAAGTTGCGCCATTACGGTAGGCTTGTGGAAGAGTTGTTTGAGAAGCTGAAGACCATGCCGGCAGGAGAAGAGCGCGACGCGCTGACCTTCTATACGGCCAACCAGATGAAACGAGACCTCGCCACATGGGGCCATGGATCGATGGATGATGAGCGTGTAGCCAATGATCTGGCACACTTCACTGACGGCATTATTCAGCTGGACCTGAACAACTTCAGGTTTGAGAAGCTAACAAGTACCGACGAAGGAAAGAACAAGAAGAAAAAGAAATAAATGGCATCATTCATCATCGAAGGCGGACATCTGCTGCAAGGTTCTATCACACCGCAGGGAGCTAAGAACGAAGCCCTGCAGGTGATTTGTGCCTCTTTGCTGACAGATGACGAGGTCACCATCCACAATATTCCCGACATCCGCGACGTGAACAACTTGATTCAACTATTGCGAGACATTGGCGTGAAGGTAAAGGCAGAGGAGCCCAGATCCTCTGGCACATTCACCTTCCAGGCAGACAGCCTGAACCTCAACTATCTCGAGAGCAATGAGTTTGTGCACAAATGTGCAGAGCTTCGAGGTAGTGTAATGATGATTGGGCCATTGCTTGCAAGGATGGGCAAGGCCGTCATTACCAAGCCTGGCGGTGACAAGATAGGACGCCGCAGGCTTGACACCCACTTCCTCGGCTTTGAGAAATTAGGGGCCAAGTTCAACCATGTGCCAGGGCGCGATGTCTATGAGATTGCTGCCAAACATCTGAAAGGGGCCTATATGCTGCTTGACGAGGCATCTGTGACAGGTACTGCCAATATCATTATGGCAGCAGTCTTCGCCAAAGGGACGACTACCATATACAATGCCGCCTGCGAGCCCTATATCCAGCAACTCTGTCACATGCTGAACCAGATGGGTGCTAACATCAGCGGTATTGGTTCCAACCTGCTGACGATTGTGGGTGTAACACGTCTGCATGGTGCAGAGCACAAGATTCTGCCAGACATGATTGAGGTTGGTTCATTCATCGGTATGGCAGCCATGTGTGGCGACGGCATCCGCATCAAGAATGTCTCCGTGAAAGACCTCGGCATCATCCCTGACGCTTTCCGTCGTTTGGGTGTGAAGATTAAGGTTGAAGATGATGACCTGGTGATTCCCCGTCAAAAGCACTATGAAGTGCCTTCCTTTATTGACGGTACCATCATGACACTGGCTGACGCCCCTTGGCCCGGCCTGACGCCAGACTTACTCTCTGTACTCATCGTTGTTGCCACACAGGCTCGCGGCTCAGTATTGTTCCATCAGAAGATGTTCGAGAGTCGTCTGTTCTTTGTCGACAAACTCATTGACATGGGTGCCCAGATTATTCTCTGCGATCCTCACCGTGCCGTCGTTTTAGGCCATGACCGTAAGATTACCCTCCGTGGCGGTCGCATGTCGAGCCCTGACATCCGTGCAGGTATCGCCTTGCTGATTGCAGCCATGAGCGCAAATGGAACAAGCCGTATTGAGAACATTGAGCAGATAGACCGTGGCTATGAGCATATCGAGGCCCGTCTGAATGCCTTGGGAGCGAGAATAACCAGAAGTGAATAATGATTAAGAGAGAAGAGGTATATAAAATCGGTAAGCTGGGCAAAGTGCACGGCATCAAGGGAGAGATCAGCTTTCTCTTCGATGATGACGTGTTTGACCGTACTGATGCCGACTACCTGATTCTTGACATTGACGGCATTCTCGTGCCATTCTTCATTGAGGAATACCGTTTTAAGACCGACAGCAACGCCCTGATGAAGTTTGAAGGGATGGATACACAGGAACAGGCCAGAGAACTAACGGGCTGTGATGTATATTTCCCACGCGAGTTAGCCGACGGAGACAATGACGGTCTTTCATGGGCTGCCCTTGTAGGCTTTGAACTCGTACAAGCGCAAACAGGGGAAGTTGTCGGCAAGATCGCTTCCATTGATGACACGACCATTAATATCCTCTTTGAGTTGGATAACGGCAAACTGATTCCCGCCTCAGAGGAACTAATCACCAACGTAGATACAAAGAAACAACAAATAGAAATTGAATTGCCGGAAGGCATCTTGGAATTATGAAGAAGCAAATAGCCATACTCGGTTCTACCGGGTCTATCGGAACACAGGCCCTCGAGGTTATTGAGGAACATTCAGACCTGTATGAAGTATATTGTCTGACCGCCAACAACAAAGTACAGCTATTGGCAGAGCAGGCACACAAGTTCAAGCCTGCCGCCATTGTCATTGCCAATGAGCAGCGCTATGACGAGTTGAAATCGCTCATGAGCGACATGCCAGACGTAAAGGTATATGCCGGTGCCAAAGCTCTCGACGAAATTGTGGAGGCTGGCCCCATTAACATGGTACTGACGGCTATGGTAGGATTCTCAGGACTGAACCCCACCATCCATGCCATCAAGGCTGGCAAGACCATTTGTCTGGCCAACAAAGAGACGCTGGTTGTGGCTGGAGAGCTGATTCTGCAACTGGCCCAGCAATACCACACCCCCATCCTTCCCGTCGATAGCGAGCACTCTGCCATCTTCCAGAGTCTGGTCGGCGAAGACCAGAATCCCATCGATAAAATCTTGCTTACTGCCTCTGGCGGTCCGTTCCGCCTGAAGTCGATGGAGGAGATTGCTCACGTAACCAAGGCTGACGCCCTACGCCATCCGACATGGGACATGGGTGCCAAGATTACCATTGACTCCGCCTCAATGATGAATAAAGGATTCGAGGTGATTGAGGCCAAATGGCTCTTCGGTGTTGATGCCAAGCAGATTCAGGTGCTTGTCCACCCGCAATCGATAGTACATAGTGCCGTGCAATTCCAGGATGGCAGTGTCAAGGCCCAACTCGGCGTACCCGACATGCGTCTACCCATCCAGTATGCCTTCTCTTTCCCCCAGCGTCTGCATCTGAGCGGTGAGCGTCTGGATCTCTTCAAGGCACAGCATCTGGAGTTTTTTGAGCCTGACCTGAAGAAATTCCGTTGTCTGGCTCTTGCTTTTGAGGCCATCGACAAAGGCGGCAACATGCCATGTATCGTGAACGCCGCTAACGAGATTGTCAACCGCGGCTTCCTCGAAGACAAATGTGGGTTCCTGCAGATGGGCGACATTATCGCTGAGACCATGCAACGCGCCACCTTCGATAAGAACCCCTCATATGACACCTATATTGCGACGGACGCAGAGGCGCGCCGTATCGCCACAGAACTGATGAACAAATAACAATTAGATTAAGGTAAAAAGATTATGGATATATTTCTGATTCGTCTATTGCAGTTTATGCTGGCAATAGGACTCTTAGTGCTGCTCCATGAGGGTGGCCACTTCTTCTTTGCCAAGCTCTTCGGAGTGCGCGTCGAGAAGTTCTATCTCTTCTTCGACCCCGGCATATGGAAATGGGATGGTTCACTATTTAAATGGAAGCCTAAGAATAGTGATACACAGTATGGTATCGGTTGGCTCCCCCTTGGCGGCTATTGTAAGATAGCCGGTATGATTGACGAGAGTTTCGACACCGAACAGATGAAGCAACCCGAACAACCATGGGAATTCCGTTCCAAGCCAGCCTGGCAGCGCCTGCTCATCATGATTGGCGGTGTGCTGGTAAACTTCCTCCTCGCTCTCTTCATTTACTCGATGATACTCTTCTATTGGGGTGACACCTACATCCCTGTAAAGGACATGACGATGGGTATGAAGTTCAATGCCGAGGCCAAAGCCTTAGGCTTCAAGGATGGCGATATACTGATAGGTACAGAAAAGGGAGCCTTCAAGGATTTCTCAGCCGATCTCTATCGTGATATCAGCGAAGCCAAGCGTGTAGACCTGATTCGCGATGGCAAGGAGATGGCCCTGAGCCTTCCCGGTGACATCAACCTGCTGGGTATGCTCAAAGCAGAGCCCTCTTTCGTCCGTCCGCTGATTCCTGCTGAGGTCGACAGCGTGATGGCCGACTCCCCTGCCGCCTCCATGGGCCTGCAGAAAGGCGACAAGATCGTTGCCATCAACGGTAAGCCCATCGACAGCTATAATGAGTTCACTGATCAGTTGGGAATCCTGGAAGACATGATGACCGCAGCCAAGACCCAGGCCGACAGTCTGAAAGTACGTACGGCCACCATCGTCATCGAGCGTGAGGGACTTGCCATGAGCAATACCGACGATAAGACGGCGGTACCAGCTACCGTTCGTGACACTGCAACCGTTACCCTGACACCAGAGTTAAAACTGGGATTCTTTGTTAAGAGCCTTGCTGGCCTCTACGAGCCCTATACACGAGAGTATGGTTTCTTGGAAAGCATTCCTGCTGGCATCAAGTACGGATGGAACGTACTGGCCGGTTATGTAGGGGACATGAAATACGTGTTTACGGCTGACGGCGCCAAGTCTCTTGGTGGTTTCGGTGCTATCGGCAGCCTTTTCCCACCCATGTGGGATTGGTATCTGTTCTGGAAGATGACCGCCTTCCTCTCCATCATCCTCGCCTTCATGAACATCCTGCCTATCCCTGCCCTTGACGGTGGTCACGTGCTGTTCTTGTTCTATGAGATGATTACACGTCGCAAACCTTCAGAGACATTCATGATCCGCGCTGAATACGTTGGCTTCGGACTGCTGATACTCCTGATGGTATTCGCGAACCTCAACGATATATTGCGCTGGCTAGGTTACATGTAGTTTTAAAATGAGTGATAGATGCCTTATCTATCACTCATTTCTTAAATCAGAATAAAAGTACTACCTTTGCAGCATGTTTGTAGTGATGATGACTTTGTTTGCCCTTGTGCTCGTGGGATACGGCGCAGGCAAATTGGGATATTTGGGAGGCGACTTTGACAGACAGTTGTCGAGGCTGGTGATTAATCTGACATGTCCGGCACTGATTCTGTCGTCGGCTATGACGGGCGAATTGCCTGACCGTGAGTACATTCTGCCATTGTTGCTTATCAGCGTGATTACATATGCTGTGCTTGCCGGCATCGCCTTTCTGCTGCCTCGTTATCTGACGAAGAAGAAAGACGACGAGGGTGCCATCGGCTTTGCCTTGATGTTTGGCAATGTCGGCTTCATGGGCTATCCCGTCGTCGCCTCCATCTTCGGCCACGAGGCCGTGTTCTATGCTGCCGTGCTGAATGTCGTGAATACCTTTGCAGTCTTCACCATAGGCACAGTGCTTATTACAGGAAAAGGTGAAGTAGAAGGCGAGAGGTTTCAGAAGAAGGTGCTCTACTCCACCCCGATGCTCGCCGCCTATCTGACGATGGCGATTGTGGCACTTGAGATCGACAACATACCCGAGGTCATCAGTCAGCCCCTGACTATGCTGGGCAACATCACCGTACCTGCCGCCTTGCTGATCATCGGCTCGTCGATGTCGAATCTTCCGTTGCGTTCACTGTTAGGCAATCGCACCGTCTATGCCACCACACTCTTCCGTCTGGCAATCCTGCCCGTCGGCATCCACTTCCTAATGGGTGCATTAGGCTTCTCACCATTGGTAGTCAATATCAACACACTGGTGATTGCCATGCCCGTAGCCACCTATGGCACCATCCTCTGCCTGAAATACGAGAAGGACACAACCATGATCACCGGAGTGACGTTCATCACCACCCTTCTCTCCATGCTCAGCATCCCCGCCCTGACGTTGCTGTTCCACTAAGGGATCGTCTCCTCGAAAGTAAAACAACTTGTTTTACCTTCTAAGAGATAGTCTTTTCCGCTGTTGGAGATAGTCTTTTACAAAGTAAAACAAGTTGTTTTACTTTTACGGAGACGTACGGGAGATGCAAGAGAGCCTATCTACCAACAGATAAAGCGCCGCTATCACGACATAGACCATTATTGTCTGCAAGACGGAGGGATGGCATCCCTCGATACTGGCCCACGGGAGAAGGGCCATCCTCTCCAGGAAAGAATTGAGGATGGTTACTATATTATATAATAGGTACGCGATGGAAGGCACAAACAGGACAATAAGGGAGAGGTAGAGAATCAGTGTGGCAGCAGGGATCACCACTAAATTGGTTATCAGGAACAAAGATGAGAAACGACCGAAATAGTAAGCTACCAGCGGGGCTGTGCCCAGTTGGGCGGCACAAGAGACCGCCAGCATAGTCCAAAGCCACTTAACTAGACGATGGGACATCAAGAACGGCTGCGGAATAAGGCCCTCGAAGAAGGGATACCAGACCAATATCGAGAATACCGCCATAAACGACAACTGGAATCCCACGTCAAAGAGCGACAGCGGATGGACCATCAGCATCACGATGGCAGTAAACGCCAGGGTATTGACAGACATCTTATCGCGATGGCCCAGCGAAAGCAGCGCATAGACACTAATCATGATGGCCGCACGGACCACACTCATGGACATGCCTACCAGAAAGACAAACCCCCATATAGAAACAATCAGGAACAACTGTGAAAACATCCGCCATCGTCGCCCTAAGACGAGCAGAGAGAGCAGCATATAGATTATGCCTAAATGAAGGCCGCTGAGTGCCAGCACATGTGAAGCCCCCGTCACAGAATAGGTTTCCCTCAAATCTTTTGTCAGTGCCGACTTATCACCCAGCGCCATCGCCGCTACCACAGCATAGGCATCCCCCTCCAGGCCACCGTCTGACAAGCGCTGAAGAAGCCTGTCACGCTGATGAAGGAAGAAGGTTCTCGACCGCGATAGTCTTGAATCCTGAGAGGCTTCCGACTGCGGATGTCCCTCTGCGGGATGCTGTCGTTCCATCATGGCTGCCCCCAAGAAGACAAAGCAAAGGATGATACCCAACGTCTGCAGATGAACAAAACGCCATAAGAGCAGGGTAACTACAACGCCACCTGACAACAGAAACCACCATGACACAGGCAGCGACACATATCTTCCCACAACTATTCCAGCCATCAGGCAGACAGCCAGAGGTAATAAGGGCGCTATTTCAAACAACTTGCTTTTCATATCATTCAGATTTAGCACTGCAAAGATACAACATTCCGCAGAAACATACAAGTAAAACCCGAATAAATTTGGTATTATGCGTATTTTGCATTAACTTTGCAACCGATATGGAATTAGTAAGCTTGCCCATGTGGGCGTGGATATTGTTTTATGTGTTAGTGTTCATCATGCTGTTCATCGACCTGAAGTCGTTTGGCAAAAAGGGACAGCATGAGGTCAGTGTGTCGGAAGCCTTGAAGATGACCGTCGTATGGATTGCCGTATCACTCATATTCTGTGGCGGCATCTATCTCTTCTATCCAGGCGATGCCCACGAGAAGGCCATGGAGTTCTTGGCAGGTTATCTGATAGAGAAGTCGCTGTCGATGGACAACCTCTTTGTCTTTTTGATGCTGTTTTCCTTCTTCGGAGTTGAACGTAAATACCAGCATGAAGTACTCTTCTGGGGCATTTTTGGTGCCTTGGTATTACGCAGCATCTTCATCTTTGCTGGTACGGCGATGATCTCACGCTTCGAATGGATCCTCGGACTCTTCGGGCTCTTTCTTATTTACACGGGCATTAAGATGTTCAGTCACAATGATGAAGAACAGGTAGACCCCTCCAAGAATATCTTCGTAAAACTATTCAAGAAGTTCTTCCCCGTTACAGACCAGATGCATGGTGACCGTTTCTTCATTATTGAACAAGGGCGACGCCTCGCCACACCACTATTTATCACACTCTTAGTGATAGAGACTACTGACGTGGCTTTTGCCGTGGACTCCATACCTGCCGTATTCTCGGTCAGCCGTGATCCGTTTATCGTCCTTACGTCTAACATCTTCGCCATTCTCGGCCTGCGTGCCCTATACTTTGCACTGGCTGCCGTGGCCAAATACTTCACCTACCTGAAATACGGTCTCGGTATTATCCTGAGCTTTGTTGGTGTGAAGATGCTGCTTGAGGTGGGATGGGACATCGAGGTGCCCACGCCCCTTTCCCTTGCCATCATCTTTGGCGTACTTGTCCTATCGATGGGACTGTCCGTCATCATTTCCAGAACAAAAACTTAAGACCATATGAATACAACCGACTACACCAATGATGCCGTAACGCTTCTGAAGGAACTGATTGCCATCCCTTCAGTCAGCAGGAATGAGGACAAGGCAGCCGACAAGTTATCAGAGTATCTGAATTTGTGGGGACTTCCCTATGGCCGCGATGGCAACAACCTGTGGGTGGGCTGTCCTGATTGGGATAATAACCGTCCGACGATTATGCTTAATGCCCATATCGACACGGTGAAACCCGTCAGCACATGGACCCGTGACCCTTTCCTGCCAACACAAGAAGGTGACATGATCTATGGCCTGGGCTCCAATGATTGTGGCGGCGGACTGGTATCGTTGTTACAGGCCTATCGTATCATGCTCCATCGTCCCCGTAACTACAACCTGTTATGGGTGGCCTCAGCCGAAGAAGAGGTTTCTGGTGCCAACGGCTTCAGTCGTGTTTTGTCCAAGTTGCCGAATATTGCCGTGGCCATTGTCGGCGAGCCTACAGGCATGCAACCTGCCATTGCAGAGAAAGGTCTGATGGTTATCGACGGCTATGCCTATGGTAAGTCTGGCCACGCTGCCCGTAATGAAGGTGTTAATGCCATCTACGAAGCCCTCGACGACCTAGTATGGCTACGCGACTACAAGTTCCGTAAGTCCAGCCCTTTATTAGGGCCCACTAAGATGACGGTAACCGTTGTAGAGTCAGGCACCCAGCACAATGTCATCCCCGACACGCTCCACTTTGTCATAGATGTACGAACCAATGAATTCTATCAGAACGAATATCTCTTTGAATTCCTTTGCAAGAAGATGACAAAGTGCGAACTCAAAGCCCGTTCGTTCCGTCTCCATTCCTCGAGTATTCCTCAGGATCATCCGCTTATCCGCAGGTGCATGGAACATGGCATGCAGCCCTTCGGTTCCCCCACACTTAGCGATCAGGCACTCATGCCCTTCCCCTCGTTCAAGTTGGGACCTGGCGACTCCAGCCGTTCCCACTCCGCAGATGAGTATATAAAGATTTCGGAGATTCAGCAGGCCATCGACACTTACGTCAGCCTGTTAGATGGTCTGACGCTTTAACGCGCCAGCCATCTTTCCGGATTCAATTTTTCATTTCCCTTTCTCAACTGGAACTGCATCACGCCGTCGGACCCTACACGGCCTATTGTCTGACGGGCACTTACCTTCTGCCCACGGCTGACGCTGACAGAAGCCAAATCGCAATACACCGATAGATAAGTACCATGGCGCACGATAACCACCGTTGTGCCTCCATAGCCCATGACAGCACTGACCTCACCATCGAAAATACAACGTACGGTAGCTCCTGGCTGCCCCTTGATGTCGATACCTTTCTTATCCAGCGTCACATGCCCCTTGACATCCGTCACGGTGTTCGTTCCGAAATGATTCATGATCCTGTAGTTGCCGACAATCGGCATGGGCAAGCGTCCACGGTTACTCTCGAAGGTGCCACTCAACTGACGATCTACCGATGAGACGGTATAAGTCTCTGCCACCTCTTTCTTGACAGCAGCCACCTCCTTCTCATGGGCTTTAGCCTCGGCAGCAGCCTTGCGCTCTGCAGCCAACCTGGCATTCTCCGCCTCCCTGGCCTTACGCTCTGCCTCAGCTTTCTCTTGTGCCGACTTACGGGCAGCAGCCCTGGCTGCGGCTTTTGCCTTTTCCTCTCTGGCCCTGGCTGCGGCAATACGGCGCTCGTTTTCCTTCCGGGCAGCCTCGGCGGCGGCTTTCTTCCTTGCCAATTCCTCTGCCTTACGCTTGGCTTCTGCCTCAGCAGCCTTGCGCTTGGCCTCTGCCTCGGCACGGGCCTTTGCACGAGCTATCTCTTCGGCAATGAGTCGGTCGATCTGCGCATTCAGTTCTGCATCGCGTTTCCTCTGCTTATCGATGATGCTTTGGATGGTCTTCTGCTGTTTCTTCAGCGAGTTAACCACCGCCTGCTGTTCCACCTGTTTGTTTTCCAGTGATTTCCTCTCCTGTTCACCGCGATAGAGTAAATCATTTTTCTGCCGTTTGGCAGCCGACAATTCATGAAAAGCCTCTTTCACTTGTTCCTGCATCGATATCACAGCTTCACCTTGTGTCTGCTGATAAGATGCATATTCGTTGACGAAACGCATACGACGATACATCTGCGAGAAGTTCTTGGCACTGAACACGAACATCATCCGGCTTTGGATATCACGGTTACGATACAGGTAACGCATGGATTTCAAATAACGCTGCTTACGCTCAGCCAATTCCTGTTCCAGCATCTGGAGCTGATCCCCAAGCAGATCAATGTCACCGTCGAGTTTAGTGATGTCATGACGAATGGTATCGATGATTCTGCGCTTGTCGGCAATTTCGTTGTTGATGACCAACAGGTTCTGCAGTCTTTTGTTTACATCCCGCTCATTGGCCTTCAGCTTCAGCTCCTGTTCCTTAATGGTATTACGCACCTGCTGCTGCTCCTTCTTCAGACCACTGACGGTAGGCTGCTTAGCCTTTGTCGTGGTCTTTTTCTTGGCAGTCGTCCTTTTCTTCGTGTTTTTCTTGGTGGCAGACTTCCTGGTGGTCTGCTTAGTGGTAGTCGTACGTGCCTTCGTGGCAGCTGTCCGCTTTTGCTGAGCAGGAACAGATGCCACGAAGCACACCAATAACCAGAGGAGAAAAAGTCTCTTCACGTTTATCTTATCGTATTTTCAAATTGTCGTTAGTCTATAGTGCCATGAAGCGTCTGAGAATCTCATCCACAGTTACCTCACGGTATTTGTTGGAGATCTCCGTTCTCGTTTCCCATTCCGTCTCCGATCCGATGTAGTTGAGTGTCATACCCAACTTCACCTCCTTCTCAGGAGTGGTAAGAATGATATTATGCTTATGAGGGAAGTTCTTCTTCTGCAGGGGTTCAAACTGGCTATAGTCCCAGTTCAGTTGGGTATTGCCGTTGAAACGATCCTTATAAAGGATGTTTGCCATACGGATGAGGGCTGTGCTCTTGCTGGCGAGCCAGCTGTAGTCCATCTTTCCCTCCTCAAGGCTGATGATCATGTCGTCACCGCTCTCGATGGTCGAGTAGGTCTTCGTGGTGTCTACGGCATGCTTCATGATTTTGTTCTGGTTGGGCTTAAAGAGCTCATTCCAGAAGAGGGCCTGCAAGGAATTAAAGTTCAGACCACTGTTACGCAGGAAGTCCACCTGGATATAAGGTGCCTTCAAGTACTGCTTGTTGATACGGTCCATGATGAGCACATAGTCCTTGGTCAGTTCAATACGTCCTGCCTCCACGAATCCGAAGGCCATCAGCTGCAGACGGATCACGTCGTCGCGCTTCATCTTGAGGTTACCAGTAAGCGTCAGCTTCTGAGGTCCCACTTCAACGGAGAACTTCACCTTAGAGGTAATAAACTTGGCTGTTTGTGCATTGTCCTGCACCTGTCCGATAAAGTTGGCCTTGCTGCGCTGTTCGGCAGTGAGTACTGTCGGTTCTTTTGCCTTCTTGTGGAAAATTCCGCACGATGATAATAGCAACGGCAATGCAAGTACTGCCACCTTGAAAATACTTGTACGTTTCATTCTTCTTTTATTTTAAGTTTTATTTTGTCTGCATGTTCCAGAATCACACTGTTGTCTTGCTTCTCGTCTAGGTTTTGTACGGCCTGCTCGATATAGATCTTTGCCTCGGCATAACGTTTCTCCATATAGAGGATCCAGGCGTAGGTGTCAAGATAGGTAGAATTCTTCGGCTCAGCCTTAATCGTCTTGTAGCTCATCTCCTCAGCCTTTGAGAGTCGTTCACCTCGCTCGCTGAGGTAATAGGCATAGTTGTTCAGGCAGCCAATATTGTCTTCTTTCCAAACCAGACAGGAATCATAGGCAGCGAAAGCCTCTTCAGCCTGTCCTTGTTGATGAAGGATGTCACCCATCACGGCATAGAAGTCCGACACAATCTCTGGGTTGCTGTCATCCTTGATGACCCCGATGCCGTTCTTGAAAGCAGAAAGGGCTTCGTCGAGCTTTTCCTGCTTATAGAAGGCGATGCCCTGATAATAGTAGAAGGCCATCTCGTCGGGGTTATACTGGCGGGCATCCTGACAGAGAGAAACCACGCGATCCATGTCCTCCTTTTCCCAGGCATAACCCACAAGCTGCAGGCGAGCCATCGAGTTATCGGGGGCTATCGCCAGTGCCTGTTCAAGCACACGGCTGATACTGTCCTTCGGCATCTGCTTCGCATTCATATACGAGGCACAGAGCAGTGCCATGTCTTCATCCGACTGCGGACGGGCAAGCATCTTTCTGAAGAGTTGCAACACACGGGTACTGTCGCCTCCCTCCTGTTCACAGGCTGCTATCTCCTGCCGCAGCAGGTGTACACGTTCCTCCGATGTGGCATTGCCATTGAGCAATACACGCTCCGTCAGCGAATCGGCCACCGTTTGATGTCCCAATGCCTGATGATAGGTACGCAGCGACATCAACACACGGTTGTTGTCGGGTTCCTGTTGTAGTATCTGGTCATATACCTTCAGGGCCTTCTTCACCTGCCCGTTCATCATCATGGTTTCAGCATAGAGAGCCATGTAGTTCAGGTCGTTGGGATACTTCTGGGCCAGAGCCTTGATCTCTGCGATGGCACCTTTCTTATTCCCCTGACGCGTAAAGATCTCACTCTTGGCCATAGAGATACGCTCGCTCTTACCGTCGATGGCCTCAATGCGGTTCAGCACCTCTACAGCCTTGTCGTTGCGCCCCACCTGCTGATAGAGTTGGAAGAGCATCTCCAGCAGATCCAGGCGTTCCTTGTCACGCTCATAGATCTTCTCCACCACGGGGATGGCCTGAGCGAAGTCCTGCTGTCGGATATATATCTGAGCCAGCGTCTCCATATAGGTCACGTTGTCTGGCTGCAGGGCGGCGGCCTTCTTGAAACAGTCCACCGACTTCTCCGTATTCTTCAGGGCACTGTAATATTGGGCCAAGAAATAATACACCTCAGGCGCCTCGGGATTGAGTTCCTGACAATGGCGTAACAAATCGAAGGCAGCAGCGTTGTTTCCTTTCTGACGCTGTATCATCGCCTCGAGGAAGAACTGGTCGAACTCTCTACTCGACTGAGCCACAGCAGGAAGAGATGAGAAGTGGAAAGCGAAAAGCATCAGGCATGCCGCACGCAGTAGCGTCCAGCACATCATCCTCGACCTGATAATCACTCTCCTATTCATCACTTAACTCCCGAATGTCCGAATCCACCTTCACCACGCTCCGTCTCGTCGAGCACTTCTACGGCAATCAGCTCTCCCTGCTCATGACGGGCGATAATCATCTGGGCGATACGCTCGCCGTCTTCCACCACGAAATCCTCCTGCGAGAGATTGATCAGAATAACACCGATTTCTCCACGATAGTCAGCATCGATTGTACCTGGGGTGTTCAACACCGTGATGCCCTTCTTCAGGGCCAGACCACTACGGGGTCTCACCTGGGCCTCAAAGCCAGCGGGCAGGGCGATGTGAAGACCTGTGGGAATCAGTTTACGCTCCAGAGGTTTCAGGGTGACAGGGGCATCAAGATTAGCCCTCAGATCCATACCGGCACTCTGCGGAGTGGCATACTGTGGCAAAGGTTGATGGCCCTTGTTGACGACTTGTATTTTAAGCATACTTTTAAAATTCTATTTTAATCACGTGCAAAAGTAATGCTTTTTTCCCAATTAGCCATAATTTTACCTGAAAAATATGGTTTTTTAGGTGAAAATAGTTACTTTTGCACCCGAAATATGATGAATTGGCAACAACTGATATCCAATAAGCGCCTCGGGCAGGAGCATCGCCACCCTGAGCGCCACGATGACAGAACGGAGTTCAAACGCGATTACGACCGTCTGATTTTCTCCGCTCCTTTCCGTCGTCTGCAGAACAAGACACAGGTCTTTCCCCTGCCTGGCAGCATCTTCGTACACAACCGCCTTACGCACTCTTTAGAAGTGGCCAGCGTAGGCATGTCGCTGGGCAACGACGTGGCCCAGCAGCTCACCATGCGGCACCCCGAGCTGAAGGATGCGCTATTTCAGGAAATCGGACAGATTGTATCTACCGCCTGCCTCGCCCACGACTTGGGCAATCCGCCCTTTGGCCATAGTGGTGAGAAGGCCATGGAGGCCTACTTCCTCGAAGGCCCGGGTTGTGACCTGCAGCGCGAAGTGACTCCTACGTTCTGGAACGACCTCACCCACTTCGAGGGCAATGCCAATGCCTTCCGCTTGTTGACGCATCAGTTCAAGGGCCGCCGACCTGGCGGTTTTGTCATGACTTATTCAACCTTGGCCAGCATCGTGAAATACCCCTACTCCTCGTCGGCAGCTGGCAAGAAAGGTAAGTTCGGATTCTTTGAGTCCGAGAAGGAGTCCTATCTCAGAATTGCCGAAGAACTGGGCATGCCTTGCCTCTCTGCGATGGGCGAGCCACTCCGTTTTGCCCGCCATCCATTAGTGTATCTCGTTGAGGCTGCCGATGATATCTGCTATGAGATTATGGACATTGAAGATGCCCACAAACTTAAAATTCTTTCGCATGACGAAACCATGCAGATGCTTTTGGGTTTCTTCGATGCCGAGAGTCAGCAGCACATCCTCCAGCGCATCAATGAGGAAGGCGTGACAGACGATAATGAAAAGGTGGTCTATCTGCGGGCCTGCGTCATCGGAAAACTCGAGAACGAGTGCGTCAGAGTGTTTGTAGAGCATGAAGAGGATATTCTCAATGCCACATTCCAAGGAAGCCTCATCGACCATATTGGCGAGTTGCAGAAAGAGGCATACGAACGTTGCTGCCAACTCTCCGTCAAGAAGATCTACAAGAGTCGCCCCGTACTCGATGTCGAACTCTCTGGTTATCAGATCATCCAGACGCTCATGCAGCAGTTCATCGGGGCTGCCGTCCATCCTGAGCGTTTCTATTCCAAGCACTTGATCAGTCGTGTGTCAAGCCAATACGATATCGACGCCCCTGACCTCGAAACGCGCCTCATGGCCGTCATCGACTACATCAGCGGCATGACAGATGTCTATGCCCTCGACGTCTATCAAAAAATCAATGGCATCTCGCTTCCGATTGTGTGACTACGGAAATGTCAATTTTCTTCTTCAGGGAACTCTACTTGGATGCCGTCTTGGATGAGCTCGGCCATTAGACCTTGAATGCGGGCGAGGCCATCGCCTTTGGGAGAGGCGTTAGAGCCATGGGAGGAGATGGATGAGCCATCAGAGAATTTGGCCCTGAAAGACCAACCCCAGCCATCGAGCACTTCCATCTTGGGGCGATAAGACTCTTTGTACTTAAACATCTTCTCGTCTTCGATAATCTGTCGGAATTGGTTCATGGTCTCATGAGAAAGCTGTTTCTGGAACAAAGGGCCATAGCTCTCTTTCATGGCACGAAGAACGAAAATGCCTGTAGAATCGGGCTCTGCGCAACCATACCACTCGTAGCCTGCCATCGTTCCACTACGGGTTAGTTCCACACGTACCAGAGAGCCCTCGGGCATTCTTTTTACTGTACAGCCCACCAAGCCAAGAAGACCGCTAAATAAGCACAAAAACAGGCTTCTAACTTTCATCATTTCTGTTTCATTCATGAATTAATGGTGCAAATATAATGCATTTTTTCTGCAAAATACAAATAAATCAAGATTTATTTTGTAATTTTGCGCCCGAAATGAAGAAATTGTATATTGAAACGTATGGCTGCCAGATGAATGTGGCAGACTCAGAGGTGGTGGCATCTGTGATGCAGATGGCCGGTTATGAGACCACCGAGAAGTTGGAAGAGGCCGATGCCGTCTTCCTGAACACCTGCTCTGTTAGGGATAACGCAGAGCAGAAGATTTATCACCGTTTGGAGGCGCTCGATGCAGAGCGTCGCAAGCGCAAGAAGGAATCACAAGACAACAAGAGCCCCTTGATCATTGGCGTTTTAGGGTGTATGGCAGAGCGTGCCCAACAGGATTTGTTGGACAACCACCATTGCGACCTCGTGGCTGGTCCTGATGCCTATCTGTCATTACCCGATTTGATAGCCCAGGCAGAGACAGGCCATAAGGCGATAAATACCGAACTCTCCACCACAGAGACCTATAAGGATGTGGTGCCCCAGCGTATTGCCATGGGTCACAAGATTGGCGGATTTGTGAGCATTATGCGAGGTTGTAATAATTTCTGCCATTACTGTATTGTGCCTTACACCCGAGGCAGGGAGCGTAGCAGAGACGTAGAGAGCATTCTAAAAGAGGTTAGAGACCTGAGAGACAAGGGGTATAAAGAGGTGACGCTGCTGGGACAGAATGTGAATTCGTATCTTTTTAAGGGAGACGAGGAGACAGGGAGACAAGACATTACTTTCCCGCAATTGCTGAGGATGGTGGCCGAGGAGGTGCCTACGATGCGTGTACGCTTTACCACCTCTCACCCTAAGGACATGAGCGACGAGACACTACGAGTCATCGCCGAGGTGCCCAATGTCTGCAAGCACATCCACCTGCCCGTACAAAGCGGAAGCGACAAGATTCTGAAGCTGATGAATCGTAAGTACACCCGTGAGTGGTATATGGATCGTGTGGCAGCCATCCGAAGGATTATCCCTGACTGCGGTCTCTCCACGGATATCTTCGTGGGCTACCACGACGAGACGGAGGAGGATCATCAGTTGTCGTTGAGTCTGATGCGCGAGGTAGGCTACGACTCAGCCTTTATGTTCAAATACTCGGAGCGCCCAGGCACCTATGCCTCGAAACATCTGCCCGACAACGTAGCCGAGGAGGAGAAGATTCGCCGACTCAACGAGCTCATTGCCCTGCAGACAGAGATGAGTGCCATCCGCAATAACGCCGACGAGGGAAAGGAGTTCGACGTGCTGGTGGAAGGGTTCTCAAAACGATCCAGAGAACAGCTCTGTGGACGTACGGAGCAGAACAAGATGGTGGTCTTCAACAAGGCGGGCCATCATATCGGTGAAACGGTACGTGTCCGCATCACAGGGTCAACAAGTGCCACATTATTAGGAGAAGCGGTTGAAAAGTAAAAAGGTAAAAAAGTAAAAAAGTGAAAGAGTTTCTGAATGTCCTGAGGCGGTTTGTACCGCCATATAAGAAATACCTGGTGGCATCGGTGGTGTTCAATATCCTTTCGGTGATCCTCAACGTCTTCTCGTTTGCTGCCCTCATCCCCATCCTGCAGATTATCTTCAAGACGGGCGACGGCGAGACAGCCACTGCCCTGATGGCATGGGACTGGGCTAATGCCCAGGAGGTGCTGATGAACAATATGAACTACTACGTCAACCTGTTGATTGCCAAGGTAGGCCCCACCACCACGCTACTCGTCATCGGCCTTTTCCTGGCTTTCATGACGTTCCTGAAGACGGGTGCCTACTTCCTCTCTTCAGCCACCATCGTACCCATCCGCACTGGTGTGGTGCGTGATATCCGCAACCAACTCTATCAGAAAATCAATTCCCTGCCCCTCGGCTTCTTCTCTGAAGAGCGCAAGGGTGACATCATAGCCCGTATGAGCGGTGATGTACAGGAGATTGAGAACTCCATCATGTCATCGCTCGAGATGCTCTTCAAGAACCCCATCCTGATCATCGGCTACTTCGCCATGCTGCTATTCATCTCCTGGCAGCTGACGGTGTTTACGCTGGTGATCGTCCCCATCATGGGCTGGTTCATGGGGTGGGTAGGTCGTAAGCTGAAGGCCCAGAGCGTGAAGGCCCAGGCTTTATGGAGCGACACAATGAGTCAGGTGGAGGAGACCCTCGGCGGCCTCCGCATCATCAAGGCGTTCTGTGCCGAAGAGAAGATGAACCGTCGTTTCGACTCCATCAACTCGGCCTACCGCAACGATGTTACAAGGGTGAACGTCCGTCAGTCGATGGCCCACCCCATGAGTGAGTTCCTCGGCACGGTGATGATTGTCATCGTCCTGTGGTTCGGTGGTGTACTGGTACTCAACAATCACACCCTCTCCGGACCTATCTTCATCTATTATATGGTGATGCTCTACTCCATCATCAATCCGCTGAAGGAGTTCTCGAAGGCGGGCTACAACATTCCCAAGGGACTGGCTTCCATGGAGCGTGTCGACAAGATCCTGATGGCCGAGAACACCATCAAGGAGTCGGCCAACCCCAAGCCCATCAAGAGTTTCGAGCACCAGATAGAGTTCAAACATGTAAGTTTTGCTTATGGTGAGAAATATGTACTCAAAGATATCAATCTAGTGATTCCCAAGGGGAAAACCATTGCCCTGGTGGGACAGAGTGGCAGCGGCAAGTCGACGATGGTCGACCTGATCCCCCGTTACTACGATGTCCAGGAGGGTGAGGTACTCATCGACGGCATCAACGTGAAGGATCTGGGCATCTACGACCTGCGCCAACTGATCGGCAACGTCAATCAGGAGGCCATCCTCTTCAACGACTCGTTCCGCAACAACATCTCCTTCGGTGTCGACAACGCCACCCAGGAGCAGATTGAGGAGGCCGCAAAGATTGCCAATGCCTACGACTTTATCATGGCCTCCGAACAAGGCTTCGATACGAATATCGGCGACCGTGGCGGCCGTCTCTCCGGCGGTCAGCGCCAACGAGTCTCCATCGCCCGTGCCATTCTCAAGAATCCTCCCATCCTCATCCTCGACGAGGCCACCTCGGCCCTCGATACCGAGAGTGAGCGACTGGTGCAGGATGCCCTCGAACGACTGATGAAGACACGTACCACCGTGGCCATCGCCCACCGTCTCTCCACCATCAAGAATGCCGATGAGATCTGTGTGCTCCATGAAGGCAGGATTGTGGAGCGCGGCACCCACGAGGGTCTGCTGTCACAGGATGGCTATTACAAACGCCTGCATGAAATGCAACAATAGAAGTGAGACAAAGACTGATATATTTAGCTAAGGTATACTTGCTGACAGCAGTGGTATTCATTGCCGCCAAAGTAGTGTTTATGCTGGTCAACAGCGAGGGTCACACCTTTACCGCTGGCGACGTGTGGGATGTCATCCGCCACGGATTCACCCTTGATCTCTCTACCAGCCTCTATCTGCTGATCTTCCCCTTCGTCATCGCTCTGGCATCGCTCTGGTGGGACAATCAGAAATGGCAACGCCTCATCCTCCGCATCTATTACGCCCTCATCGCCACGGCCTTAATGCTCGCCTTCATCGCCGACACCAGCCTCTATTCCTTCTGGGGCTATAAGCTCGACGGCTCCTGTCTACAGTATCTGGAGACACCTGCCGAGATGCGGGCCAGCGTGTCAGGATTCTATATGGCCATCCGACTGGTCATCCTCTTCCTGGGCAGCTATGCCCTCTGGTGGCTCTACAGCCATATTCGCCTCTGGAGCAAAAAGCCCCAGAACAATACGGCGGCCACCATCATCGACCTGCTGCTGATACCCGTCTTCATCGTCGGCATCCGGGGCGGACTCGATGAGTCGACCACCAACATCGGACAGGTCTACTACTCACAGAACCAGTTCCTCAACCACTCGGCCGTCAACCCCGTATTCAATTTCTTCGAGTCGTTCGAGAAGACGGTCAGCGAGATTGTGGAATACCCGTTCTTCGACGATGCAAAGTGCCAGGCACTCCTGAAAGACTGCTATCCCACGGAGAGCATCCTCACAGACACGCTGCTCAACACCCAGCGCCCCAACGTGGTCATCATCCTCATGGAGAGTGCCGGCGAGGTATTCTCCAAGGCCATGCCCCGACTGCAACAGCTGAAGCAGGAAGGCATCACCTTCGACAACTGCTATGGCAACACCTACCGCACCGACAGAGGTACGGTATGCACCCTCAGCGGCTATCCATCGTTCCCCACCATGTCGGTGATGAAGATGGCCAACCGTGCCGCAGCCCTGCCTTCCATCGCCCGCACCCTGCAGCATGAGGGCTATGCCACCAGCTACCTCTACGGAGGCGACATCAACTTCACGAATATGCGCAGCTACCTGATAGCCACTGGATGGGAGAAACTGCATTGGAAAGCCGACTACACCAATAAGGAACAGAAATCTGCCAAGTGGGGTGTACGCGACGATATCACCTTCCAGACGCTCTTCCAGCAAATCTGCACCGCCGACACCGCCCGCCATTTCCTCATGGGCTACTCCACCCTGAGCAGCCATGAGCCCTGGGATGTACCTAAGACAAGGAGACAGGGAGACAGGGAGACAAGGAGACAGGGAGACTTTGATGAGATTCAAAATGCGTTCAGCTATTTGGACGACTGCCTGGGCAACTTTGTCACCCAACTCAAGGCCACACCCTATTGGGACAACCTGCTCATCGTGCTCCTCCCCGACCACGGCATCAACTACAAGACGTTCGACGAGACCCGTCAGGAGCGCAACCATATCCCCCTTGTCTGGATTGGCGGGGCTGTCAAGTCACCACGCCACATCACCACGTTCTGTAACCAGAGCGATCTCGCCGCCACACTCCTCGGACAGATGGGGCTTCCCCACCACGACTACCGTTTCAGCCGCGACGTGCTGAGCAGCAACTATACCCGTCCCTATGCCTTCCACTGTTATAACAACGGCTTCTCCATGGTCGACAGCACCGGCTTCACCGTCTTCGACCTCAACAGCCAGCAGATGATTGTAGGTGACAACCAGTCGGCCGTCACCCTCGGCAAGGCTATCCTTCAGACAACATCACAAGACTTGAAACAACTGCAATGAAACAATACAAGCTTCTCTACCCCCTCGTGGCCGTCCTCGGCAACCTTCTCATCGCCTACGTGGTCTACTTTGTGGCCCGTCTGGCCTTCCTCTTCGAGAACTGGGGACTCTTTGCCGAGGGCCTCACCCATGCCCATCTTTTCGAACTGCTGAGTGGCGGCATCGTCTTCGACACCTCCGCCATCCTCTATACCAACGTTCTCTGGGTGGTGATGATGCTCTTCCCCGTCAGTCGTAAGGAGAACCCCACCTACCACACGCTGTGCCGCTGGGTGTTTGTCGTTGTCAACACCTTCGCCCTGATCATCAACCTCTGCGATGCCGTCTACTTCCAGTACACCATGCGCCGCACCACCGTCACCATATTCCATGAGTTCGGCAATGAAAACAACCTCGGCAGCATCTTCGGTCAGGAAGCCCTTGCCCACTGGTATTTCTTCCTCCTGGCAGCCGTCCTGGCCTATGGCATGTGGCGACTTTACATCACGCCACGCCTCGACTACCGACAGCTGAAGTGGAAACCCTATGCCGTCGCCACCTTCCTCTCCCTGCTCGCCTATGCCCCCTTCTGTGTGGCTGGCATGCGAGGCGGCTGGACCCGTGACGTGCGCCCCATCACCATCTCCAATGCCAACAACTACTGTGACCGCCCCACCGAGGCCGGCATCGTGCTCAACACACCCTTTGCCCTCATCCGCACCTATGGCTTCAATGAGTTCGAGGTGCCCGACTACTTCTCCGATGAAGCCGAAATGGCACAGATCTTTGACCCCATCCATCACCCCACCGACTCCACGTTCAAAAAGAAAAACGTAGTGGTCATCATCATCGAGAGCTTCGGACGGGAATACATCGGAGCCTACAACAAACACCTGGACGGCGGGCACTACAAAGGCTACACCCCCTTTGCCGACTCCCTCATCGCCCACTCCCTCACGTTCACACATAGCTACTGCAACGGCCGGAAATCCATCGACGGCATGCCCAGCATCCTCTCGTCGATACCTATGTTCGTCGAGCCCTTCTTCCTCTCGCCCTACTCCAACAACGCCATCTCCGGCATCGCCGACTGCCTCAATGGCAAGGGCTACTCCACCGCCTTCTTCCACGGTGCCGAACGCGGCTCCATGGGATTCATGGCCTTTGCCCGCGCCACTAAGTTCCAGAACTACTATGGCCGTGAAGACTTCGTGGCCGACAAACGGACGGTGGGCGACGAAGCCTTCGACGGCTGGTGGGGCATCAGCGACGAGCCCTTCCTGCAATATATGAACCTCAAGCTCTCCGAGACGCCACAGCCCTTCATGGCCGCCGTCTTCACCCTGTCGAGCCACCATCCCTTCCGGGTGCCCGACCCCTATAAGGACGTGTATAAGGAAGAAGCGCTACCCATCCACAAGGTCATCCGCTATACCGACAACGCCCTGCGCCTCTTCTTCGAGAGTGCCAGGAAACAACCGTGGTTCGAGAACACCATCTTCGCCATCACCTCCGACCACACCAACATGTCCAACCACGAGGAATACAAGACCGACCTCGGTGGATTCTGCTCGCCCGTCATCTTCTACGATCCCACGGGAGAGATGGGTGTCGGCATGCGCGACGCCATTGCCCAGCAGATTGACATCATGCCCACCATCCTCGGCTACCTCGGTTACGACCAGCCCTACCTCGGCTTCGGCATTGACCTTCTGAAGACACCTGCCGAAGATACCTGGGCCGTCAACTACCTCAACGGCATCTACCAATACGTGAAATACGGTTATGTGCTGCAGTTCGACGGACAACATGCCAAGGCCGTCTATCGTTTAGACGACAGTCTGATGAAACAAAATCTTCTCGGAAAGGTTAAGGAACAGGCTCAGATGGAACTCGAACTCAAGGCCATCATCCAGCAATACATGGAGCGCATCACCCAGAACAGGTTAACCCCCTAACGTCTGTTTCAGGCGCCTTTCGGCTTCAATCCTGTGGAGGCGTTCTATCTCGTCGCCCTTCGGCACCACCTTGCCGTTCACCACCTCGTACTTCTCGTTGAACTCCTCCCTCGTACGCTTCCAGCGGTTGTGGCTCCAGAGATACAGCTCTGGCTGCCGGCGTATCGAAGCCTCGAGCAGGTTGAAATACTTAGTGGTCAGTTCATACTCCGCCAGATGTAGGGGTTCGCGGGTAACAAGTCTGATTTCTCCCTCATAATAGCCGCGCTTCACCCGTCTCATATCCAAATAAAACACTTCATGCTTCATCTTCCTGATGATACGCTCTGTACCCGTCAGCACTGGTGTGTCATGGTTCAGGAAGTTACACCAGTGGTGGATATTGCGCCAGTGGGGTGCCTGGTCACTGATATAGCCTATCACCACGGGTTGGTTCTCACTGCGGTAGCGCAGAATCTCACGCAGCGTCGACTCCATGGGTATCGACACCGCCCCCATCCTGCCACGCTGTTTCAGGAACAGCCGGTCGATGTCCTTATTCTCTATCGGATGGTAGATTTGACCGCACACAGCCTCCTTCGTAAACCACAACGGCAGCGACGACACCCACTCCCAATTACAGAAATGACCTAAATAGAGGGCCGCCGAACCGCCCGACTTGAGGACTGCATTAATGATCTCCGTACCCTTGAACGTCATGCGCCGCTTCATCTCCTCGGGCGTGATGCTCATCATCTTGATGCTCTCCACCAGATAGTCGCAGAAGAAGTGGTAGAACCCGCGCTCGATATGGCGTATCTCCTTCTCGCTCTTCTCCGGAAACGACTCCACAAGGTTCTTCCTCACTACATGGCGCCTGTAGCGCAGCACATGATAGAGCAGGTGGAACAGTAGGTCAGACACGACATAAAGTACAGAGAGTGGCAACAAGGAGAACGAATACCACACAGGATAGATGATGTAATACAGAATCTTCATACGGTCAGTCGAATTTGGCGCCAAAGTTAGGCATTTCGCGCCGAATACACAAATAATTAAGCGATTATTTGTACAAATGGCGAAAAATATGTACTTTTGCACACATGTATAAAATCAGATTCACCCCCTATCGCAAGGAATTAGGCACCATCATGAGCCGACAGACCAAGGGCCACGGCCTCATCTCGCTCGACGGACGCTACCAGTTCATCCTCGACGACAGCTGTGAGTCGCCCGACTTCTGGGTAGTGCAGGGCAAAGGTGTCCGCGAGCCCCAGACATGCCATGTGGCCCCGGGAAACACCATCATGCTCACCACCGAGCCCCGCTCCGTACTCGTCTACCCCGACAAATACCTCCGGCAGTTCGGCATGGTATGCACCTGTCAGCCCCAGACACGCCACCCCCGTGTCCACTTCGGCCCCGCCATCCTGCCATGGTTCGTGGGCTATACCGAGGATGCCGAGGGCCACTGCCATTACACCCTCGACTACGACCGCCTCATCCAGCCCTCCGACGCTGCCGAGAAGACCCGCCTCATCTCTGTCATCACCAGCAACAAAGCCTTCACCCGCGGCCACCTCGACCGCATCCGCTTCGTCGAACAGCTCAAGGCCCACTACGGCGACCGTCTCGACGTCTTCGGACGTGGTTTCCGCGACTTCGATGACAAATGGGACGTGCTGCGCCCCTACAAATACCATATCGTGATTGAAAACACCTCACAGCCCTACTACTGGACCGAGAAGATCTCCGACTGTTATCTCGCCGAGACCTTTCCCTTCTACTACGGCTGCACCAACCTGACTGACTACTTCCCCGAGGCCTCCTTCGAGCGCATCGACATCCGCCGTCCTGAACAGGCCATCGCCCTCATCGATGCCGCCATCGCCTCACAGCGCTACGAACAGACTGCCCCTGTGCTCGCCGAATGCAAGCTCAAGGTGCTCAACGAATATAATATGTTTGAATATGTGGCCCGACTCTGCGACACGCTCAATCCCAACGCCCCGAAAGAGGCCGTCACCATCCAGCCCTGTCGCTCCGGCCTTGCCCCAGAGAACTTCTTCAACTACACCTTCAAGCGCAACTACTACGAGCTGCTCACGAAGCTGCACTACCTGAGGAAAGGCAACACCTTAAAGTAAGTCCTTTGGCAAAAGCGCGGTAGCCTTCTCGAAATCCTCCGGCGTATCAAGCTCATACGAGAAGAAATCTGTCGTGTCCACGACCTTAAACGTATGTCCCTGCGGAATCAGGCGCTCAAAGGCCCGCTCATAAAAGATATTGATCAGCATCTCCTTCTCAATCATCTGGTCGAGTTCCTTAAACAGGGCCTCACTATAGTCAGCCGTCATTTTCTCGATGCCCACGCTCTCGCCCACGGCATCCTCCACGCGGCAGGTCTTGCTGATCTCCGTGATGCGGTTATCCCCGTCCACCACTATCTTCATCTCCTCCTCGCCCAGCTCGTGGCGGTTCAGTGCCAGTGCCGGCTCCTGTTGCTGCGCCACGGCGGCCACGGCCTTCGGGTCACAGAGTATGTCGCTGTCCATCAGCAGGAACTCTTGCCCCCTCACCGCCTGTCCGGCCAGCCAGAGTGAATAGATATTATTATTGTGCTCGTAATCAGCATTATGGATATAGCGGAACTTTACCTGCGGATAATGCATCTTCAGGAATGCCTGCATCATCTGACTCTTATAGCCTGTCACGATCACAAACTCTGTGATGCCCGCCGCGGCCATCGCGTCGATGGTACGCTCCAGCAAGGTCCTGTTGCCCACCTTCAGCAGGCACTTCGGCAACTTATCCGTCAGGGGCCTTAGCCTTTTCGCCATCCCCGCCGCCAAAATCACTCCTATCATAAGCAGCGCAATATGGTATCGACCACGGTCTGTGTCTGTTCCTTACGTCCCAGCGTGATGCGCAGGCAGTCCTCCAGACCCTTGTCGGTCATAAACTTAATCTTATAATCCTGCTCGGCCAGTGCCTTCTGCAGCCGCTCCTTGATGGCTGTCGGGTACTTGATCAGGATGAAGTTCGCCACGCTCTTATACACCTTAAAGCCCGGCTTGTCGCCCAGAGCCTTCTTATACAGCTGGCGCCCCCACTCCATCTCGTCGGCCACATGGCGGTAATGGTCGTCGCTGTCGAGCGCTGCCAATGCCACCGCCTCCGAAAAACGGTTATACCCCAGATACTTATTGATATAACTCACGAAATGGTCGTGGCCTGCCCCGATGAATCCGAATCCGCAGCGCAGTCCGGGCAGTCCGTAGAACTTCGACAGCGTCCTCGAGATGATCAGGTTCTTATACTTATTCACCAGCGGTGCGATATAATCCGTGTCGCTCGTGATGAAGCTGGCATAGGCCTCGTCGATGAGCACCATCGTGTCGTCGGGGATATGCTCCATGATACGTCCTATCTCCTCGGGTGTCAGGCTGTTGCCCGTCGGGTTGTTCGGCGAGGCCAGCAGCAGCATCCTCGGGTGTATGCGGTTCGTATAGTCTATCACCTCGTCCACGTCGTAGGCAAACGTGTCCTCCTGTTCGTGGAGGGGATACATCTCGAACGTACCGTAACACTCTGCCGCTACCTTATTATAATACCACCATGAAAACTCGGGAATCAGTATCTTCTTATTATCCCCTTTCATCAGATAATAATGGATGGCATTCTTCAGGATATCCTCGCCGCCGTAAGCCAGCAGCACCTGCTCCTCGGGCACGCCGTAGATCTCGCTCAGGCGTACCGACACCACGCTCTTCTTCCCCTGGTCATAGATACGGGTATAGAAGCACAGTGTCTTCGGGTCGAAATTCCTGATAGCCTCCACCACCTTCTGGCTCGGCTCAAAATTAAACTCATTCCTGTCTAAATAGTTCATCATCTTTTAATTCTTCCAAACGTTTTGATACTTGTATACTTACGCCAGATGTTCAGCCTGCGGTGCGTAGGCACCCCGTGACGACGGATATAATCGCGCGCCCCCTCGAGCATCCTGTGTCCCACCTGTCCGTCCAGGTAAGGGTCGTAATTCTCTATCACCCAGCGCCTCAGCTGTGCCATGCCGTCACCCTGTGTCACCTCGTCGTAAGCCTCCACCAACTCCTCGGGCTGCGCCATGTCGCGCCAGTAGATCTCCTTCGCGGCAGCCCGCAGGGTGATCACCGGCTTATCCAGCAGCAGGAACTCGTAAATGGTCGACGACGTATCACTGATCATCGCGTCGGCCATCAGCATATACTTCGTCACGGTATAATCGTCAATCCACAGCATACCCTCGGTCTCGGCGGCCAACTGTCGGTACTCCTCCATGATCTCGGGCTTCGTCAGGGGGTGGAACTTCAGCAGCAGCAGCACGTCGCGCTGCCTCACCAGGTCCACCAGGGCCTGCTGCATAAACGGCAGCGACGTCAGCGAGGGTGAGAATGTCGGGGCATACAGCACGATCCTGCTCCTGCCGCTCTCCTTCAGCAGCCGCTCCCGCTCGCCGTCAAAGGTATGCAGGTTGCGGTATATCCAGTCCTGCCGGGGCCATCCTGTCTCCAGCACCTCGAAGTCGCCGTACTTCTTCGCCAGGCGCTCGAAGCCCTTGGTGAAAAAAGGTCCCTGTGTGAAATACGTGTCGAAATAGCGTCGTATCACCCAGTGGTCCTTCTTCTCGGCGGCATAGCCGTGAAACACCTGTATCTTCACGCCGGGCAGGTAGTACGGCACGATATTTCCCGGCACGAACACGGCCTCCGGCTGGAAATCATAGATGGCCTGCATGTCGTGGGTCCATGCCACCTCTCCGTCGAGTGGAAACTCGCTGATGCGCTTTCTGTGTACATACCACAGCATCTCATTGCCGCCCTCCCTGACTGCCTCGTCGTGGATGGGCTTCAGGATGTCGATGGCATACTTATTCTCACAGAACAATACGATTCTCATTTTCTTTGGTGCATAAATCGCTGCAAAGATAGCATAAAACTTCGAAATATGCAAATTTATTTGGAAAATCGCTTCTTTTGCCTTACCTTTGCAGTCTAAAACGAAAGGAAATGGACAAAAAAAAGACCTTTGGCGAGCTCATCCGCTTTGGAATCGTCGGTGTACTGGCTGTAGCCATCCACTACGCCATCTACTGGTTGCTGCAATACTGGATCGACCTCAACGTCGCCTTCACCATCGGCTACATCATCAGTTTCTTTGCCAACTACTACCTCTCCGCCCACTTCACGTTCCGTGAGAAGACCAGCACACGCAACGGCGCCGGCTTTGCAGGTGCCCACATCTTCAACTACTTCCTGCAGCTGGGTCTCTTCAACTTCTTCCTGTGGGTAGGTGTCCACCGCATCCTGGCACCCTTTGCCGTCTTCTGCATCTCCGTCCCCGTCAACTTCCTCGTCGTCCGCTTTGTCTTCAAGCACTTCAAGAAACACAATCCCTAACCCCCCATCTGTCACTTTTCAGAACTTCCAGCGTAGCTGGAGGTCGATGTCGGTCTGTGAAGAAGCGTCGATCTGCTGATAGCTGCTGCCGATATGGTTGCGGTCGAAGTAGTCCGTCACCCCGACCTTGGCGGTAAGTGTCAGATGCCGGCCTATCTGGGCCTTCGCCATCAGCCAGTAGCGGATGCCTTCGCCATAGTACTGCCCCATCGAATAGGTGTAGAGCGGCCCACTCTCATAGAGCCATACACGGCTGTCGTAACTGTCGGTATGGAAATAGCCCGCCCCAGCGTTGAGACGCAGCCAGCGACAGGTGTACGACAGACTCTCGCTCAGCATAGCCCCCCACTCGCCCTCGCCATAGGCACTGTAGCCGCCATCCAACTGCGTGCGACAGCCGAAGCCGCCGTCATGGGTATAGTCGGCGCTCAGACGGACACGATGCACCCGGAGATGGTCCAGGGCGGTCTTGTCGGCATTATCCTGTTGTTTCATCCTCAGACGGTATCTGCCCCCTATCGTCCAATGGCGGCCGGTATGGGTAAGCTGCAGCAGATGATCCCACGAATGCGATGACTGCGACACCCGATAGCGGGCCCATGGGAAATAGGCAAAGTCGGCATAATAGTCGGCACGCCAGGCGGGCGATGGTTGCCACGAGAGTCCGAGATAGACACCGCTCTCATTCTGCACCCGCCCGCCATCACTGTAGCTCTGGGCATCAAGCGAGGTGTAGCTGTAGGAGTAGAACCGCTGGAGGGCCATCAGGCTGAGTTCGTCGCTCACCCGCCAGCTCAGCGAATGGATGATTGCCAGATGACCGCCACCGTCGACAGCCGTCTCGCCATTCAGGGCCAGGCGATGACCTACATAGCCATAGTCGAGGCTGGCATTGAGGAAGTGGCTGCCCTGCGGATAATGCCGGCGATAGAGTTGGCGGGTATTGGGGTTCAGTTCACGGTTCAGATAGACATAGAGCCCGTTGACGCCCAGGTGGAAGCCCCGGGATTGGTATCGCAGGCTACCGCCCGTCTTCAGCACATGCAGGTTGTGTTTCTTCGACATCTCCGTCTTCGTGCGGTGGTAGCCGTCGCTGAGAATCGTGGCAGCCGTAGAGTCCTTGTTCAGCGTGGCGTCCATCCCACGATAAGAGACAAGGGCCGTCAGCTTCAGGTCTCTGCCCAGACGAAGTGCCATTGCGGCTCCCTGCAGATAACCGTCGGAGCGTGAGGAGTGGGCCCTGACGGTATTGGCA
>Ga0247611_10002320_pt1 | contig 30990 bp, 28 predicted proteins | sample 177DNAGHGhighgp2_FD_192422 | JGI IMG/M metagenome (GOLD analysis project Ga0247611, IMG submission 192422) | Sheep rumen microbial communities from Palmerston North, Manawatu-Wanganui, New Zealand - 1770 DNA GHGhigh gp2 | ecosystem: Host-associated > Mammals > Digestive system > Stomach > Rumen... | reverse complement strand
ACATAATCACAAGACAATGAAGGGGTGGGCTCAGAAAGGCAAATGTACCATGGGCTGGTTTTATGGATTCAAGCTGCATTTGGTAATCAATGATAAAGCGGAAATCATACAATGGTTGAACAATTTTGCAGCTAATCTGCTGGCTGGATTGATTCCATACAACTTCATGCCTAAGAAGCCGTCATTGAATATTGAAATCATTGATAAAAGCAGACTCATTGCATAAGTCTTAAACCGAACTCACGTTAGATATATGGCTCATCAATGGCACACCAACCATAGAAATTATAAGAAATCGAAAATAAAATGATGAAACCTTCTCTACCTGGTATTTATAAAGTGGCATATCTACATTGTTGGGAACTGCCACCGAACATCACCTATATGGCAATATCCGGCGTTCCTGTAGGGGTATATGCCACTCCTAAAGTCATCGAAACGGATGGGAAAGCTGAATGTGATACCGAAACGGACTTTGACAACAATTCCAAGATAGAGAAAGCAACGCTTAAATTCTCTACCACGGAATCGTTACCAGTCCACATTCACCTCGCTTTCGTCATCTATACCGTCAGAGGAAAGAAATACATCATAGGGTGCAAGGAAGCACCTTACCCAATCATCAAAGTGAAATCCACAACAGGATCACCTGATGGGCAACGCAACATAATAAATTACGAAATTACATTCACCGCACGAAAGGCACTTGTGCAATGTGCAGTATAAAGTAGAAAGATTGTTTTAAGGTTATTTCTTTTATTATTTTCCAACCCAGCCAAGCATTTTTAGCATTTAACACTACGAAAATCGGGAGTCGTGATGACCCCCGATTTTTATATGTTTAGAATGAATCTACAATGCTAATTTAAATGTTCTATTACCAACCTTTATAATATATAATTGTTCGTCAGGAACATTTAACCGTAAATCGCCAAAAGCTGAATGTATAGATTCTACAAGTTTACCGTCTGTTGTATATACATACACATCTGATGCTTCATCAATGTTTGTCACTTGAATTGCACCATCATATCCAATTACCTTAATATTATTTGATTCTAAATCTTTAACGTCTGAAGCCACTTCGAAGGAAATTGAAAGATAAGACTCTCCTTTAATCTTTGGAGTGGTGTAATATCCGTTTACCACTTCATCTGTTACATCTTTACCATTAAAAGTAACGGCATTCACAACATTATCACCAAGTGACCCAATATAAATTGTATAACTCTCATCGGCTTTAATTGCTTGACGAGTGTAGCCGGTAGTTCCTTGTTTAACCGTTAAGTTTGCATAGTAAACCTTACCATCCATCTCCATATCCTCTTTTATCTTATTAAAGTAACGCCATTCATATGCCGATGAATATGCTTCTTCACATCCTTTTGGAACATGAAGAGTAGCATAATTATAAACATCATACTTATCACGAAGCTCTGCTGTCATACTGCCTCCAGAAAATGTTTTAATCCCAAAACAACTGGGAGGTGTTGGATTTAAACTATATATTGTATTTATACGAGGGCATTGAGAAAAAGCTTGATCTCCAATTGAAATAACGCTGTTTGGAATAGTAATAGAAATCAAACTAGTACATCCATAAAAGGCATAATCATTAACTGAAGTAATACTGTTAGGAATAACTAAGTTTGTTATTTCTATATTATTTGAATTGTATAAATGATGAGCTTGACATAAAGGATTAGAACCTATAGTCTGAAACTTCATATTACACCAAGATTCAATATCAGAAATAACCACTTTATTTAAACTATTACAACTATCAAATGCATAGTATCCTATTAAAGTTACAGTTTTTGGGATTGTTATACTTGTTAAATTAGAACAATAAGCAAATGTATTATCCCCAATATATGTGACACCATTATTAATTATTACAGTTTCAATAGATTTATTATTATTAAAGGGAGAAGGATTATCATAAGGATAATCCTCCATTTTACCAATTCCAGAAATAGTAAGTACACCAGTTTCAGTATCTAAAGTCCAAGTACAATCCCCAGTAGTACCTGTTTGTATTTCTGCCGACAAATATAATGGCATAATAAATAAGAAAGTAAATAATAACTTTTTCATAATAACATATTATATATTCAACATATTTCTCCTCTGCAAAAGTAAAAAAAATCCACGAAAATCACACCGATTTTCTCCTACTTTTTTTACATAGTTGTGATTATTGCGATTTTACAGATATGTCAAAAAGCAAAAAAACACTCCCAAAACTCCAAAACTCCATAGAAATTAGAAAGAAAAACCATGTCTTTTCCACCATAAATGTGGTAAGGTATATTTGCACCATAATTACACGCACATTATGGCAGCACCTAAATACCATCTCCATCTCAAAGGCTATGTTGGAGGCTACGACTTCGACAGCGATTACGTTGACTTTATCCTCGCCAAAAACGAAGGCAAGGAAGTCAACGTGTTAATCGACAGTTTAGGCGGACAGTCCAACACCGCACTCTCTATCTTCTCGGCTTTCAAACGGCACGGATGCGTCAATGTCCACTTTGTCGGAATGAACGCATCCGCTGCCACCATTGCCTCGTTAGGTGCCAAGCACATCTCCATGGACGCAAGCGCCATGTATCTGGTGCATAAGTGCTCTGTGGCTTTCTTTGAGTGGGGCAACCTGAACGCTGACGATCTGCAGTCGCTTATCAAAAATATTGAAAAGCAAAAGCAGGACCTCGACAAACTGGATGCAAATATCGCTTCCATATATGCAAAAAAAACAAAGAAAACCCCGGCTGAGCTGCTCGCTCTGATGAAACAGGGCGGATGGCTCACCGCACAGGAGGCTTTGGAATGGGGATTCGTAGATGAAATTACTGACTATGACGATGACAGTTCGCCGGTACTGACAAACGACATAGCCAACGCTCTTGCTTCACAAGGAATCCCTATACCAAATCTCCCAAAGCAGGAACAGTCTGCTTTTAACCGTTTCATCAACGCTCTATCTACATTCTTCAAGTCAAACCATAACAAACCAACTCCCAAGACAATGAAAATCTTCAAGCACTTCTCAGCAGTTCTCAATAACGAACAGCTGAATGTAAACTCCGAGGGGCAGATCTTCTTGAGTGAACAGGAGGCTGAAAGCATCGATACGAAGCTGTCAGAACTCCATTCACAAGTTCAGTCCCTGCAGGAACAGAACACCACCCTCGAAGAGGCTAACAAATCCCTCACCGAAACGAACAAGTCGCTCACTGAGGAAATCAGCGCCCTCAAACAGGCTCCGGCTGACACATCCCAGAAAGTGGTGGAAAACAAAGTGGAAGGCGAAACGAATGAGGTACAGAAATTCCTGAACACTCGCTCGTCTGCAAAAGATCTCTTCAATATGATACCATAAGCAAATATCGTCTGAAAGAAAAATAATTCCTCATTCCTAATTCCTAATTCTGCGAAGCAAATAATTCCTAATTTTTAATAAAAATGTTTACAATCTTATCCAAACTCGTCAGAAAACTGACAAAAAGCGAACGCAGCAGCCTCGCTGACAAACTCGTCAATATCGCTAAACAAGAAGAACAAAGCGAACAAGGTAACAACACCCAAAAAGAGAAAATCATCAATAATGTTGAGGCTTTCTTCAATGGAACTTATATGAGTTTCAACAGCCTTACCTCTTTTTTGCTTCTTGCTATGCAAAGGGGAACGTTCATCGGAATCATCGTTAGAAACTCGAACGGAGAAAAAAAGATGATTATCGGAGCTTCAAGCTTTGGTGAATCACAAGGAAACTACCAAGTGACACTGTACACACTTGGATATGGAAGCAGCACTACATCCATTGGTACATTTACAATTACAGGAATTCCTGCATATTGGAAAAACCAGTTCGAGACTAAAGAAACGGAACTTGTATATGGATGAAGTCACTGAACAAAAAGCGCTTCAGGAGCGGCAATAATTCGTTCTCGCCTTCAACAAAACCATGTTGAATATCTGGCGAGAACGAATTACGCTCCTGGACATCATCGATACCGGACATCTGCTTAACTCGCTGAAAGCAATGCCTGTGAGAAACAATGGACGTTTCTTCGAAATCGGACTTTCACAATCCTTTACAGAATACGGATTGTGGCAAGACTTCGGTACAGGACGTGAAATACCTAGAGGAAACCCTGGTGACATCGGGAGACAACGCAAAAGAAAACCCAGACCGTGGTTTGGCAAAAAATACTATGCCTCAGTCATGAACCTGAAAGACTTCCTCGCTGAAAACATCGGAGAATCTTTCGTGGGACTCGTCGCTCAAGCTCTTGACTCTAATTATCGTAGATACAACCACTAATGTCTTTTCTGTCATACTTTTCTAATTATATATTTGTATAATTCAAATTCATCATTCTTAATTATACAATAAATGACAAATATCTCGGAAATCACCGCACTTATAACAGCACTTCGTGCTGAGCAAGAAACGGATGCTATCTCGCCTGAGTCGCTCGGATCTCTGCTTCAACGCATCCTCAACCTCATCGCAGACAACGTCACTGATGAGCAACTGGCAGATCTCCAAACACAAGTCAACGCAATACGAAACACAGTAAGTGACGAAAAATCACATATCGAATGTAAAGTCTATGGAAACAAGCTGTCTGTCAAAGGAAACATCGTCAGTCTTACTGCGAAAGGATATGTGCCATATATCTTCAGATACTCAACAAAACGCAATAGACACAGGAGAGACAGAACACGCCCACGGACAAAAGGACCAATACTCAAAGGATGGCATGTATATGAGGGAACGGGAAAAATAAAGGTGGTGCAAAAAGGGGAAATTCAAATAAAAACCGACCCAACTCCTAACTCGCCTGTTGAAAACGATGTTTATGCTAACAGCCCACAACATCTGTTTAAAACACCACGTGAATGGAGAAAATCAGGACAAGACCTCATGTCGGTAACTTACGGAAAACGACAATATGAATTCAGAAAGAGTAGAAAAAAACTAAGACTGAAATTTGCAATCGCTTTCGGACTACCGGTTGAACAAGGGAAATCACTCAAATGGGAAAATATCAGAACTAACCTGGCTGTAATATATGTAAACGTACAGTTTAACAACAATACAGACCAACCTGAATTCCATTGGTCAACATAAAAAAAGGTGGGCTCTAACCCACCTGACAGCTAATGCTAGCTATAACCTAACTTCAGCTTTGAAGATAGCTCTTAGCCAAACTTCATGGCACAAAGATAATTATAACATACAAAAATAAAAAAGACACAAAATGACATCGTCAACTAAAGAATGGATCCAATACGCCACCGCCACACTCATGGTAGTCTCAGGAGTCACACTCACCTTCATCTCCTTCTTCATCAACGGAGACGTCACCGAAGGAGTACTCTGGTATATGGCACAAGCACTCACTTTCGCCGGAGCCATTTTCGGGGTAAGCATCTACTTCAAAACAAAACTCGGCGAATCGGAACAAAGACTTCGTCAGTTCCTCAACGATAAACTAAAAAACAAAGAGAGCGAAGCTGAAAATAATTCTTAATTATGACAAAAATAATCCTCGGAACGGCGCATCTTAGAACAACCCCTGGCAAATGCTCACCAGACAAGTCTTTCTACGAATATGCTTTCTCAAGGGAGATAGTCACAATCGTAGAAACGAAACTCAAAGCCAAAGGCTATGATGTGTATGTCGATTATCGGCCTACAGATCCTAATGCGCTGATGAAATCAGCGAATAAAAAAGGAGAGCAAAGCAAGGAACTCGCCTACAGAGTGGGCGTCGTCAACTCGCTTTGCAAGAAACACGGAACGAAGAACTGCGTGTATATCTCCATACATGTCAATGCGGCTGGAGGAGACGGTAAATGGCATAACGCAACGGGATTCTCCGTATTCGTCAGCAATAACGCATCCGACAATTCAAAACGACTCGCTAAAATATTTACCGAACTGGCGTCGCAGAACAAACAAATAAAAGGCAACAGATGCATACCTTCTGCAAAATACTGGCAGAAAAACCTCTACGTCTTGAAAAATACACTCTGCCCAGCAGTGCTGACAGAGAATCTTTTCCAAGACAACAAATCCGATGTCGAGTTCCTCAAATCTGACGAAGGGAAACTCGCCATCGTCACACTGCACATCAACGCCATCGAGAAATATTTACAAAATACTCTATAAAAATCGAAGTGCCCAACGAAATCGTTGAGCACTCCGAATGGTGCCGGTGGACTTAATAGCGAACTTGAAGTCACATCGGACTGCTAATATAATACTATATTTTGGATCAACAAAATAATTCGTAAAATTCCTAAAATTCGTATAATTCGTGATTAAAAAATTAATCCTTTTAATCCTCGTTCTAATAATTTGCGGTTGCAAATCTACAAAGATCACGCAATCGGAATCCACTTCGTTCGAGACCGCCCGACATTCGTCTGACAGTCTCTACACTTCGCAGAAATCCGATTCCCTGGCAATAAAGATTGATTTTAAAGCCGACAGCATCGTAATCCTCTATGAGGATCAGGGTGCCGCCGACTCAATCAATCTTCACACCGAACTGCAACAACTCGCCGGCGACGTTGCCCATGATGATAATAATGTCATCGTGGGCAACGTCCCGGCTAATCCAACTGCAAAAAAACATCTGAGCATAATACCATACCCAACCCAAACTTCGTTTAATTCTGTCAAGCCAAAGGCATTGAAAATATACGGAGTACAATCCTCATCGGATACAAAACAAAGTTCAATAGCTAATACTGCAACGCAGCAAACGAACGGCTCGTCTGTTATTAATCATACTCACGTAGAAGGTATAAAACGATCTAAATCCTATACTTCTACAATCCTGGGAATTGCAATTCCACTCCTAATTCTGGTAATCTGCGCTATCCTCGCTATCAGGAAGCTTTTTTGACCCCACCCCACACCCCTCGGCGATAAAGGTGGCTGCCTCTAGCGTCGCTCAGCACGAATCTCTTCGAACTTCATTGCGTCTACACTTACATTCCTGTGAGTCCGTCTTGAATGGGAATTGCTGTCGGCAGAGAATGAAGACAGTATTGCATACATTCTCCCTCTTTCTGCTGACGGCAATACGCATTCATCCCTACGGGCACGCCGGACACACATCCATTCCAGTTCCGCCTGCATTCCGTTCTGTCGAAATACGTTCTGACCACTTGAGCCAACACACCTCATCCCCGAGCCTAATTAAGTCCTACAACATCACAATAGAAACATGTCCAACGGTTATATCTAATTCTAACACAAGAAAAACAACAAGAAGCATAGTAAATAGGTATGCATACATTTATTTTATTATACATGTCCGTCACCAGCAATACGTGTCCGTTCGTCATATCCATAACTTAAACCTATAATACGACAACAAGCATATAAATAGGTATGCATTTATTTTTTTTATTCTTCACGTTTTTAGGTTCGTTCGTCTTATCCATAGGTAAACTAAAGAATATGCCAAGAAGCTTAATCCCCCTACGGGGAGAATGGTTAGTTCATTTGTTTTATTTGTCTCGTCCGTCACCGGCAATACGAGTCCGTTCGTCTTATCCATAGGTAAACTAAAGAATACGCCAAGCGGCTTAATCCCCCTACGGGGAGAGTGGATAGATCATTTGTTTTATTTTTTTCGTCGTACAACATCACAATGAAAACATGTCCAACGGTTATATCTAATTCTAACACAAGAAAAACAACAAGAAGCATAGTAAATAGGTATGCATACATTTATTTTATTATACATGTCCGTCACCAGCAATACGCGTCCGTTCGTCATATCCATAACTTAAACCTATAATACGACAACAAGCATATAAATAGGTATGCATTTATTTTTTTATTCTTCACGTTTTTAGGTACGTTCGTCTTATCCATAGGTAAACTAAAGAATACGCCAAGAAGCTTAATCCCCCTACGGGGAGAGTGGTTAGTTCATTTATTTTATTTGTCTCGTCCGTCACCGGCAATACGCGTCCGTTCGTCATATCTATAACTAAAGCCTATAATACAACAAGAAGCATAGTAAAGCGGTATGCATACATTTATTTTATTATACAAGTCCGCCATAAGCAATACGAGTCCGTTCGTCATATCCATATCTTAAACCTATAATACGACAACAAGCATATAAATAGGTATGCATTTATTATTTGTCCCCGCCCCAGACCCCTCGGAATAGGGGTGGCTGCCTCTATCGTCGGTCAGACACGCACCTCTTCGAACTCCATTTCGTATCCGCTTTCATTCCTGTGAGTCCGTCTTGAACGAACATACGCTGTCGGCAGAGAGTTAAGACAGTATTGCATACACTCTTTCCTCTTTCTGCTGACGGCTATGCACGTTCATCCCTACGGGCACGCCGGACACGCACTCATTATCGCTACACCTACATTCCCGTTCTGTCGAAATACGATGCTGACCACTTGAGCCAACACACTCCCCATCCCGAGCCAATTCACGTTCTACAACATCAATCCGCAACTACAAAATCCCACATGTCGCTATCCTGCTACCTTGCCCAAAAGCAACTGCAACATCATAGCCACCGCCCAATGAACGTGGGTACTGCGGGAAGGTGCCGTGTTCGGTTGAGAGAGCCATGGTCGCCATTATCTACGGGATGGTACTCGCCTGAATGAAGTCAGCAACCTTGCTCACTTCATTTCCCCCTGCGGGTCGGCGGGTATTATCCCTGATAATCGGCTATGGCACTCTCTTTTTGCCTCACACACGCTTCGGGATTACATTTCACTTCGCTGTGCAACCAACTGCGTTGGAGCACGGCTACGTTTCAATTCCATCCCTCGCTAGCACTTTCCCTACGTACCCACCAGTTCATTGACCTTATATACCACATCCATACGAACTACAACAACACCAAACACTCAATTTCATTCTATATTGGGCATAACAGAGTTACACTCACTTATGCCCTTATAAAATATGAATATACATTATTATACTTTGATGAGCCACTGAATGAAAAAAGCCAGGTGCCACATTCTGCGAATAAGACACGTACCTTTTTCCATTCCAAGCGTGCCTCATCACCATCCGTTCAGCCTTTCGGCTCGCCCACATCAAGCAACCCAATAGCCTAAATTCAGCCTTAAAAGCCTTTCGCAACCTCATCCCCTTATAGGAAGAACAAAAACCCGTTCCCTCATCGGCACAAAGCGAAACCCAAAAGCCTTGCAAGACATAAAGACACCCACATCAAGCAACCAAAAAGCCTAATTTCAGCCTTAAAAGCCTTTCGCAACCTCATCCCCTTATAGGAAGAACAAAAAACCCGTTCCCTCATCGGCAAAAGGCGAAACCCAAAAGCCTAAAAGGACATAAAGACACCCACAACAAGCAACTAAATAGCCTTATTTCAGCCTTAAAAGCCTTTCGCAACCTCATTCCCTTATAGGAAGAACAAAAAACCCGTTCCCTCGTCAGCATCAAGAAAAACTCGCTAAGTCGGCAAAAAACTAATATCTTAATCCTCAAATCTCAAAGTAACTACATATTCCGATATGAAAAAAACTAAAATCGGAAAAGGCGAGCGATAGGGTGCGTGGGGGGTACATAGTCAGACCCTTTAAGGGAGAACCCTTAAAAATCCCCTTAAATGTCTGCCTATCACGATTTTACAACCAGTATATACTAACAGATTGCAAAATCGCTCTAAGGTCACAGACGCGAAAAAACGCCGAAACGCCTCATTTTCCGTCTTTTGACCCCTCCAAAAATCCGCCTATTTTCGTAGAGTGAACTGTACAAAAACAGGGTCCCGGATTTTCGGATTTATAAGGAGTATTCTGATTATATAACATAAAATTCCATTTTATGAGCAACATAAACAGCACGGCGAACGTAACCCTAACCGTCAACGGAGCACAAGCGTATAATATGCTGGAGCAGTTGAAAGGGAAAGCGGGGGAACTGGAACAAAAGATAGAAGCGGCTGCAAAAGCCGGCAACAAGGCTGACCTGACAAAGTTCCAAAGGGAACTAAGACAGACGAACCGACAAATCGAACAGATCGAGTCGGCAACCGTCGGGGTGGAGAAAACGATGAGAAACTTGGACAGGGCAACGCCTAAAGAACTGAACCGAACACTCACTCAGCTGAAAAAATCGCTCAATAACATTGAACGGGGTACGGCTGAATGGCATCGCCAATGTGAGATGATTAAAAGGGTGAAGGCACAAATAGCAACCGTCAATATGGAGATGAGAGAGTCTGAATCCAGATGGGCGATGCTAAACCGAAAATTCAACGAGTGGCAGACTTCCATCCTGGCGGCAACGGCTGCTGTGGCAGGGCTGATTATGGCAGGAAGAAAGGCTGTGAACGCATTCGCTGAATTGGATTCCACCCTCGCCAATACTCGCAAATATACGAGCATTGAGGGGGAGGATCTCAAAAAACTGAATGAGGAACTGAGCAAGATACAAACGAGGACAAGCCTCGTAGATCTGCATGCGCTCGCTCAAGAGGCTGGAAGGCTCGGAAAGAACACCATCGAAGATGTGGTGGGATATGTAAGGGCGGCAGACCAGCTGAATGTGGCACTGGAAGATCTCGGTGAAGGTGCCACGCAAGCCATGGCAAAGGTCACCGAAATCTTCGGGGTGCAAGCCGAGATGGGTACGGAGAAATCATTGCTTGCAGTAGGATCTACAATCAATGTACTCTCCCAAAACTGCTCGGCTGGCAAGCAGTTTATTTCGGAATTCACACAACGCCTAGCCGGTGTGGGAGCGCAAGCCAAGATGACGGTTCCCGAAATCATGGCTTTCGCTGCTGTCCTCGACACGCAAGGACAGAAAGTGGAGTCGTCGGCAACGGCTCTCTCCAAACTGATTATGGATGTGTTCAAACAGCCGGAGAAGTTCGCAAAGGCGATGGGTATATCGCTAGAGGAGTTCAAAGGGCACATGGAGAACACAACGGAAGGCCTTATATGGATGTTCGAGACGATGCAGAATACAGGAGGTATTGACAAACTGGCTCCTCTGCTCAAAGAAATGGGAGAAAACGGCCCCGTGCTACAAGTACGTTCGCCGCTCTCGCCAATAAGATTGACTTCGTGAAAAGGCAAGTGAAAATCGCAAACGGGGCTTTCAAGGAGGCTACATCGTGTACGAAGGAGTATAATATCGTAAACAACACGTTCCAGGCTCAACTTGACCAAGCGAAGAAACGAACTCAGGCGATGGCAGTGGAATTGGGCGAGAAACTGGCTCCGGTAATGAGGCTCATACACTCATCCACATACTACCTTCTGCGACTGCTGAAGATGTTGGTGGATTTCTTCAGGGAAAACTATGCTGCCATAGTTAGTGTGACAGCAGGATGGGTCGCTTATAAAATAGCGGTCAATGCTGCGACAGTCGCACAAAAGGCACACCACGCAATGAGCGTGGTAGTGAATGTGGCATATAGGGCATTATATGCCACTGTATTCCTATTGCAGTCGGTTTATTATCTTCTTACGATGAGAATAAAGGCTGCAAAGGAATCATGGGTACTTTTCAGCAGGGCACTCAATATGAGTCCTATAGGTCTGCTGATTGGAGCCATCACCGCCGTGGTGGCTGGACTTGTGATGTGGGCAACACGGGCAAATGATGCGGCGGATGAACAGGCAAAGCTGAACAAGGAGATAGCAAAGGCGAAAAGCGAGGCTGAAGGGGAAATCCGAATCATTCAGGCACTCATACAGAACATCAACTCGGAGAACGTGGCGAGTGCTGAGAAAGCGAAGATGGTAAACGAGTTGAAACGTAGGACTAACGGTCTGAATATCGAGCTGGACAAAAGCAACAAACTGACGTCGGAAAGTATCAAGTTGCTGAACAACTATTGCGCTGCTTTACGAGCAAAGGCTGTGGCAGAGGCTTACGAGGGAAGGGTAAAGGAAAACGCAGTGACGGTGGCTGACCTTGAAGCTGAATTGGCAGGGCTGAAAGCAGAGAGAGACAGACTGAAAAGAGAGGCGAAAAGGATTGGTGCACAAGACAGTCCGCATCCCGGAACGGTAAACATCGAGAGTCTGAATAACAGTAGGAAAATACTGGCATTGGACAGAGATATACAAAGCCTGGAGGCTAAAATAGCGAAAGCGAAAGCGGAAGGGCGAAAACTGGACCAGCAACTGCAAAACGCACAGCGTGAGGCAGCAACTACGGGGGGATATGAGGTGGATTCTTCGTATGACAACACATATACTCCATCACCAATCATCACAAGTGGTGGTAGTGGTTCTGGTTCTGGTGGAGGTGGAACGAATAACACGAAAGTGGAAGAAACGTACCTCCAAAAACGCCAAAAACAATACGACCAACAAGTGCGTGAGGAGCAACTTGCGTACCTTAAACTGGAGAAGAACTTTGATGAATATACAAAGGCTCGGAGAAAACTCGAGGATGAGTTCTACAATGATGTCACCACCAACGAACAAGTGGAGTTGGCTGACAGGCAGAAACTGCAGATTGAGTATTACGAAATCATAAAGCAACGACAAGAGTTGGAAAACAACGAGTCGTTGGAAAAGGAAAACCAATATTACGAGGAACTCGTAACATTGGCTAAACAGTCATATGTGGATGGAAGAACGAATTATGAGGTCTATCAAAAGGAACTGGCACTGCTGGAACTTGAACACCTGAAACGGACTGAGGAAATACAAAAGAAAATTTCAGAGAAATACACCGCAGGCACTGAGGAACGTGCAGAGGCAGATAAGGCTTATGAGGAGGCTCATAAGGCATATCTGGATCGTTTGGTGCAGGACCAAAAGGATATGCAGGACAAACAAAAGGAACTTGAGGAGAAAAAGAAAAAAGAACAGGAAAAGGCACAGGAGGAGTGGGACAGGATGCGACAGGAGTATTTCGGTGATAACATCTATGAGAGGGCATTGAAATACCAAAAGGATCTTGATTTGTTAAAACAAATCTATGAAAAGGAGATGTATATGGCTGAACACGATGCGGATGAGAAACTACGTATCGAGGAGGCTTTCCAAAAAGCGAAAGAGGCGCTGAGAAAGAAATATCAATTGGATGAGGAAGAGGACAACCGCAACTTCCTTGAAAAGTGGAACGATGAAATGCAGGAGTGGCTCAAATCTGATTGGGGTCAAGCGATGCAGAAAGGAATGGAGGCTATGAATAGCGCAATGTCATCCGTAATGCAACAAATGACAACACTCATTCAGGCAGAGGCACAAATACAAGAGGCGGCGGTCACCAAACGCTATGACGCTGAAATAGCAAAGGCGGAAGGTAACAACTATAAAGTCAAGCAACTGGAGAAGAAACGTGAACAGGAGATTGCGAAAATAAAAAACGAGGCAAACAAGAAACAGTTTGCCATGCAAGTGATGCAAGCCGTGGCGCAGACAGCACAGAACGCACTGGCTGCTTACGGTAGTGCCGCTGCAATTCCGGTAATCGGATATATATTGGCACCGATTGCCGCTGCTGCTGCAATAGCCGCAGGAGCAATCCAAATTGCTGCAATCAAGAAACAACAACAGGAGTCGGAGGCACAAGGTTATGCCGTCGGTGGATTCACGCCTGAAGGCAACGAGAACGAGCCGGCAGGAATCGTGCACAAAGGGGAGTGGGTGGCAAGCCAACGTCTCCTGCGTTCGCCAGTGGCTCGCCCGATGATTGAGGCACTGGATTTTGCGCAACGGACGAACACAATAGGCTCGCTTAGACAAGCCGATGTGTCACGTTCGATTGCCCCGGCAATCTTTGCGTCATCCATCCCGCAATCATCACCGATTGTGATACAATCGACCACTCCACAGGAGGAAATAATCCGTAACAGCGTTGCAATGCGTGAATATACCTCCGTCATCCGTGAACTGAAAGAACGGCTATCGGAGCCATTCGTAACAGTCAATACCGTCACTGGCGACAGTGGCATCAAACAGGCACAAGACGAATATAATAAGTTGATGAGGAACAAAACGCCAAAATCCCGCCGCTAACATGTTAAAATACAAATTTTAACATTTTTTAACGGGGGGGGGTAATTTAGTGGTTGGGTTTTTTGTAAATTTGTAGTGAAGAAATATGTTTAACTTTTAAATTTTGTTATTATGAAAAAAATTATTGTTTGTTTTGTACTTTTAATGATTTCATTGTCCTCATTTGGACGAATTATGTGTAAAGGTTATTTTAGAAGTTATTTAGATGAAAAATATGTCTTAGATTGTGACAATAGAAATCAAAGAACTTGGGATGGTGCAACTGTACAAGTATGGGAGTTTTTAGGACTAGGAACTCAGCAATGGTTGCTAGATTTTGAAGATAACTATTTTATAATAAGAAGTTCGGTAAATCCTGATCTATGTGTAAGTTTAGGAGATGGAAATTTATTTGATAGAAAAAATGTTATACTTACAAAATATAGAGGTCTTAGTCATCAAAAATGGCAAGTAAAATATAACATAATGAATTATTATTTATCGTATTGTAGTTTAGCTGATGGTAAATATGTAATAGATGTTGAAAACGCTGTGGATGTAAGAAATATTCATAATGGTTCCAATGTTATTATTTGGCCTTTTGCTCAGACACACAACCAAATATGGCATTTTCAAGAAATAGAATCCTATGAATAATTCAAAAGTAATTTATTAAATAAAATTATTGTATTAAACTCATCGTCTTTCATTTATATTACCAATCGTGCTATCTTTACCGAAAGTTAGCACGATTTTTTTTATGGAAATACGTATCAACGGTAAACAAGCCTACCTAAAGAAAGGTACATCAATAGAGTATATAAGCGAAAACCGACTTTTTACAGGATCGGACAGCTATACGCTGACAATCACATTTCCCCTTCGTGGATGCAAGCCGAATATGGAGATATTCGGGCGTATCCACCGAAAGGATGTAGAGAAAAACCATATACGCTTTAATTGCGATATGAGAGATGGCACGTTTTTCAAAACGGGTACCATAACCATCACGGAAATCTCGGAAGTGGAGGTCAAAACACAATTCTTGGAAGGGCGTAGTGAACAAAACTTTGACGATTCGTTTGATGACATCTACATCAACGAACTCTCACTGGGTTTTGTGGACAACTACGCACCGACCTCCAACAGTCCGGCTTCCGTGTGGAGGGCGTGGCCACAAATAAATGCAGTGGCGCTCCCCTGGGTGAACAACAACTCTGGAAACATTCAGAACGAGGTGGAGTATGACGGACAAAACGGAACGTACTCGTGGAAATCCACTCGCGATCCGTTGTCCTTCCAACCGTACCTCATACATCTTATTAAGAAGATATGTGAGGCAACGGGATACTCCTTTGACCTCGCTCCTCTGGAGAACAGCGATTACAGACACCTCATCGTCTGCAATGCGCTGCCATCGGTGTGGGGGTCGCGCAACTTCGCACATGCTCTCCCTCATTGGACAGTCACGGAGTTCTTCGAGCAACTGGAACTACTGCTGTATGGGGAGTTCACAATAAACCACAAGTTACGCCATATTGGATTTAACTATACGAAGATACAGACGGAAAACTTACCGCCCGTGAATATAGACAAGGTGGTGAATGAATATACCACCGAAATCAGTCAGGATAATTCGGCTGAATATATCGGACTGAAAAACCTCGCATACGCCAATAACGACAATCGTTATTGGGCGTTCCGGGATTGTCAGTGGTATATTGACAAGCACAGGGATGAGGCAGTGACATTTGCCACTTTGAGCCAAATGATTCAGTACTTGTCGCAGTTCTATGAGGCTGGAGTGGAATACGGCAACTATGGCGGACGTTATATGACATATTACACCCGTGGATACAAACGTGATTCCGAAGGAAACAATTTGTTCTACTGCACGGAAGTGAATACGTTCTTCATCATGTTCTGCTACAAAACGGAATTTATCCGTGAATTCCACTCGAGCCTAAGGGATACCAAATGGTATAAATACTATTACCGTGTTGAGCCTATCAACGAATTCGGAAGATTGCTCGTAGATGAGGAAGCAGATGATTTGGAAATCCAAATCGTTCCGGCATGGCTCGACGATACCGACGAGGAAAAGGGGCAGGTCATCTTCCTCAACTGCGGTGAGATTGATGACGTGGAAACACTCACGGAAGATGGCGATGATCTGACATATAGTGGCAGAGGCAACAACGGAAGGGATAACGACGATATAGATTATGACAGTGGGGCACTGGTGCAGTCAAAGACTGGCAGGGCTATAGAAAAGGGCGAGAAGGAGAAAGCAGACGCTTTCTTTGACCAACTCTATATCGCCTTTTGGGATGGGCGTACGCCAATGAACGGAAAGCAACCGCATCCGATCATCGACACGCTCACCCTAGACAACCAGGCGAATCTCGGTCTTGTCAGCGGTTACTCGCTACGTCTCGCACAGCAGACAGGACTTCTCGCACGTTCCTCTATGACTGCCATAGACGGAAAGACAAAATATAATTTCTCTTTCCTCTCAAAAGAAATACCGGACCCTCGCTCCGTGTTCTATATCCGTGGTGGCAAGTATCTCTGCGAAAAGCTCACTTGTCAGTTTACCGAACACGGACGCTCGGAATTAATAAAAGGGGTGTTCTATCGTATTCAGTAAAACACCCCTTTAAGTCCGTTTAGATAATTTCTTTCTCTAAGTTGGCTGCATGTCGCTCAATCGTGGAATGCAGCACCTTCGCATAGATTTGCGTAGTCTTCACATTCTGATGACCCAACATCCTCGCCACATTCTCTATAGGAATGTCATGAGCCAGAGCAAGCGTAGCGAAACTGTGACGGGCAACATGGAATGTCAGTTTCTTCTTGAATTCCAACTTCTCCTCAATCACATGAAGAAAGTCATTCGCTTTCTGATTGCTGATTTTCGGAAGTTGATGACTGTACTTTTCAAGTACTTTCATCGCTGGCTCGAGGATAGGAGTAAAGAACTTGTTTCCTGTCTTTACTCTCTCTCCGTTGATGAACACCATATCGCCTAGTTGCTCAGTCATTCGCTCATAGTCGAATATCTGAGTGTCGGCAAAGGAAAGCCCTGTATAGGCGGCGAAGACGAACAAGTCACGCACCCTGTCAAGTTTATCAATCAACTTGACATCACGCAGCACCTTCAGTTCTGCTTCCGTAAGTGGCTCACGTTCCTTGCTCTTACCTTTCTTCACCTTAAAGCGATCGTATGGATTATAAGGAATGAGGTCTGCAATTTTCAACTGACGTGTGTACTTCTTAATGAATTTATGGTATCCATAAATCGTCACATCAGTACGCACTCCGTCGTGCAGCCACGCATCGAAATCCATAATCTTTGCGGTAGTCAAATCACCATATGTCTTGATTTTGCCATATCGCTCCAGCGCGGTAACCACCACAAGCTTATGTTTCTTTGTGCCTAGACGCAAATCCTCAGCTTCTACGGCTTTCTTAACATAATCTATAAAAGAGCGTTTCGCAATATCATCCTTTGCCTTTTGCTTCGGAGTAGGCATAGGTGCCTGAGGCATGATGTAGTTAGGCATCATGGTATAAGCTATTTGCCCATTCGCCATAACGATTGGCTGGGCATATACCATACTTTGCTGCATAGGCATCTGAGGAGAACATGGTGATGGAGCCGTATCGGAATTCAACCCGGCATACTGGTTGAATGTCGGTATGTCCATAGGAACATTCAAGAGTTCCATGGCCGTGAGGACATTCTCATACTTCTTGATTTTGTCGGCATAAACTTCATTGGCATCCATCTTTTCCCATTCGTCGGGAGATACATTCTCAATAGAGATATATCTCCTGCAATCTCTCGAAAGATAGACGCGAAGTTCTACCATTCCGTAGCCTCTTTTGGAAGAGGTCTTCCTTCTGTCAAAAATGACACTAACTGCATTTTTAAGCATAATTAACACTTTTTGGTCTAAGAACCTTCAAAATGAGGGATTGATTGACAAATTTATGTGTAAAGTGTAACACATTTTGCCTCTGAAAAGTGTAACACATGTAACACATTTTTGTCCAATCGTGTCCAATCGTGTCCTCATTTTTCCAACTCAAAGAGAAGTTAAACATTCTTTTGTCTAGTCCTCTAAGTGTTTGAACAAATGACAGTTATAATCGTAAGTGCCTCTATTTAACGAAATTAGAGAACAACTTTCGTTGTCCTCTAAGTTTCTTTTTCGTGACCTGTCTGGTGTCACTTAGTGACCCGTCTGGGGCTCGAACCCAGGACCCCCTCCTTAAAAGGGAGATGCTCTACCTGCTGAGCTAACGAGTCGACCTTAATGCTTCATTCGAAGCGCAAAACTGGTAGAAAAAACCACCTCGTTTCGCATGATTTCGCATGGTCTTTTTCGAAATCGGTTGCAAAGTTACATAAAATTTCTTGAACAGGAAAAAGATTTGGACGTTTTTTTTGAATAAAATCAGGAATTTGATTATTTGACGCACAGAAATAAAGGAAATAAAGGGAATTTTGTACCTGACGGAACAATGGGATGCAAATATTTTTAAATTCTACGGAGTTTTAGGAGATTAGGAGAACAACAACCTGACGGTTGTTTCTTTCAGCCGTATAATAATCATATAATGTCCACGATTTTTATTTATAACATGTTCTTTATTTAAACACGAAATATACAGCCATGATGAGGCAGATGAATGCAGCGAGATGGTTCCACTGTAGGTGCTGTCCCTGGAATAGCAAGTTTGCGATGACAGTGAAGACGACGAGTGATATGGCTTCCTGTATGACTTTTAGCTGCATGAGAGTGAATGGTCCTCCATTCCCTTCAAAGCCTATTCTGTTGGCAGGCACTTGAAGCGAATACTCGAAAAATGCGATAGCCCATGAGAAGGCAATGATTCCGATAAGAGGCCATGATGTGGAAATATTCATCTGTTGAAGTTTTAGATGGCCATACCAAGCAAAAGTCATAAAGATGTTTGATCCGACGAGAAGAAGAATTGTGTAGAATGCTGTCATAAAATAAATGAAAAATTAAAAATGAAAAATTATTTTAGTTGACGAGTGAACGAGCTTACAAGTAGACAAGTTATTTGTAGTATGAGACGGAATTTAAAAAAAATTAAAAATGAAATTATCGTAAGTTGATTATATATATACGCACGAACAATGGAAATATTGTAGTATTTCATTTATAATTTTCAAATTTATGATAAACTGAAATCGCTCATTGGGATTTAAACAAAAACATGGAGTGCATCTCTGCAATCCATGCCTTTGACTGATTAATATCATAAATCAGTTTCAAATATTTATTAACGTATATTATCAGATGTAAAACCCATTTCCGCTTCACTCCACTCTTTCCAGAATAAAGTCACAAGCAGAGAACCAATTGCTTGGTACAGAATCATCGCCCGTGATATCATGTTTTGTGCTTAATCCATAAGTGATGGAGTAGTCGCCGTCGACAACAATATCATCTATATAAATTCTGTTCCATTTGAAATACATATTCATTTTGATTCATATTGTTTGCAAAATTAGTTAAAGTTTTTTTTGAATCAGATTGATAATAATGGAATAAAATTAATTATATTTGCACATAGTTTCCGCATAAGCGATTAAGCAAACATAAATAAATATATAGATTAAATTATAGAGATATACATGATTAACAATTAATACTATGAATAAGATTCTTTTCACATTACTATTAGCGTTTGGCATATTCACATCTGCTATGAGCCAGACTGACCGCGGCTTCATCCATCCCGGCGGTCTTCACAGTCAGGAAGACTTTGACCGTGTTCGTGCTCAGCTGAAGTCTGGCAATTCGAAGGTGGTTCAAGCCTACAATGTGCTGACAAGGGCAGCCTATGCCCAATCAGGCGTGACATCCTCTCCTGTGGAAACCATAGTACGCGGTGGAGGAGTTGGCGAGAACTACATGAATGCCGCTCGCGCCGCCACGATGGCCTATCAGAACGGCTTGCGCTGGAAGCTAACCGACGACAAGACACATGCCCAAACAGCAGTAGATATCTTGATGGCATGGGCAAACACAACGAAGGCGATAGGTGGCGACAGCAACTATGCGTTGGCATCAGGTTTATATGGTTATCAGTTTGCCCAGGCAGCCGAGTTGGTTCGCGACTACGAAGGATGGAGCCGTGAGGACTTCTCCAAATTCCAGCGTTGGATGCTCGACGTGTGGTATCCTTATGCCATTGGATTTCTCCGTGGCAGAAACGGCACATGGGAGAATTCCGGAAGATGGTGGCAAGCCCCTGGTCACTACTGGAGCAACTGGGGCTTGTGTAATGCGTTGTGTGTGGTATCGATAGGCATATTGTGCGACGATGTGTTCATATATAATCAAGGAATGTCTTATTTCAAGTACGACCAAGTAGGCACCTTCTCAGAAAAGCGCACAGACGTTCCGATAAAGAACGATGGTCTGGTGGAGTTTTTAGGCAACTTGGTTGTGACGACGTATCCCTACGATGGTGAGACAGGAGCCTACGGATTAGTAGGTCAACTAAACGAAAGCGGCCGAGATGCCGGTCACTCCTCCATGTCGCTTGGTCTGGCAGTAGATCTTGCCAAGGTGGGTTACACCCAGGGAGATGACTTGTTTGCTTATATGAATCATCGCCTTGCAGCAGGCATAGAATATCTGGCAGCCCAAACTCAGAGTGTGTCGGATTTGCCATGGGTAAACTATCAATATGGTTCGAGCGGCTACGCTTATTCCGACTCTCGAGCCTACGTCATGACAGAGCCAGCTATGGGTGCCCATATTCGTCCGTACTGGGGCACTGTGATAGGTGTATACGAAGGTGTTAAAGGTGTTAAGATGCCATTTTCCGAAAAAGCATACTCAGCGATGGGTATCGACGGCGGTGGCCAAGGCGGCACCAGCGGTGGCTACGACCACTTAGGTTATTCCGTTCTGATGAACACCCGTGACGAGCAGCTGTGTCCTTCCGACAAAGTGGCAACAGAATTGAGCGGTAAGATGGAATACAGCGGGACTCTAAGCAACAATCTGATTCCAAGCATCTCAAACGAGCGCATCCGAGGTTTGATATCAGGCAAGGTTATCAGCCATACCGAACTCGGCGGCCTTGTGAACACCTATACATCAAACAACAACACGTGCGTGCCAGCAGGCCAGACACTGAAGCTCATGCCTCAGCTTCCTGACGGCGAGACAGACACTGGACTCTGGGAATGGAACACTGGAGAGCAAACACGTGATATAACCGTATCGACCGACAAGAGCTATATCTATCGTGTGAACTATACCAACTCCAATGGTGTGAAGAGTCAGCTTTGCTTTCCTATAGCCTCTGCCGGCGATTGCACACCGAGTATTCTCACTCCAAGCATAACAATAGGTTCTGGCAGCTCGGCAGTGACTAAGTCGGTTTCAAGTGTTGATGTGCTTTACGGCAAGAGTGTCACTATGAGTGTTAGCACAAGCGACAGCTGGGGTACTTACAAATGGGATGTGGGCGGCACAACAAACAAACTGACCAAGAGCGTCACTGCTGATGCCGACTATACAGTAGAGTTCAAGAATCAGGGCGGTGCAGTGACAAGCCAGACCTTCCACCTTCACATGATTCCTGCACAGCCATACGTGATAATTGGGGAAGGAGAAGCCGAAGATGGCACTACAGCATTGATGGCAGAAGACACATCGGTGACTCTGGGTTTGACCCTACCGGCCCAGGTCAGTTCATCCAATGTGGTATGGAGCGACGGCTCTACAGGTTCCACTCTGACGGTAAGCGACTTGGAGACGTCCACTACCTTCACAGCCACTTTCTCACTGAAAGGCACTGAATACACCATAAGCTTCGACGTACTGGTAATACCATCTGAAGCCACATTCATCAGTCCTGGCTATTATGTTTTACGCCATGTGGCTACCAACAGCTATCTGACCTGTCGGGGCAAGAATGAGCTGGCAACTTTTGAGCCAGCATTATGGACATCATCAGGCGACACCCCTACCCTTTCCGACTTTGATGGTGATGGAGCCAGTCAATTATGGTATATCGATGGTACCACAAGGCCAAAATATGATTTCACAAACCAAAATGGAGGTGAGAGTCTGAAACTGGGCAGCACAGGCAAAACCAACACTGCCAGTCTTCATCCATTCTACATAGACCAAGCCGTAGGCACTGAACATATAGCCATCCATACGGGTCTGACTGCATCTACCGCTAAATATTGGGACATTGGCGAAGACGGGACTATTATCACTGATGCATTCGCCACTCTCAAGCATTTTCCATTTCAGCTTATAGCCGTAGGCGAATCAACAAGCATCATCAATCCTGAAGTTGACGTGAAGTTTATCCGAGGCGAGGTGTACGATTTAAGCGGAAGAAGGGTTGCTAAGCCGACAAACAAAGGAGTATATATTGTAGATGGAAAGAAGGTGGTTATAAATTAAAAATTATTTTTTTAGTGGACGAATAGAGAAGAAGAAAAAAGATAAATTAAAAATTAAATACTAAGATTGAGTAATGAAAAAAAGAAACTTGATTGTTGTGCTGGCCATGATGTGCAATATTGCCATGTTGGCACAGAATGAAAATGGGAATAATGGTCAGGAGCAGAATAACGGCAATAGGAAAGAACGGTTTCCAGGCGGTCAAGGCGGTTTCCCTGATGGCCAAAACCGATTTAACGGAGAACAAAGTGATGTTCAGAATAGGCAGGGCGGATTTCCCGGTTTCCCTGGTGGCGGTTTCCCATTTGGTCCAGGTGGTCAGAATGATCAGGGTTTTCCAGGTGGATTTCCCGGCGGTCCAGGCGGTTTCCCCTTTGGCCCGGGGATGATGGACTTCAAGGCTATCAATCAGTTTGGCTTGGAATTTCACGATGGATTTGTAGATGAAAAAGACATGGTGGTGACCGCAGCAGATGATTCCACACGTATTTATTTTGTAGAGAACCAGAAGTTTGACGGTAAACTGACGATTCGTTATGCAGGCAATAAAGTTAAGATTGACGGCGTGGTTCCCGACGGAGTGAAGGTGAAGCATGAAGGCAGTGACGTGACAGTTGTCAGCAGGGGCAAGTCAATGGAATACGTGTTGGAAGGTAAGAGCGATGACGGCTATTTCCATCTGACGAGCGACCGTCCCTCAAAGGTGGTTTTGAATGGTGTTGACCTTCGCAGCAATAAGCGCGAGACGATAGATGTCGATGGTGAGTCTGTTGCCTATATAGTTCTATCCGATGGTAGCGAAAATCGTCTGGAAGATCGTTTCACAGAGGTGATTCGTGACACCGTTTCGATGCCCGATCCAAATGCTAAATATGAAACAGAGATAATAGAAGGTATTGAGATGCGTAAGGCAGAGAACCGTGCAAAGGTGAAGCTTAAGGAGCCAAAGCTCGACGGCGTGATAAAGAGCGACTGGACACTTTGCTTCAGTGGTCACGGACGTCTTACGCTTAAAGGTCATAATAAGAACGGCATCACGAGCAAGCGCGACTTGGTGTTCCGCTCGGGCAACGTGATCAGCATGGAGCTGACGCAAGGCAAGGGGGTGTCAGCCACTAAAGACCTGCGAATATATGGCGGTGTTCTGAATGTTGACTGCAGCGATGCAGCCAAGGATGGCATCCGTTGCGACGGCAACATGTGGATTGATGGTGGCTGGACTGTCGTAAAGTCATCTGGAGCAGAAACGAGCGAGGGGATTGAAGCAAAGTATAATCTGATTATCAACGGTGGCGTGGTAGAGGTGGCATCATTCGACGATGGCATCAACAGCGGCGGCAATATGATAATCCGTGGCGGACGTGTGTTCGTAGGCTCAGTGTTTAACGATGCCCTTGATTCCAATAGCAATCTCGTGATTAGCGGAGGCGATGTGACGGCTTTTGGCGGCAATATGCCAGAATGCGGACTTGATGCGAATGAAGAAGAGCGCTTCGGGCTTTATATATTAGGTGGCAGAGTATTTAGCATGGGAGGGATGCCAAGCCGCCCAGCCAGGGAATCACGTCAGGGCAGCGTGACGTCGTATGTTGAGAAAATGGATTCAGGCACTGTTTATAATGTAGTTAGCGATGGCAAGGTGATAATGAGCGGTGTGAGCAAGAAAAGCTATCCAATGGGAGCAAATGTGCTGTTTTCTTCTCCAAAGATTGAAGCTGGTAAGAAGTATGATATTAAAGTCGGTAATTAATAGAAAGACAGACTTTTAAAATTGAGAAAGCGGACTTGTGTATAATCTGAGCGGGCGAGACGCCCGCGCTCCTGTATGGTTACGGAAGTTATTAGGTTAAATGCAGATTAAAATCGTTAGATTAAGAAACAACAATGGCAGCACAGATATTGTGTGCTGCCATTGTTGTTTTCTTGAATGTTATTTTCTTGATATGGTGCCTGTCACTTTGTTTGCTGGGGCATTGTCATATTGCCTTCGATATATAGTCGGGTGAGAGTTTTTCCGTTGTTGGTATATACGGAAATTACCTTACGGAATTTTCCCGGGTATTTATCTTTGCCGTTGTAGGTTACACGTATTTCGCCTGTACCTCCTGGAGATATATAGTCTTTAGGATAGTCAGCCACTGTGCAACCGCATGACGTGTTGACATAATTGATTACCAGTTTTGCGTTTCCCACGTTCTTGAATTTAAACACCACAGTGTGAACGGCATTATTCTGTGGAAATGTACCGAGATTGATTGTTGTTTGTTCGAACTGGATTTTAGGTTTTTTCTTTGCTTCTGCATTTCCTATAAAAAGGACGGAGAGCAAAATTGTAATTATTAATGAACGTTTCATTTAAAATGAATAATTTAAAATGAATAATGAAAAATTTTTTTACTTTAGAAGACGAGACGATAGTGAAGTTAAATGAAAAACTACTTGTAAAAGTAGATAGTCGAGCGTTGTGAGTTTATTATTTGATGAGTTAATTTTACATTTGACTATGTGAAATGGTTAAAGGTTTAACGAATGAATAGCAGTTCGCGGTATTTAGGCAGCGGCCATAGTTCGTCGTCGACGATTTGTTCGAGTTTGTCGACATGATAGCGTATTGACTCGAGGTATGGCACCACACGGTCGTGGTAAGCCACCGCCTTTTCACGTTCGTTCTCTATCTTGTTGGCTTCCCTTCGCTGGTCGATGAGTTTCTTCACATTTTCAATGATAAATGACTCGTGGTCGCTTATTTGTTCGATGATGGTGATATTATCTGCAGCAATCTTGTTTGCCTTTTCTCCAGGGAATATATCCTTGAGTTTATGTACGTTGTCGATAAGCAACGACTGATATTTGCTGACAGTAGGTATGATATGGTTCATACATAGGTCTCCGAAGATGCGTGCCTCAATCTGTATTTTCTTAGTATATGTCTCCCATTTTATTTCGTTTCGTGCAATGAGCTCAAATTTAGTCATCACATTAGTTTTCTCAAACATACGCACTGTCTCAGGTTTGAGATAATTGTCGTAGACCACGGGGCAGCTGGTTTCGCAGTCGAGTCCACGTCGTTTTGCCTCCTGTTTCCATTCGTCGCTGTAGCCATTACCTTCGAAATGGATTGGTTTGATATGTCTGATGTCTTCCTTGACAACCTTTAGTATTGCTGCCTCCTTAGCCATTCCATGGTTCATGAGCGAGTCAACCCTATCCTTGAAATTGATTAGTGCTTCAGCCACAGCTGCGTTTAGAGTAAGCATTGCACTGGCACAGTTGACCGTGGATCCCACTGCACGGAACTCAAAACGATTTCCTGTGAAGGCGAATGGGCTGGTTCGGTTTCGGTCGGTATTGTCGACAAGCAGTTCGGGTATTGACGGTATATCGAGTTTCATTGATGTTTTTCCCTCCACCTTAAACACCTCATTGTCGTCGGCATTTTCCACGTGTTCGAGTAGTTCAGACACTGTGCGTCCGAGGAAAGATGATATGATGGCAGGCGGTGCCTCGTTGGCTCCGAGTCGATGTGCATTGGTAGCCGACATGATAGATGCCTTAAGCAGTCCATTGTGGTCGTAAACAGCCTTTAGCGTTTCGACTATGAATGTGACGAATCTCAGCGTGTCGAGAGGAGTCTTTCCCGGTGCATGCAGCAGTATTCCTGTGTCAGTAGAAAGCGACCAGTTGTTGTGCTTTCCCGACCCATTGATTCCCTTGAACGGTTTTTCGTGTAGCAGGCATCTGAATCCATGCTTTCTGGCCACACGCTTCATGATTGACATCATGAGCATATTGTGGTCCACAGCCAGGTTGGTTTCCTCAAAAATCGGTGCCAGCTCAAACTGGTTTGGCGCCACCTCATTGTGTCGTGTTTTGCACGGTATTCCAAGTTGGAGAGCTTCAATCTCAATATCACGCATATAGTTTTCCACTCGTTCTGGGATTGACCCGAAATAGTGGTCGTCCATCTGCTGGTTTTTAGCAGAGTCGTGTCCCATGAGTGTACGCCCAGTCATGACGAGGTCTGGTCGCGCAGTGAATAGCGATTCATCCACAAGGAAGTATTCCTGCTCCCATCCCAGGTTACTCTGTACTTTCCTTACATTTGGATAGAAGAGTTGTGCAACAGCAGTAGCTGCTTTATCCACTGCATATAGAGCTTTTTTTAGCGGTGTTTTATAGTCGAGCGCCTCGCCTGTGAATGATATGAACACAGTTGGGATCATGAGAGTGTCTCCAATGACGAATACAGGCGATGTTGGGTCCCATGCGGTATATCCACGTGCTTCAAATGTAGAGCGTATACCTCCATTAGGAAACGAGGAAGCGTCAGGTTCCTGTTGCACAAGCAGTTTGCCTTCGAATTTCTCCACCATTCCACCCTTTCCATCATGTTCGACGAATCCGTCGTGTTTCTCAGCAGTGCCTTCAGTGAGTGGCTGAAACCAGTGAGTATAATGAGTGACTCCGAGTTTCATTGCCCAACGCTTCATGCCGTCTGCCACAGCATCCGCAATAGCGAGGTCGAGAGGTGCCCCATTGTCGATGACATCGCACATCTTGGCAAATGCTTCTTTCGGAAGATATTTCTTCATTTTCTTCCTGTCGAAGACATATTTAGCGAAATATTCTGATGGACGTTCTTTAGGAACATCAACGTCGACTGGGCGTTTCCTGAACGCTTCATCCACAACTTTGAAACGTAGATTTATAGACATAACGACTAAAATAATACTTTAACGAGATTAACGGGATTAATTATATTATTACAACAGATTAAACGAATTACACAGATTTTATATTTTCAGCGAGATTAAAGGATTATATTTTTAAACGAAATAACCTTATTTTTGAAATTGATTTTTAGTATATTAACGATATTATAAGGATTATATTTTTTGCAAAGTTACGGAATTAATTTTTAGTACACAAGCGGATGTGTTTGTATGAAGCAATTGATTAATCTTTCGTAAGTTTCAAATTCCTTTAAAAAAACACGAATAATCAATTTCTTTGTTGTGACATTTGCCAATATTGGTTGAATTGTTGCTTTGCGAGCATATCGAAATACTGTTTGTCGGCATCAAGCATACGTTTGCATTTTTTGAATGCAAAAACAACCATGAAAATACAGACAGCCACAAATGCGACTGCACAAATACCAGCGAAAGTGAAATTCATTTGTTCAGCACTGTAGCTTGCCACCATTAGGAAAGCATCGAAGAGTCCATGCAAGAGAATAGGCACCACCAATACGCATGCTGCGTAGAAAAGTCGCAGGTTTCGAGTTATGTTGTGGCTGAAATGTACGATTGAATAATAATATCCCATAGCCACAGCGAAAAGGAAATGTGCAGGCACAGAAATCACCCCCCTGGCTATACCAACAGCCAGAACATCTTCCTCGCCGAAGAGATAGAGTATATTTTCGAGTGCAGCGAATCCCATACTCACGCATACAGCATAAACAATACCATCGAAGTATTCATCGAAATGCTTGTTTGAGCGCAGTATGAGCCATAGCATCAAAAACTTGGCAAGTTCTTCAGGAATGGCAGCATTGATAAACGCATCTGCTATTGCACCCTTGGCTGATGGTTGGAACTGCAGATTCAGTGAGAGCACTACAGTGAGTACGATGAATGCGGATATAACACCAGCAGCCACAGCCTTTAATATTTCAGGCCATGGTTCATGCCGATATTTATCAACGAAATAGATGAATAATAGCAGAACGGCTACTGGAAGGAGAGCTAAGAGGAGGAACATATATTAAAATGAAAAATGAATAATTATTTTACTTTAGTTGACGAGTTGGTTGTAGTAGTAGGCGGGAATTTATTTTATTTGCTTTTGTTTTAGTATTCTTGAATTTAGCTATATGGTTTAGATGACGAGTAGACATATAAAACATTTTTTCGATATATCGATATTTTGTTATATCGATATATTGAATCTGTTATTCAACTACACATTTTTATCAACAGACAGTTTATCCACTTGTGTGACAAGCTTTGCTGTCATCTGCATGAATGCCATACCTTCAATTGATGCAGGATTGAGTAGTGCCGGTTGTCCGTTGTCGCCGCTGTCGCAGACATCTTTAATAAGCGGAATTTGCGCCAATAGCGGAACATTGAGTTGTTGGGCCAGTTTAGCACATCCTCCGTCTCCAAAGATGAAATACCTTTCTTCAGGATGCTGTGCCGGTGTGAACCATGCCATATTTTCCACGAGCCCGAGTATTGGAATGTTTACCTTATCGTTCATATACATATTAATACCTTTTCGCGCATCGGCTAACGCGACCTGCTGTGGTGTTGACACGATGAGTGCTCCCGTGATATCGATATTCTGAATGAGTGTGAGGTGGATATCGCTTGTACCTGGCGGAGTGTCGATAACGAGATAGTCGAGTTCTCCCCATAGAGCATCTGAAACGAGCTGCTTTAAAGCATTAGATGCCATACCTCCTCTCCAGAGTGTCGGTGTGTCGGGGTCGACGAAGAATCCTATTGACAAGATTTTAATTCCATGTTTTTCTATAGGCACGATATAGTCTTTCCCATCTATATTTTCGGCATAAGGACGTGCATCTTCAATCTGCATCATCTTAGGCACTGATGGGCCGAAGATGTCGGCATCAAGCAGCCCCACCCTATAGCCCATCTTATTGAGTCCAAGCGCCAGGTTTACAGCCACGGTGCTCTTCCCCACTCCACCTTTTCCACTCGATACAGCAACAATATGCTTTACCTGAGGCAAGAGTTTTTCTGGCTCGGGCGGCATTTCAGCCAGGATCTTGGCCTTTACGTTTACATTCACATCCTTGCTTACATAGGTATGTATGGCAGCCTCCGCCGCTTTCATAAGAGACTTTTGGAACGGGTCTTTCTGCTTTTTGAATATAAGCGAAAATTCCACGTTCATTCCGTCGATATGGATATCGTCTTCGAGCATTCCGTTATCAACTATGTTATTTCCGTCGCCTGGATAACGCACTGTCATTAGTGCTTCTTTAATGAGATTTGGATATAGAGTCATTATAAATGAAAAATGATAAATGATAAAAGATAAATGAAAAATTATTATACTTTAGTTGACGGTGACCTTCGGTTTAAATATGTTGTGCCTGATAATGATTGTTAGATTGTAAAAAAATGTCTTACGGCTGGACGGGCGCACGCAAGGCTTCAATGGTCTTTACACCCCCTTCGGCTCATTGCATTTCGCCCATTCCCCCGTTATCGGGGGACGGAAACCCCTACAGCGGATGGGTTACGTACAACGCCATAAACTATAAAACATAAAACATAAAACATAAACTATAAAACATAAAACATAAACTATAAAACATAAACTATAAATCATGAACTATACTTAGAAGGTAGCACTCCGAAAGATTCTTTGAAAAATTTTGCGAATGATTTTCTATTGCTGAATCCCACCATGTCTGCCACTTCCCCCACGTTGTGGCTTCCAGCTCTTAGCAGCTCTGCCGCCTTCTTGAGTCTGACAGTCCTTATAAATTCCTTCGGTGGTTTTCCGATAGCCGATTGCAGATGTCGGTAAAGAGTGGTTCGTTCCATTGCCATGTCTCTACTGAATGCTTCCACTCCATAGTCGGGGTTTTCGATGTTCTTTTCCACACATTCCATAGCTTTTTGCAGGAACTGCTCATCTTCTTTCGACACTTTTATCTCGTCGGAATTTTCCAGTTCAATATTATCTGGTATCTGGCTCTTTATTTTTATCTGCTCGAGCAGTTGCCGGATTCTTGCCTCTTTCTGTTCAATAGCCAATTTATCCTTTTGCGATTTGATATATAGACATGCAATGGCCGCGACCACAGCCAGGAATAGGAGAAGGTAAGCGGTATATGCCCACCATGTTCTCCACCATGGTGGCAAAACTCTGACAGCCACCTTTAGCTCAGGTCCCCAGTCTTGTCCCTGCATTGCCGCCTGCACTACCAGTGTGTGCATTCCTGGATTGAGTGCTGAGAAAGAAATAGACAGTTTTCCATTGCTGACTTCAGGAATAATCCAATCTTCTCCAGCCTCTTCGATTCGATATCTGTAGAGAGTGTTTTGAGGATATGCATAGTTGAGCGTAGATATGTCCATGTTGACATAGTTCTCATAATATTTGAGAGTAATTTCCACGTTGTTTGGTTCATGATGACAGAAAACCACCGTGGAGTCGTTAGCCATGAATGACATAAGACGAGGCAATTGGCTGTCGTGTGGCAGGTTTACGTCGTCGGGACATAATGAAATTATTCCCTTGTCGGTTCCGAAGAACAGCGAGTCGCCGATGCAAAATGCCATTCTTTCCGAGAACTTATATGTTTCTTTGGTTCTGTTGTCGGGAATTGTAATGAATCGTGTATCGTTGTTTTCGTTTATCATTTTGCATATTCCACCCATTGTTGCAATCCACAGATTGCCATTCTTATCCCTAACCATGCTTTGCACACAATTATTTGGCATTCCTTCCTTGG
>Ga0247611_10002319_pt1 | contig 30993 bp, 52 predicted proteins | sample 177DNAGHGhighgp2_FD_192422 | JGI IMG/M metagenome (GOLD analysis project Ga0247611, IMG submission 192422) | Sheep rumen microbial communities from Palmerston North, Manawatu-Wanganui, New Zealand - 1770 DNA GHGhigh gp2 | ecosystem: Host-associated > Mammals > Digestive system > Stomach > Rumen... | reverse complement strand
ATTCCATACCCTTCACCTTGAGGAGACAGGCAGGGTATACCTGTATTAGCCCATACACACAGGGCATCTTTAACTGAGGAGCATAATATCAAATCTTTACCTTGCTCTGGTATTTTAGTCCATAATGATATTACACTACCATCAAATTTGCTCATCCATTTAAATCCTTCCTTATTAAAAGGCTGGTATATCTTTAACTGGGTTATTCCTTCCTTATGTTCTACATATACATAGGCATATTTATCTGCACCCATTACATATCTATTATTACCAGTAGTTATGATTTTATGACTTATTGGATATACTTCTGCATAATTAAGCCATTGTATGCTTATACCATAAGACCCCCAATAATCTATATCATGTTTTTCCCATTTTCTCACCTTCACTTCAATATTGGTATTCTTCCTTGAATAATGTATAATGGAAGAATTACTTACATGATACTTTGCTGGGAAATCTTCTGCTATCTTGTTTATAGTATCTATGAATGAACAATTCCATAGCCTTTGTAATAAGTTTACCACATCACCACAATCCCCTCTTGAAAAGTCCTTATACATTACTTTTCCATTATGCTCATATATGCACATTGAAGGGTGTTTGTCTTCTCTTAGTGGTGACTTTATTATAACAGGAAGTCTAGTAATATTGAAATACCTTGATAGAATGTCCTTTTGGGACATCCTACCAAATATTTCCATTAAATTATCTTTCCTTCCTTTGGCAAACATTAGAACGGCAATTTATCTTCTTCAGTCTTAGTAGGTTTACTCAAATCAGTTGGTTGAATATTATATTCATGGGCATCTACAGTTTCAAATACTGTAGTAGGATATGCACCAAGATTCTTTCTTTCTTCCAAAGTCTTTGCAAGTTTAGTGTAATCCTTAGTACCACTACGCATTACACACTCATTGAAAGTTGCCTGATATATCTTACCTTCATCATCAGTCTTAATGCCAAGCATAACCTTAACCCTATTTTCAGGCTGCAAAGTTAATATTTCTTTCATTTCTGAGAAGTCACCATTGAATAATTTTTCAATGTTGTCAACCCTTGCTTCTGCATCTGATGGATTATCAATCATTCCATCAATCTTACCATTCTTCCACTTATAGAGTGAAGGAATATTCAGATAAGCCTTTATGAAGTCAGTCAATGCTTCTTCACCACCAAAGGCTGCCCTATAGTCACTATCAATGTTTGCAGGACCATTAGAGTACATAGGAATAGCCTTGTTCTTGAACTCTTCATTAGTTACCCAAGCAGTAGTTCCATACTTGTCAATAACTTGAACTTTTGTTCTATCCTTATTAACTCTTTCCTGCTCTCTAATGAAGAAAGCCAATTTGGTAAGAAGTTCAAAACCACACTTTTCAGCATCAGACTTAATTATAAAGTCAAGTCTTACATTCTTTACTCCGTCTTTTTCACTAATATATTCTGGTTCTTTCTCCAGCGTAGTACCATAGATTTCTTCCATTTCCTTCTTGGAAGGATTAACTGCGATAACTGTGAATGGGGCAACACCAATATATCTTTTAATGTTACTGTCACCAACTGATTCTCTACCTTTTGCAAATGCCATAATTTATTCTCCTTAATATTTTTAAAATACATAATTAATCTTTACAAAAGGCGGCTATGGAATACACCATAACCACCTAAAAACACACAACAGCCAAGACTACATATTCAAGGCATCATCAGAACTTTCTCTTTGTGGGAACAAGTCATTTGGGTTGTTAGGAAGTTCAGTATCTATTGGCTCATTAGTATCTACCTGAGTAGTTTCTGCTTCACCAATACCTTCCTTCATTACGAACTTATAGCCCATAATATCCTTACCATTCTTGTCAACACCAGTCTTAACTTGAACTTTGTCAACAAGCTGTTCAGTTGTTAAACCTCCTGACAATACCTTAATAGGTGCTTCCCATGCATCAATAGATGACTGAATTTTATCTCTTTCTTCAGTCAACTTTGCAATCTTTTCATTGAGCTTGTTTCTTTTGCTCATCATGGCACTTACATTCTGTGCAGTCCTCTTAATAGAGGCAATTTCAAATTTTGAAAATTCTCTCTTTTCCATTTTACTTATGATTTAAATTATTAATACTTATTAAATTATACTCAAAACAAGGAAATACTAAAAAGGCTTATTAACTGAATCTATAAGTGATTTTAGTTTTTCTAACTCTACAGATAAGTCTTTTACCCATACACAATCATCATATGAATTGTGCATAACTATTATTGTATGTCCCTTTACATGGTAAGAAAATGGTGTATTACCATAATAAGACAAATATACATTTACTATGTCTATCTTATTTTCGTCTTCCAAGTTAATTATGAATCCTTCTGCATAATCACAAGATTCACATAAACCTTCTTCGTAAGGATTAATAGTCTTTTCTACTATAGACATAAATCTTTGCTTTATGACACATTTAGCAGTATCTTCATATCTTTTACATTCCTGCTCAGTTTTGAATACAGTGCCATCAGCAGCTTTAAACCTTACTTCCTTAACTTCAATTTCTATCTTTTCCATAATTATCCGTAATATTCTTCCATTTTCTTTACTACATATCCCAAGTCATTTGGAATAAAATCTTCTTCAAACATTCCATCAGGAGATTTGGCAGGAATTTCTACAGTTCCTTCCTTACAAGCATGAGTATAGAAACCATAGGTAGGTTTACCTTTATCATCATACTTAATAGCACTATAAAGAACCATAGGTACTACTTCTATTGGATTATATTGGCTATCCAGTAATTTTCCTATAGTGGCAACCTTATATCCTGTAATACTATTATCAGAAGTAATATCTTCACTATGAAGCATAAAGAAAACATTCAAATCTTCTCTTAATCCTTCACAAGTGGAAATTATCTGTTGAAAATGTTGAGCTAACTCTGTATATTTTGAATAACCAGTCTCTTTTGCTCTTTTAAAGTATTCCTTTCTCATGCAATATATAGCATCATCTATTACTACATTCTTTGCATTTGTTTTTTCTCCTATATTCTGAAGATATGAGATAACTTTATCATACTCATCAATGTTAAAGAGATTTTTCTTCTCTGTATTATACAGAGAGTTACTTCCCTTAAATGGAAGTCTTTTCTTTAAGGTATTGATAATTATAGTTTCATCTGGATTTAATCCTTTGATACTACTTGATTTACCAGTACCTGATTTTCCTAAAACAATAATATTATTTGCCATTACTTAAATAATTTTTTAATGTTACTAAACAATAGGAATATTCTACTCGCTGTATTCCTTGCAGTACCTCTTATTTTATTAAGATAGTTGTATATTTCCTGTAATTTTTGTGTGTCTGTAGGTAAAGGCAATTCTCTAAAATCATTTACTGCACCATCAAAGAATAATGGACATATTCCATTTGAATTACCATCTCTATTTAACACTATTTCTATAAAACGAATATTAGATTTAAATTCCAGTATATTATAACCTAAATACTCTGAAAGTTCGTGTGAGTAAGGATTAGTTATACCTATAAACATATTGCAATCCTTACCAGTAGCCTTTGAATCAGCCAATCCTACTAATGTTGGTCTAATCTTATTACTCTTAAATGCTTCCAAGCCAAGAGTTTCAGTATTTTGTTGCTGAACAACTACTGGGATATAATTATATCTGTTTCTAAATATAACCAGATACTCAGAAATCTTATTTATAGTATTTCTTAAATCCATTCCTCTTTCACTTTCCATAAGACTAACATGGTCTATTATAATAAAGACATATTCATTCTTATCATTAGGAGCGTAATAGTCAAACTGCTTTACTTCTTTTTCTTGTCCTAATTCATCAGTAATTTTTATGTCTTTATAATAAGTAGTACCATGATTTTCAGCATATCCCTTTAAATCTTTCCACACACCCGTTGGATTTCGGCTATTTCTAAATTCTATACATTCCTCATAGAATTGCATTATATCCTTATATTCTTCAGTTTCAAATAAATCCAATACTTCTTTTGAAAGTACTTTATTTTCATCAGTACTCTTTAAATCAGTAGGACTTATTCTTATTGCTCCTTTACTAAAATTATATAGCAAGTATGCCATAAATCTTAAAGTAATAGTTTCAGGGGTTTCTTCCAAAGGGTAATAGAATATTTTAGGATGCACTTTATCTCTATGTTGAAAAGCATAAAATATAGTGTTATATACAAATAGGAAATTGGTTAATTGAGTTTTAGCGGCTTTACTTCCTCCAGATACTAGAAAGTATTTACCTTGTTCTATTCCAGGAAATTCATTCTTAAATCTATTAAAAGGTAATGGAATACAGTTTATATTGCCATCAAGAATATTCTGCCTTCTTTCTTTAAGTATATTTAATACTCTATTTACTATCTCCATTTGCTTCTTTTTCTACTTCTAAATGCTCCTTACAGACAATCATTGCCCCAGCACTTTTCAACATATTGTTGAATATTTCAACTTCTTTTGGGTCCTTCGCAACATCAGGAGTTAGTACAAACTCTTTCTTGCCATCCTTTATGAGTTTGTCTACAGCACCAAATGTCAATAGTCTTACAAATCCCTCCATAGGGTCTATTTTCTTTTCTTTTAAAAGAAGGGTCATGTTGTCAACATTAGATATTTCCTCAAAAAATCCGTCACTAACTTCAATTACTATTTTTACCATAATTAATCAATTTTATCTTTAAAAATAAGTTGTTCTTTAAATTCTTTTACTGCAATATCATAGGATTCTTTATCTGGCACTATCTTATCCAATATATACCTGAATGTCCATAATAGAGATTGTTCATGATTATGTATTTCTTCTTCTGTATAAGTAGCCATATTAGTATTCTTCACTAACCACTATTCCACCTTGAATCCAGATTCTTTTACCATCAAGGTCAAAGAAGATTTTGTTGTCAGAAGAATCATCTCTAATGTCAAACTTGCCTGTCCAAGTTTTAATAGTGTCTCCTTCATAGTCCATAAGAACTAATGAACGATTTAACCCACCACTCCAATCAGATTTGATTGACTTCATCTCTCTACTGCAACTTTCACAACTTTGTTGTGCAAATGCTATGGCAATTATTGCCATAATTAACAAAAATCTTTTCATATTAAGTTTATATTTAACAGTTTTATTAATAATCCAAAGCAGGCTTCACATATAGTGAAACCACTACACTCCATACTATCTTCAGTATGTCCTGATTCTATGTCTTGATACCAAACATTATAACTTGAATCTCCACTTTTTTCAATATAGAGTTCATATTCATAATCATCAGAATCTGTTATTCTATATGGGAGTAATTCAAGTAAGGCATCTGTGCTATAACAAGGAATTATAAATATATTATCCCTTGAAGTTATTGCAGGATTTCTCATAAGGTCTTTATATGCAGAAGTTACTAACTTCCAGCTTCCTTCATTACCTTTTCTTACATAGCACATGTCTGCATAATTCTCAGGATTGATTTTAGTCAGTTGTAATTGCTTTGCTTGATTTAACGTAGTACATCCTTCCATATCAATAAAATTTTATTCTTTCTGAAGCATAGTCTCCATCTTTACCTATATAGTATTTAGTACCTTTTGGTATATATGCCAGTAACACCGCATAATTATAACTACATAAAATCTGTAATTTTTTTAGCTTTTTATAAGAAAAAGAATGAATTGCCCCTTGACCTACTTCATTTTCTTTATACATATTATTAAGTTCAAGTATAGAAGGATACCCTTCTGCTATTAAACCTTCATAAAAAGCATTTTGTGTAACCAGCCTCCCAGTTTGAGGTGTTTCTATTCTCCATAATTCTAATCCTTGAAACTTTGTATCTTTTAGATTTGAACCATGTACATTGCTAAATAACAATACTTTATAACAAGGAATATCTTTTCTTGCTATTTTAGGCTTTAAAAATGGGTGATGCCATCTACTTATTCTTAAACACATTAGATTAAATCTCCAAAATTATGATTATTAGTATTTTCTATCTCTCCTGCTTCTATGAAAGAGGCTAAATCAGACTTCTGTTCTACATAGCCTTTACCATCTTCTCCTACTTTTCTTTCATCCTTTAAGATAAAATAACCCAATACTCTCATTGAATCATCTCCATTATTATGAAGATTGACATAATTTTGAGTTGCTTGAATTATCTGGTCATCAGTATATTGACCATATATCTTAAAGAACTTCTTTAATCTCTTACAAATATCAGCAATATTACCTCTCCAGGGAATTTTATGCTCTTTTCCATCCATCATATAAGGTTTACCACCTTTAGGATAGACATCCATTACTTTCCTTGCAAGTTCCCTAATTCTTGTTTCATCAGGAACTGCTGTATCTCCTGCAAGTAACAGTCTTTCCATTATGTCATTTCCCTGTAAGGTTAGATTAGGACTACCATCCTCATTATTTATCCAAACTAATTTCTTATCAATCAAAGTCTGGACAATACTATCTATAGGATATTTAGTCACTTTTATTGCCATAAGCAAAAGGACTTCCTCAACAAGAAATCCTTTGCTTTTTATCAGTTCTTCATTTACAATATAGTTCATTTTAGTTATTTATAAAATACTTCAATAGTTGAAGGGTCTACTAAATGCCTTATACCTATGTATATCATTCCACCATTACCATGATGAGAAACTATCCAAGGCTTAACACTAATTATTCTGCCCCTTCTATTTCTTCTATATACATAGGCTAAATCTCCTTCAACAAATTCTCCTGTTCTAAGGGATTTTCCTTTAAATACAATTTGTTTCATATTATTTAAAACACATAGTATCTCTATTGATTTGTCTAAATGTTACTATTAATACATTTTCTATAGGAGTTACAAAAGGATATATGTTAGGCACATCTAATTCATTGATTAAATCCATAATAAGATTGCACAATTCAAATATTTGTTCCATATTAACTATATACATCCCACAATCCTTTTTGAATGTAATATGTGATTTATTTAGGTAATCTTCTATTACAGTAGGTTTTCTATTAAAGTAAACCTCATTTTTTATATAGACTTTCATTACCACATATCATTTTCAGATAATTCATTAAATTCCAATACTTCCTTACCTTGCCAGTTGATAAAGGATAATTCATAAAATCCTTTACCGAATGAATAATTTGGTAATTTCGTCAGTGCTTCTTCCTTGGTGATTTCTCTTGCACCAGCACCTTTCCAGCCCCAGCCATATCTATAAATACATGGCTTTCCTTCTTCAATCCATTGCTTTGCAAATTCTTTTGTTTCTTTGTTTGCCATAATTACTTCTCCTATTTAGTATATTTATTGCTCTAAAACATCTATGTATAATGTTGGACACCAATCATCATTATCATCATTATTGTTTAACTCCTCAGCAATTTTCTTCAAAAATACATATTCATCATATGAAACTTCGCGTGTTAATTTTGCAATACCATCTGCAATATTTTCAATTTTTATAAGCATATTTATTCCTCCCATTCAATATGGACTGTTATTCCTCCATTTACACGATGTCTTTTTGCTTCTTCTTCCGTTATGAAAAGAACACTTTGTCCAAATGTATAATATTTTCTATCTGTATCCATAATTAATCAATAGGTGTACCCATAGCAGCAACTGTCTTTCTGTCTTCTCTGGCTTTTCTTTCTTCAAGCATATTTATTTTACACTTTAGATAATATTCTGCCTTTTTTAAATCTTCTATTTCCTTGTCAATAACTGCTATGCCTTCTTCTTTTTTAAGACCTGCTCTCCAGCAATATTTTATGACATTGCCTATTGGCAAGTCAAACCATTTAATCACATCAATACATTCTATAGGTAGAGCATTGTAATGTGCTACTTTATTAACTCTGTCACTCATTGTTCTATTTTTAATAACTCCTTTAATTCGTTTATAATTACTCCTTCAGGGTCCCCTCTTTCAAGACCATTTTCAACTACTTCTATTATATCCCCGAGTTTTCTTTTTACCATTTCATCTTTCCATTGAGCCATATTTACAAGTGCATTCTCAATGCTACTTCTTTGTACTACTCCTGCGGAATAGAAGTGTTGTAAACAATACTCATGTGCTTTCTGTTGATTATCCATTTTTTTCTATTAATTATTATACATTTCTTTAGGTGCTTCAAGAGCAAGACCTTTTGGTATTAATCCTCTATAGTCAAAATGATGAGCATTTAACCAATCATAAATAAAACTCATTTCATCAAAATAGAATCTTTCTCCTCCTACGTAATTTTTAATTCCTGTAGTATCATATAATATCCAAGGAGTCCACTCATCATCTTCTTGACCTATATGTTTATTTAACTTTTCATCGATTAATCTTTCAAGCTCCTTTTTCTCTTCCTCGGCCATACTTGACATTGGACGGAGATATGGCTTGAAATGTTCATAGCTTCCACTTGTAGATTCATATTCATAATGGTCATAATTAGTTTCAAACCATATTGTGTATCCGATAGTAATTCCCCTTAAAATTTCAACTCTGTCTTTAATATTGGCAATTGAATTTGAGTTATACAATAGTTTCACTCCATAAGGCAACCTTCCACAGAGGTCTTTCAACAATAAATTTTTTTCTTCTTGTGTCATAGTCATAAGTTTTTAAGAGTATCAATTATTGCTTCTAACGAAGATACTTCACTACAAAACGGTTTTATATTATTTCTAATATTTCTTGCTATCTCTTCAAGCAAAGAAATATCATATTCACTTGGCTTCTAATGATTAGGTTTGAGAGATTTGAGCCAATTATGGAGTTCTTCATATTCGCTTCCATGAATTTGACATAGAGAATAAAGCAAATTATCAATGCGTTTTAAAATATTTTCATCCTTTTCACTCCATTCTTGCTTTAGTTGTGATTGTACTCTATCTTTGAGGGATTTGAGCCATCGCATTTCTGAAGGTTTTAAGTCACCTTCTTTACACATAGTTTCAATGATTTTCTCATCCTCTTCGCTCCAAGAAGGCTTATCCTTTCCTTGTTTCTCAAGCCAAGATAGCCAAGAATCTATTGTGTTTTCATTTGGTATTTCGTATTCACCATTGTTGAAGTCCCCCAAAAATTCAGTTATTTCACGACTTATCCTCTCACCTTCACTTTCTGCAAGTTCAGGAAAGATTGCTACAATATCATCTTCATAAAGAACATGACCTTTGTCGTTCTCAATTTTAGATTTTGCTCTTTCAGGAGCTTCTTTATATGCTTTTTCGTAATTCATAATCAAAATTATATATTATTTAATTTTTCGCTTATATTTATATACTTTTGTCTTATTTATCATATATAATTTCCAGCCTATTCTATCAAACATACCCTCAATTATTTTGCACATTACATCAATCCCATTATCATATCCAGTAATAATGAAATATACAATACTCCATACAGGATAACACATACATATACAGGCTGTTACTACAGAAGCGAGACAGTATAGTATAATTATCCATATCCTACCCAAAATATGGTATAGAATAGTTAATCCTTGTAATTCTCTTCCTGTCATTTTGATTATTATATTTAAATATTAGGATTTATTTTTCTATATGGAGTTACAATAGATTGTATTTTTCCAGTAAGTTTATTAAAACTTCTAAGTCTTTCCTGTAAGTTTATCTTTATTTCCTCAATATGATTATTATAGAACTCATCATGCTTTTTCTTACTTTCCTTAATATATAAAGGTAGCCAGCAATTTGTTACATCATATTGATTACACTTGAAAGTACCCATTTGCAAACTCCTTGCAACTTTATTAAAAGTTACATACCTAGGCTTAATTAACAACTCTGGCAGTAATGTATCTGTAATATTAGTTGTTTCTTCCTTTAAGGAATTAATAACTAATTCAAGAGTTATTACTCCACAATAATAATCTTCTGTAGATTTATTACAATCTTTATTTGTTACTAATTCATTGTAATAATCAAATTCCTTTTCATACCAATCATATAGGTAATACAATGTAATGTTACCATTCTTTTGATAGTATTCCTGTAATATTTTTAATGCTTTACTCTTAGTCATAATTTATTATTATTATTGATTAAACAAAAGTAGGGTAACTCATTAAAGCAGAGTTACCCCACAAGATACTACTATCTATTAAAAAACTTACAATTTGTTGCATGTTTACAGAAATCACAAACAGATTTTTGTCCTACTTTATCTAAAATAATAGGAATATCAGTTAACCATAATATTGCTTTTTCTGCTTTACAGAGTTTAATATTTTTCTTAAATGCTTCTCTTCTTTGGTCTATAAAATTTAGAGTTTCATTTACTGTAGCCTTTTCAGAAGTGTCATCAATAAACTCTCTTTCATACCATCCTTCCTTATTATCTCTGTCTAGCACAACATATCCCTTCTTGTCTTTAGATACTATCATTTTTATGGTATCTACAATCTTTATGTAATCACCTGGGTCATACTTATGTTGAGGTTCTGCCCATTCATCCAGCATTCTGCAAGTGTAATGTCTTACAGGATTAACTGGTACTCCAAGTATCTCCACAACATACTCCATTTCTTTGGTATCTTCAGACTTTTCTATAGCCAGAATTTTATACATAACATCTTCTGTTGCAGTAGGATTATAGACTATTTCTCCTTTCTTATATTTAGGAGTATATGCCTCACCTATTCTTTCAAAGTCACTTATGTCATTATTCCACTTATAGTTTAGAAGTGCCAACTCTGCTTCAAAACTTTTTATTTCTTCAGGTGAAGCAAATACAAAACCATAATTGGAACGATATGTATCATAGCCTAATCTATCACCAGAGATATAAGAGAAGGAGTTATTACCTCTATAAACACACATTCTATTAGATTCTTTTGCATCTTTTACAAACATGCCTGGCTTAAACAACTCCTCTTCCCACATTTCCCAAGAGTGCATTTTCTTTGAAGGAAATAGTAATCTTTCTCCTCCAGAAACATATACACCATCAGGATAGAATGTATATTCGTGATTGGTAGAATCTCCTTTCACAGTTATAGTATGTTCATCTGCATATTTAAAAGTGCACTCTCCACATAAGGTACTATACAGTTTAAGCCCTTTTGGAGCATTTTTAAGAATATCACTTAAATTTGTTATAAATCTCATATTAGTTATCTGTTAGTTCTCTTAATTCAATTTCTAATTGCTCTATTCTCTTTTTGGTATATTTATCCAAAGCAACCTTTATTATTTCTTCTTTATAAGGTTCAAAGTATTTTGCTGGAATAAGATAATTATGAGATTGTAGTAGATTTGATTCTGGATTTACTGATATTTCTATTCTAGTTTCATCAGTCCAAGATTTGCTTTGTTCTACTACAAGTTTTAGATTATACCAACCTTCCTTATAGGTAACACTTTCTGCCTCGCCTTCAATAAGTTTCTGAGCAATAAGTTCTGCTATTTCTTTAATCTTTTCTTTTATCTGTTCCATTTTATTATTCTTTTTTAATTAATCCTATTTGTTCCATTATTCTATAGTCCATAAATAAGAAATCATGTGTCTTATATTTATTATCTAAATCCTTATAAAACTCAGATTCCTTCTTTATTCCTACTAAATGTCCTGTTCTGTATGGATTTGATTCATCATTTGTCTTATCAGAATCTATTCCTATAATGAAGAAGGCTCCTTTATCTATCCATTCCTGACATTCCTTACAAGGTTTTTCTGAAAATCCTATAGCTTTACCATTAAGCTCATTAACTTTATCAGCTTGTGGTTTAGACAATCTTTTATTCACAATAATTGCAGAATCAGCTTCTTTACCACAAATAGGGCATATATACTTTACCAGTGCTACTCCTAATTTATCTGTCATTGTCTTAAATTTTAAAAATTAAACAAAGGTTCCTACTGATATTTCTACCAGTAGGAACACAAAACTAAACCAATAATAATAATATGAACACAAAATATATTAAAAAGGAAAGGCTCATAATGAGGTATGAGGTGTAAAAATGCGTAAGATGAGCCTTTCCTTAGATTATGGAATTATTAGTAACAAAATATCCAATTATCTGCTAGTAAACATTATATATAGTACAGCAACAATAAAACATATTGAAGCAATTACTAATAATGCTGTTATTATATCTTCAATTTCGTTTTTCATCTATTTATTGTTTTACATTTCAATAATTCTTCTACACCTTCTGTAGTTTTATCCCAATCAGAATATATTATACCATTAGGTGCTAGCACTAATTCCATATGTTCTGTTATAGTGCCAATTTTTGCTGAAGTAAGATTAGTACCTCTATGGTATCTTATCTTTAAATTACTATTAGGTATTATAAATGTAAAGTTGCTACAAAAATGACAATATTGTTGTTCTACAAGTAAATAGTTTTCAGTTAAATAGCGTAATACTTCTCCATTAAAATCATAAAGATTTGTTCTATTTATTTTAGTATAGTTTTCCCTTAAAGTTAAGGTTGCTTTACAATTTTTATAATAGTCTATTAGGCTTTTAACTTGAACAATTGGATTATTTTCTTCTAATACAGCATTAATTCTAATTGGAAAATCCATTTTATCCATAAAAGGTATTTCTGCTGGATGGTGCCTTGAAATGTTCACACCTTTTAAGGTTCCTTTTCTAAAGAAATCATTTGCTAGTGTAACAAATTCTTTTGTATTAACATTGAATGAAGTATTTATATATACCTCTGGGCAGTTTATGCTCATTTTCAAAATTTCATTTAATTCATCCAGGTAAAGTAGTGGTTCTCCGCCAGTTACTATAAGTATATTTGGTTTACTTTCTATAACTTTCTTTAAGCTAACTTTCCACCTTTCATAATCAGCATCTTCATACCATTCTTTTGTTGAACAAAATGTACAATGTTGTTCACAATCAAATGGTGCAAATACATTTACAATTTTACATGGTCTGTCCATAGTATATACATGGTCAAACTCTTGAAATATATGTTTCATTTCGTTTTTTATTTATTTAGATATTATTTTATATACAATTTAAAAACCCCAATTTCCTGTAACTAGTATCTAAACAGGCTGTAGATACTATGCTTTTTGAAGAATATTCTGCACAAGTTCTTTGTCTGTGACAAATTTAAAAGAGCGTTATGCCTGTAATTTTTATTACAGTACTCTCGGGGTTAGCAATTAGTAAGTAAAGTTAAAAAGTTTTTTACATAGTAAATATTGTCAATGCTTTTTCATCTTTAAGATTTATAAAAGTTTGTTTTGCATTAGATGAAACAAGAAAATACTTTTTTACAATATCTATATCACTTAGTTGAAAGGTAGTAAAACAAAGACTTTCACCATTAAATTGTAATACTGGCATATTGCCAAATCTTTTATACACCTCTGATAGAAAATCAATAAATTCCTTTAAGGTAAATCCTATAAGAGTAGGATTATCTATTTGACTTATTATTTCCCGTCTTTCTTTAATATAGGCATTTCCATTATTTTCTGCTGGACAATATTCTTCTTTTGCCTTTTTCAACATATTTTCAACACTAATAGTACCTTGTTCTTGATAATCTACCATTAGTATTAAGTCCTTTTTGTTATTCTTTTTCATTTGTAGTTAAAGTTAAAAAGTTAATTCATTCAGGTTTTCTATTATTCTAATATTATCAGGATTATAGTCTTCCTTCATTTTGTCTACAAGTTCTTCTTCTCTAGTATATTTATAATAAGGAATAATAATAATAGGATTAGAGTGCCTTAAAATTCTTCCAAGACGTTGCTTCACCATTATTTCAGATGAGTTTAAAGATGCATATAATCCTATTTGGCATTCTGCCAAATTTATGCCCTCATTAATAATGTTACAAGCAGTAATATGATTTATCTCATTGTTATTAAACATATCAAGGTATTTCATACTGTCTGCATTATTAGAGTTAATACAATATTCTCCAAGTATTTCAGTTTGTTCTATACTATTACAGAAAATGAGAGCCTTTTTATCCTGAATTTTATTCAGGATATTCTTAATAACTTCATTCTTTTGATTAGATAGCCAGATTAATCTGTCACCAGCCTTCTTTAACCAGAGATTTTTAAAGGCAAAGTTATTAGTATTGAAGAATTTGCGTTTATACCATTCAATAAGTTCACACATATCATCATGGTATTGTTTCTGGGTACAGGATATTTCAATCCTATTTGTCTTATTAGACTTATACTTCCATCTTTGTGCATAGTCAATTCTAATAGTATTATGACATTTAGGATTCTTTATAATAGTTTGATTAGTCCACCTATTATCTAATTGTAATGGTATAAGAATAATCTTCGGGTCTGGTAGTACATTCTCTTGTATTGCTTCTCTAGGAGTTATCCTAGTTACAAAGAGATTGTGAAATATTTCCTTTAATACTCTGAGGTGAGTATATTTTACAGTTGCAGACAATAGTATGCTTCTGTCAATATTAAAGGAAATTAGTGCATCTAATGCTCTATCTGACAAATGATGACATTCATCAAATATTACATAATCCCAATGGTCTGCGTGTTTAGGCAATGAGATATAGGTGGTAAAGGTTATATTAAGATTAGCATTCCATTTCTCTATTTCTTTCTTCCAGTTGTCAATAAGAACTAGTTTTGGGATTACTATTAATACCTTAGCATTATTTTGTTGGGTACTCTTTATAACTTCTATAGCCAGTTTAGACTTACCATAGCCTGTTGGATACTGACATAAAATATTCTTGTATGTTTTTGCTTTTTCAAGTATATAAACTTCTGTTTCTTCTCTGTTCATATATAAAAGTATTTTTTGTTTCATTAATAAAATTAGATATTAGTTTTATTTTATCTGTAATTTTTAAATTGTTTATTACAGAATGTTGCATTTGTGATTCTTTACAATATTTATCTTTTTGTAATTTATAAATTGCTTTATATGGTGTTATATACAGTAATTCTTTGCATAATTCATAATTTCTAGTGTATATATTATTATGTATTAAATTAAATCCCATACCTGTTAGTATTGATTCATATAAATCATATAGTGTCATTGCTGTGGTTTATTTTATCGGTTTAGTTAGTAAAAACGAACTATCCAAAAAACCTTTACAGGAGAAATGATAGTTCAGTATTTCTTTTATGCTTATGGTTAAAAATTTATTTGGGCTATGCTAAGAAGACTTTTGTGTTCAAGAATACATAGCACCAAGTTCTTGATATAAGCAATAGGATTACTCCTTATTGGCTTCTACTACTTCTGAAGCATCTACACTCAAAGGAGCATCAAGATGACATGATTCTTCCTTTGGGTTTTCAAAAGGTACTTCTGATACCTTATTGAGTGTCTTTACTTCTTTAGGCTTCATTTTAATTTGTTGAACAGAGTTAGTATTTACTATTCTATTCTGTATTTCAGCAAATCTTTTATCCAAGATAGTCTGTAATTCTTTCTGGTCAATACCAAGAAGTTCACAGACTTCCTTAGAGAAAGCCCTTGCTGCTACATTATCATCAAGACCATCAATACCTTTTGCAAACAGGTGCAATAGTCTTGCAATGTAGATTTCAGCCTCAAAGTAATTGAGTGCAGCCTCCTGTTGAATTTCAGCAACCTTTGGATTATCTTTCTTTATTACCATAAGGTCATTGAATTGGTCCCAGTTCATATGTCTGTTACCTAAGTCAGTCTTAATAATAACTGATTGTCTTGTTTTGTTTAAAACTTTAAATTCCATAATACATGTATTAAATTGTTTATAACTAGTTAGTTTAACCATTTCATATCTGTAACATTATCAGGTAAATCTTTCCAAAACCTTTCAGGTATTTCTCCTTGATACCATACATTATCAAATGTTTTAATTTCTTTATTATCAAATGTTACTTGTACCTTTTTACCTCCAAAACCTTTAAATGAACTATTTTTATGTGCTGGGTTAATGTCAGCAATATAATGTTCGTGTTTATATCTAAAAGGTATTTGATATTTATCCCATTTAGCATTTATTTTTTCAAGCCAGAAATTACATTCAAAACAAGCTTCATTTTGTAACATTCTATTTTCTACTTCTTTAAAATATCTGTCTTTTTCTATTTCTTGTCCACAATATTTACATTTCATAGCAATAAATTTAATTGATATTGTTTATTCAGGTATTAGTTCATAATATACATCTTTTAATTTAGTTATATATGCTGTATCAGCAGCATAAGGTAGAGTATCTAAGAATATTAGATAATCTTCAAGAGTTTCTCCTTTGAATTTATCCTGTACTAATCTTTTATATTCTCTTACAGATTCCCACCAATATTTATAGGTTCTATAAGTATGATTAGTACTATCATATAAACCAAAGAGATTATTCTTTTGTAGACATACATCTGAAGAGTAATAGCCTGTTTCTAATATAGATTGAGCATATACTAAATCAGGAAATTTTACATCAAAATATCCCATTGCTTCGTATATGTATTGGTCTATATCATCTGATACAATAAAATTGACTTCACAACATTCTTCAGTAGTAAGGCATTTAAGTCTTTCAGCCATTACTTCTGTATATAGCCTGTCATTTTCTTCTTCTAACTCTTCTATTCTCCCTGATAGTTGTCCTATTGAAAGAATTAATGCAAGTAATACTACTACTGCTAATCCTATTAGCATAAACTTTGTTTTATCCATTTGTCTAAGTATTTTATAAAGTTAATAAATTAAAAAAATGTGCATATAAAAAAGAAGGGAAAGCACATTAATATATAAATATCTTGTACTTTCCCTATCTTGTGAAACCAATAAATTAATATTCTATGTAATCTTGTTCTGCTTTGTATTCTGTTTTATCATCTCTGAAGAACCTGATACCTAAATCATAAGCATGTTCAGTAATATCCATTTCAAATAAGACATCATAAATGTCATTATTGAACTCTGGATACTTATTTCCAAGTTCTATTAAAAGGTATATCAATTCCTGTGAAACTTCTACCTTATCATCAAGGTAGTCAATAGTTTCATATAATCTCTCTTCTGTGATAGAAAGATAGTCATCTTCTGCATATACCTTATAGGTAGTAGCATAAGGTGGAATTGTAGTTGAAGGAGGAATGATTGTAGCATTTATTGATAGGATTGCTACTAATCCTATAAAGATAATCATAAACTTTTTCATTATTTTTAATTTTTAATTGTTTATAAATGTTTTAAAATAGAGTATGGATTACCATACTCTATTTGGTCTGCCTTTACGATGTTTAGCACATACTTTTTTAACTCTACGAAATTCTTCTTCTGCTTTTTCTTTGTTAGAAGTAATGAAAGATTTCATTTCATTAAAAATCATATAGCATATGCTATATTTACCGTCTGGTGTTTGTGTCATTATTGGTTTCATAAGTTCTAAGTGTTAAGTTTTTACTAATGTTATTATTATTTATTACAGCTTCAATTTTTTCATTAGTTTCTTGTTCTGTAAGTTCATTTAGTTTTTGCATAATTTCTTTTATCATAATGTTAGAGTTTTAGAGTGTTTTATAGTTAATAAATAAAGTAATGGCTTACATTAAGGTTCACATTCATCTCCATTACTATTTAAGTAAATATTGTACACTATTTACTGAAGTCGTGATTTAACCGAGATATTGTAATAGTATAATGTTACTTCCTATTACTCATCAACATTTTAGGCTTGTTGATAACCGTGTTTTACACCTAAAACTTATTGATATTTATGTAAGTCAATAAGAAACTCGGTGTCCTCAACATCTTGGAAAGTTATTGAGTTTTTTAAATGCATTTAGTATTCTCCTAATGACTGACCAAGTTTAGTTTTAATTCCAGAATACAAAGAATACCACGCAATATATCATCTCAACTGCGGTGGTCAGCAGTATTGATTATCCATTCTGTTATTCACCCGAAATGGAATTGAGCAGTTTATACACTTACTCAGGTGTTAGCATTATGTTATGCCTTTTCGCCGTCAAGACGATAAATATCCTTTTCACCAGGCTTTTCCAAGGTAATAACTCTCAATGAGGCTACCTTTACTTCATCACCTGCTTCAAGTTTGCTCTTTGAAGACAGAGGCTGATAAGTACATCCATTTTCCAAGTGCAAACAGATAGACCTGCTTGTGAAAGGATTTCCTTCACTATCTGTGAAATCTCTTTCGGTTACATTTGCAGAAAGGACTTTGTCATAGAAAGTCTTATCAAATTCTGCCATAAGTTGGTTCTTCTTTTCACTCCAAGAACCATAGAGTTTCGATTCGCTTAAAAAACTCATAGTTATTAGTTTTAAGTGTTAATAATAATTTGTTAATAGTCTCTTTGGAATACAATATTTATTGCACTCCACACAATGGGGTTGGTGGAGTTATGGTGTGGGAAAAAAGAATAAAAGGAACTAAGATATAAAATCATAGTTCCTAAAATACTAATTAATTAACTATTAAGTATCTTTTGTGTTATTTCTTTTGCTGTCATAAGACCTATGATACAGCAAAATATGCATACAGTATACAATATTATTCCTGCTAAGAATGTTGAGACACTTGGAGTGTATGCACCTATTTCAAGTAATATTGTTCCACAAAAGAAACTTGCTAATGCCAGTATAACTGGTAATAATTTTATCTTCATAATTGTTCTATTTTATTTATTAATACTCTAATATTTTTACTCTTTATTTTTCTACCATTATTCCAATAGTAGAATAAATGGTATAATCTATCCCAGAAGATAGATATGTCATTTATTACTTTTATTTCAATAGCATCCATATTATTTATTGATTAGTTCAGTAAATAGTGTTAAAATTTAAAATAGTGTGTTACTCAGTTACTCTACATTGTTACATTTTAAATGTGGTGGTTTCCTTTATAGGGACAATGCATCCACTTATCATATTGTAACACACTATTTTAGGACAACTAATATGACTAGCCTCATCATATCTGCCCGCTAAGTTTTCACCTACAAAACTTAGAAACCTAGTATGGTTAAGTTTATATGCCATACAACTATAAGTGCAACAGATTATGCAATTAAAGCATAATCCCCACCAATCAATGGGGGATGTGGTGTAATGGTGTGGGGAGAAATAAATAATATATAGGTATAAGTCTAAGCTGATATGCCTTCCCCCCATAAAAAATGAAGACTGGATTATTCCAGTCTTCCGTATAGTTTGGCAACTCGCTTGCCTTTAACTACCTCATACTTGGTAGTCTGAATGAAAGTCTTTGCCTTGGCAAGACTTGGAGCATTCAGCTTTACGAAGCTGACTGTACCATCTTGGTCAGTCAGCGAAGCATAAAGCTGTTTTTTCTCCTTAGACTTGAAAAGTCTGAAGGAGAAGTAGTTTTGAGCCTCAGCGTAGCTGAATGGCTCAGAATTTTCAAAGAAGTCGGTAGACTTCTTTGTTTGTTGATGAAAATTTAATAGTAATTCCATAGTTGTAATTTTTTAGTTATTAATTAGTATTAGGGGCCTTGGCCCCACTATATGAAGCTGGTGGGGGGTGGTGTGGGATTATACCCCCCTCTCCCCAATGAAAAAAAAATTTCAAAAAAATCAGAAAAAAATTTTTTAAGAAAAAATTTATTTTATTAATTTTGTAATATATATTATATTATAATAATATATTATATTATATAGATATAAAGTAAAAAATTTAAATATATGGACTATAATAAGAAAATACAAGAATTAGAGGAAGAAATTAGAATCATTAAAATAAAACAACATAATGAAGGAATGAAAGGTATTTCTAAATCTTTACATAAAGAAGTTAAAGAATCTATAACTCTACATGAAGATAAGTTCTTTAATATATCTAAACTAAAAGGATTAAACTTAAAAAGACAATATAAGATAGATATAGTAAGAAAGAAAGACGGTTATATAGAAAGATTTTATTTTGTAGACTTTTGTGATATTAAGAATAAAATAGTATTTGAAATAGATGGAGAGTACCATAATACTAAAGAACAAATAAGAAGAGATAAAAAGAGAACTAATGATTTAAATAAAATGGGATATACTGTATTTAGAATAACTAATACACAAATTATAGAAGGTAAAACTACTCAATTTATATTTGATTCATATAGAAGTAAAGGTATAAAGATATAGTATATTTTACTTATTATTAAATAACCTACTTATTAAATCCGTTATGAATTTTGTTTTTATTAAGTCAATCCCCCCAAGATTGGCTTAATTTTTTCTTTGCTCTTTTATGCTTTAATGTTATTTTTGCAAAAAATTAAACATTACTATTATGTGGAATGATTTAAATATGCGTGACAGACATAAGTTCATTAAACTTGCTGTTACTAATGGAGTGTATGATTTAGATACTATACATGACCTTTATGATAGAAAACCTAATATGTATGCTACTGGTGGAGAAATAACTATTCAGCCACAAATACCTACTGAACCTAATAGACCTCAGATAGATGTTCAACCTATTATAGATAGGATAAGAGCAGAAAGATTGGCTAGATATACAGCACCAGATTCTGCATTAGCTCAAATAAAAGAATTAACAGATAATATAAGGGAAAATGAATTTAAGAGAGAGTTTGCAGAATGGATAAATCCTACTAGAAATACAAATGATTATGTAGATATTAGAAAGACTATACCTGTAGCAGAAGCTAGACCTACATTTATAAATACTTATGAGAAAGGTGGGTCAAAAGACCCACCTAAATATTCGTATCAATGGCAAGACGATTCACAAAAATATGTAAAACCATCTAATGGTACACAAGGTACTTCTAGTGAAGTGTTTTCTTTTGATAATCCTATGGACCCTTGGAATAGATTTAACTATAATCAAGGAAATTATATTAAATCAGGTATAGTTACTGATGCAATAGTTTTAGGATTAATGACAGCACCAGCCGCCACTTCAGTTGTTAAACCTTTAACAACTTTAATATCAAAACCTATTACTACTGCTGTAAAAACTTTAGGTGCAGTAAATCCTTTTATAGCAACAGATTTAATACCAGCCGCTTCTTTTGCTGATAATAGCATAAACGCTGCATTAGCAATAAATGGTATTAATAATGCTTTTTCTAATAATGGTTTACAAAAAACATATAATCATTTTAAAAACAAAGAATACTATTCAGGAATAAAATCAGGGTTAGGAGATTTATTAGATTTATCTGGTATGATAGGAATAGCAAAAACATTAAATACGGCAAATAAAGCAATACAACAAACTAGATTAGGACAAAATGTGTTAGATAATATTGCTAATAAAGTATTTTATCTAGATGAACCTACAAAGTTTAATAATTGGTTAAGAAATACAGAGGCAAATGCAAGACAAAAAGTAAGTGATATAAATAAATATAGAAGAGAACATGGTCTTATGGAGAATTATATGAATGATGAAAATATATTTAGTGGAATAGATGATAATATATATGTTCATTATCCATATTCAATTTATGAGTACGGAAAAATTCAAATGCCTAATATGCTAAAAAATAAAATATCTAATATTAAAAAAGCTTATGAAACAGCTAATAGTACTCAAGGAATTAATTCTCATGGACACATTCTTATTAATCCAAGATATATGAATTATAAAGTAGGAAAATCAAAACAATCTAACTACTTAGAAGGATTATTAGGACATGAAATAGACCATTCGTATCAACCACATTTAAATCCTAATCCTGCAATACCAGGAAATACTTATTATATTTCAAATCCCGAATCTCCACATTATAACGTGTGGAAAATACTTGATTCTAATCAAAAAAAGTATCCTTGGGGAGCAAGTCCAAATGAGGTACTTTCTGAATTAACAAATTGGAAAATAGAAAATAACTCATATTTAACTCCATTTAAAGATATTAATGATGCTAGAAATATTGATTTAATAGAAAATACAGCACTTAGATTTAATTTAAGTTATCCACAATCTAGAGATTTATTAAAGGGGCTTAGTGAATTAGGATATTTTTAAAATGAATAAAACCCTATATAAAATTTTTCTCATAACATTAAAGTACCTATCGCACTTGATAGGTACTTTATATTTTATATATGCTATACTAGCAATGTACTTTGATGTTCATTTTATGAATTACATAATAAGTTTAAGTATTTTGCCTTTGCTTTATATCTTAATAAGCAGCTTTGTATTTAAGTTTTGTACTACTCATAGGCTACCTGTATACTACATATTATCATTGAATATTCTTAATTTGTGTTTAAATACTACAGAGATTTTAGTAAGAAAAGAAACAATGGTAGTAATTTATACTACACTATACATAGTAATATATGTAATTCCTATAATATACAAAAATATAAAGAAAAAATTTATTGTGTAAAAGAATTTTATTTATCTTTGCATCGTTAAAACATACTGATATGATAAGAACTGTTGTAGATACAAGTGAACATAGCCTTTTAGAAAAACTAAATAATCTAAAGGTTGAGAAAGAAAATATAGTTTCAGTTTTTACTAAGGATGAAGAAATACATGTGTGGTATGATGACAAAAGAAGAGTATAATGATATTCCAGTATTCTATTGTAAAAACTGTCTTTCACTTGCAGTAGTATCTATAGAATCTTATGAAAATGTAGATTTTTGTAAAGAGTGTGGTAGTACTAATATTGATAGAATAGGTATAAGAGAATGGGAGAAACTATATTATAAGAAGTATGGACATAAATATGTAGATAATAATTAACTGATTAATAATAATTTAAATTTTAAAGAAGATGAAAGTAAAGGAATTGAAAGACACTATTGACCTTATGACCAGTAGTAACTATGAAGATAGGTTTAAAGCAGAATATTATCAATTAAATATTCGCTATAATAAACTTTGTGCAATGTGTGAGAAATGGGATAAAGGAGAGTTAGATTTTACTCCTACATGTCCCAGAGGAATGTATACAGTACAAATGGGATTAATGGCAACATCATTAGCATTGCTTGAAGAAAGAGCAGAATTAGAAAAAATTGAATTATAATTTAAATTTAAATATCATGGAAGGACAGGAAGTTAAAGAAGGTAAGGTAGTTAACCTTAATGCTCCGCAGGAACAGCAACCACAGGAAAGAAAGAAACTTTCTTATGAAGAACTTGAGAATGTTGCAAAGCAGATTAGTGAACAGAACAGAATGTTAGTTCAGAAACTTAATGAACAGAACAACTTCAATATCTTTAAGAGGTTGGATTATTTGTTCAAGGTAGTAGAGTTTAGTGTCAATTTCAAGCAGGAGTTTGTTGATAGATGTACTGATGAAATTGAACAAATGATTACTTTACCAGAGGAACCTGAAACTAAGGAAGAAACTGCAAAAGAAGAGTAGTTATGACTGGAAGGGGCATAAACAATGTAATAAGAATACCTACTAAAAGAAGTAAGTTCTTTGAGTATTGGTTTAAGTTTCTAGGACCATTCCATAATCTTACTGACAAGGAAATTACAGTTGCTGCTGCTCTGGTTGAAAATAGGTGTAAACTTGCTAAGAGTGTAGTAAACAAGGATATATTAGATTCACTTTCATTAAGTGTTGAAAGCAGAAAACAAGTAAGAGAGGCTTGTAATATTACCCCTGCACATTTCAATGTAATACTTGGCAAGTTAAAGAAGTCAAGAATTATAATTGATAACAGGATAAATCCAAAGTTTATACCTAATGTTAATGAGGATAACAGTTTTCAAATGCTAATAAGTTTTGATTATGAAGATTAAAGATGCTGCCTCTATAGTTGCTGAAAGACTTGGAATGGACAAAGAATTTGTCTACAAGGTTTACATGGGGTATTGGAAAAGTATGAGGAATATACTTTCCAATATTCCATTAAAAGAATGTAATACTGACCCTAAAGAATATTTGAAAGGAATAAAGAGTAGTGTAAGTATTCCATATATAGGTAAGTTTTATGTTCAGCCACAAATGTATGAAAGTATTATTTTAAAGAAGAGAAAATATGAAGTTAAAAAAGATTAAGCCCTTATATACCAGGGTAATAACAACTGCTGATAGATATGAAGAAATTCAATATCATGGTTCTTTAGTAGATGTAACAAAAACTGCTGGAGCAGTAAAGGAAATACAGAAGGTAATTGCAGTAGGAGATTCTGTAAGAAATATCAAAATTGGTGATATGGTACAGATTAATCCTATCAACTATAAGGTTACAAAATTTGACCCTAATTCAATCAAAGAAGATTTTGATATGAATAAAGTTGTAAGGTATGATATTCCTATGATAGAACTTGATGGAAAAATGTGCCTTATGCTTCAGGATAGAGATATTGACTTTGTAGTTGAGGAATATGAAGAGGAACCAGTTATTGTAAAACCTCACGAAAAGAAAATAATAACAAGTGCTTCAACTGATATTTTAAAGAATTAGAACATAAAGGGTATAGGGAAGTAATAATTCTGTTAACATTTGCTTAAAATTTAATTTCCCTTATACCCATTTTTAAATTTTACAATTATGCATATAATAGAATATAGTAATTATGAGATACACCCTACAGAAGAAGCTTTTCTTATAAAGCCTATAAGGGAATTATATAATGAAGATAAAAGTAAGTTCAAGGAAACATTTATGCAGCAGATGAGTATCTTATATTTCCTTGCTGACCCTAGAAGTTCCTATAACTATATATCTGATGAAAAGGATAGACTTGAAGAAATACTTATACAGGAAGGATTACCAAAGGATTATAAGATTAGTGAAAAATTGGAAAAAGCTATAGAAGTGTATAAGAAACATGTTAAGACACCCTCATCAATGCTTCTTGAGGATAGTATAGTTGCTGTTGATAAGGTGAGAAAATTCTTAAAAGATGTTGACCTTAATGAAGTTGATGAAAAAGGAAAGCCTAAATATACTATCAATTCTATTACTACTGCATTAAGTCAAATATCAAAGATAGCAAAGGAAATTGTAGATACTGAAAGAATAGTAGCACAAGAAATTGAAGAGGCTGGTAAAATTAGAGGTAATAGTGAAAAGACTCTTACTGATGATGGTATTAAAAGTTTTATGAATGCTTAGTTATGTGGGATATTGTTGAGGGCCTTAATACTTGGTATAAAGAACACTATAAGGATAATGGTTTCTTTATAATAAATTCTATTACTGAAATTAATAGGGTAGCAAGGATATATAAAATTATTAAGGCTACTATATACTATGTAAGATATAAGGAAAATGGAAAGCCTTCTAATGAGCCTATACTGACTATGCAAAGAAGTTATAGGAAAGATGATGTTGAAGGAAGAGATAAGGCTGAAAGGGAATTAAGGGCAGATATTGTAAAAATGATACTTAATAACATAGAAAAATTAGGTAGTTATGCTAGAAGGAATGACTTGGAACATATGCCAAACTCCAATTGAAAATTTGGATATAGAAAAATACCCCGATGAAATCAAGGAACAATTCTTTGATTTCATTAATAATGTTCCTTATATAAAGGAACTTATCAAAGGAGATAGACTATATGCCAAGGATATAGAAAGGGATGAAAGTGGTAAAATAAAGATAGACCTTACTAGACCACATATACTTGAAGATATGGATTACTTCAGGCCTTCAGCATTACATTTTATGAAGACTGGAAGATATACTGATTTAAGACCTAATCCTAATCCTAATAGTGAATATGGCAAGTGGTTCAGAGAAGAATTAAGAAGATGCTATGAAGGATATGTAAGGGAATCTGATGGGGAATGGATTACAGGTGATTATTACTTTATGCTCAACTATTGTCCTATGCTTATATCAAAAAATTCTGGTAAAGGTAAGGCTTCAAATAGAGTTATTGGTTTTCCTGATGTATGGGAGGGACACTACTATAAGTCACACTATCTTAATATAGCAAGAAATAATGGGCATCATGCTGCTGAACTGGCATCCAGAGGTAGAGGTAAATCCTACTATGGTGCAGCAATGCTAGCTAAAAGATTCCTTTTAGGAGAAAGTATTGAAGTAAGTGAAAAAGTTACTTGTTATATTACTGCTACAGATAAAACTAAACTTTTAGGTGGAGACCAGACTCTTGATAAATTTAAATATGATATAGACTTTTGTGCTAGAAATACACAGTTTCCAAGTAAAAGACTTATAGATACTCTGAATAATATGCTGTGGGTTAGTGGTTATAAGAATATTGAAGGAAGGCCTAATGGTACACAGAACTCTGTAGTAGGTAAATCATCCAATGATGATGTTGCAAAGTTAAGAGGTTCAAGAGGTGTATTATATCTGTTTGAGGAATGTGGTTCATTCAAGAACCTTATAGAAATCTATAATAACCTTAGACCTTCAGTTGAAGATGGTCCTAATGTGTTTGGTATGTTATTTCTATTTGGTACTGCTGGTGATAAGGATTCTGACTTTAGTTCTGCTCAAGAAATTATGTATAACCCAATAGGCTATAATGTTCAAGAATTAAAGAATATATATGACAAGGAAGGACAAGGTAGACCTTTATTTACTTTCTTCTTTCCAGGTTATATGAATAGAGCGGAATGTTATGATAAGAATGGTAATTCAGATGTAACAAGGGCTTTACTTGAAATACTAAAGGATAGATACACAGTAAAATACAATACTACTGATATTAACTCTATTACAAAGAGAATTGCTGAAATTCCAGTTACTCCACAGGAAGCAATGCTGAAAAGTATGGGTAACATATTTCCAGTTACTCAACTTAATGAAAGATTGAATCAGATTGATATAAATCCTAACTTCTTTGATGATGTATATGTTGGAGATGTAGTACAGCAGGAAGATGGTAGTATTAAGTTTGTTCCTACAGAGAATAAACCTATAAGGGATTTTCCATTAAAAAGTAATAGTGATGGCACTTTAGGTAATCTTGATGGTGCAGTAGAAATATATACTATGCCTGAAAAGAATACTGAAGGTAAAGTATTTTCAGAAAGATATATTGCAGGATTAGACCCTGTAGAAGATGATGCACAATCTTCAACATTATCATTAATGTCTTTCTTTATATTGGACTTATGGACTGACAGAATAGTATGTGAATGGACTGGTAGAACAGCATTTACTGATGATGGATATGAAAGAATAAGAAAGTTACTTTTGTTCTATAATGCAAGATGCCTCTATGAAAATAACAAGAAAGGTATATTCTCATATTTTAGTATGAAGAATTGTCTATACCTTCTTGCTGATGTTCCTGAATATTTAAGGGATAAGGAATTAATTAAAGGGCAATTATACGGCAATAAGGCTAAGGGTTTCAATGCTACATTACCAGTAAATAACTATGCAAATACACTTATAAAGAATTGGCTTATTAAACCTGTACCTGAAATAAAAATTGAAGATGGTCAAGAAGTAGAATATCAAAGTATTAACTTATTTTATATAAAGAGTAGAGCATTATTAAAGGAATTAGTGTTATTTAATCCACAAATAAATGTGGATAGAATTAGAGCATTAGGAGCATTAATGCTTTATAGGGAAGAAAAAATGATTATGTATCAAGGTGATATTAGAAATAGGGAAGAGGAATATGATGCAAATTATTTAGGAAATGATGAGTTCTTTAAGAAGAATTATGATGACAGAGCAGAAAGTCCCTTATGGAGCAAAAATAAAAATAGAAGAGTTTATTAGAAAATAATTTTTATTATTTTGTAAGTATTGTAATAATTTATATTTTTGCATCAGAATAAATTTATTGCAATGAATACAGTAGTAAACTTTCCAAGACAACAGTTGCCCTTCAACCAAAAAGGAAGAAAATGGAGGAAGGAGTGTATGGATTGGGCTGATAATAAAACATTCTATAGTAGTACTCTAGTAAGAAATACAGTAGAGCATAAGAAGATAAATTATGATTTGTTACAGGGAAAACTACACATGAAGGACTTAATGCTTGTAGTTAATCCAGAGAACTTAAATGCTAAATTTATTCCTGACAGGATACAGCATTATGCTATTATGAATAGCAAGTTGAATGTATTAAGAGGAGAAGAAGCAAAAAGAATCTTTGATGCAAGGATAGTTGTTACAAATCCTACAGCAATATCTGAAATAGAAGAAAAGAAAAAGGAAGTAATATTCCAAATGCTGCAACAGGCTGTTGAAGACAGAGCTACTAGTGAAGAAGATTTTCAGAAGAAATTAGAAGAAATAAATCAATATTCCCTATATCAGTATCAAGATTTTAGGGAAATGAGAGCAAATTTTATTTATAACCATTATAGTAAGGAACAGAACTTTGCATTAACTTTTAATACAGGTATAATGGATGCAATGGCTGTTGGTGAAGAAATTTATCAATGTGATATTGTATCAGGTGAACCAATACTTACTAAACTCAATCCATTAAAAGTAAGAATATGGAGAAATGGTTATTCAAATAAAATTGAAGATGCTGACATCATAATGCTTGAAGATTATTGGTCTCCAGGTAAAATCATAGATACTTATTATGATAGTCTTACACCTAAAGATATGAAATATATCGAGAAGATAAACAATAGTCCTGATGTAGATGAATTTGGTACTATTGATGAAAGACATGCATTAATAAGACCTGTAGATGAAGAACTTTATGATGGTTTCTTTGCTACTCCAGAAGCATTATTTGGGTCTAACAATCAAGTAAATGATTTAATACCTTATGATAATGAAGGTAATATTAGGGTATTAAGATTGTACTGGAAATCAAGAAGAAAGATTAAGAAAGTTAAAAAATATGACCCAGAAACAGGTGAAATAGATTATCACTTCTATACGGAAGAATACATTGCTGATAAGTTTAAAGGTGAAGAGGAACAAACTTTCTGGATTAATGAAGCTTGGGAAGGAACTAAAATAGGTAAAGATATTTATGTAAATATCAGACCAAGATTAGTTCAATATAACACAATGTCAAATCCTTCAAAATGTCATTTTGGCATAATTGGCAGTATCTATAATCTTAATGATGACAGACCTTTCAGTCTTGTAGATATTATGAAGCCTTACAATTATCTCTATGATGTTATACACGATAGACTTAATAAATTGATGGCTAGGAATTTAGGTAAATTGACAATAATGGATTTGGCTCAAATACCTAAAGGTTGGGAAGCAGAGAAATGGATTTACTATGCAAAGGTAAATGGTATTCTTGTAAAGGATTCTGGCAGGGCTATTGAAACTGGTCCAGCAACAGGTAAACTTGCTGGTAGTTTGAATAATGCAAGTAGTGGTGTAGTAGATGCAGAATGGGGCAATAATATTCAGCAATACATAAACCTTCTTGAGTTTATTAAACTTGAAATGTCTGAAGTAGCAGGTATTTCAAAGCAAAGGGAAGGTCAGATTAGTAATAGGGAAACTGTTGGTGGTGTTGAAAGAGCAACATTACAATCTTCTCATATTACTGAATGGCTATTTACTATACATGATGATGTTAAGAAGAGAGTTATAGAATGTTTTATTGATACTGCAAGAGTAGCAATGAGGGGAAGAAATATGAAGTTCAGATATATTACTCCAGATTTTGCTACTAAAATGATAGATATAGATGGAGATGAATTTGCTGAAAATGAATATGGACTTGTAGTAGATAATAGTTCTTCATCACAAGACCTTAATAATAAGATTGAAATGCTTGCTCAGGCTGCTCTACAAAATCAGGCATTAACATTCTCTGCTATAATGAAATTGTATTCATCTGCTTCTATGGCTGAAAAGTTAAGAATGATAGAACAGACTGAACAGGAAATGCAACAAAGAGCTGAACAGGCTCAGCAACAGCAACTTCAACAGCAACAGCAAATTGCTGAAATGAAACAACAGACTGCTATGCAGGAAATGCAGTTTAATGATGCTATTAATCAGAGAGATAATGAAACTAAACTTATGGTTGCTGAAATTAATTCTCAGGCAGAAGCTGAAAGATTAGCTATGATGAATAATGATGCTGATATGAATGGTATCAGAGATGATGAAAGAAGAGCTGAAGATTTAGCTGAAGCAAAAGAGGATAGAATGCTGAAAATGAAAGAATTAGATGAAAAATTTAAACTTGAAAGAGAGAAACTTAGTCTTGCTAAAAAGAAACAAGCTGATGATGTTAGACTTAAAGAAAAGCAAATAAGTAAAATGGGTAGTAATAATCATAAAAAATAAATATTATGGCACTTACACAGATTAGAGATATAACACTTACACAGAAGGAACCAGAAAATAAATATAATCTCTGGTTACATTTCAATGATAGAAAGAAACTTGTACTTGAAATATTCATTAATGGTGAATGGCAGGAGATAGGTTATGACAATTATTTAGTATCTGCTAATAATCCTGATGATGTACAATCTTTTTTATCAACTGTATTTTCAGCAGGGGAGGATGTTACTACTGTAACTATTGATGGAGATATAGATTCTACAGTATATCATGCTGAGGGTACATATGATGCTTTGGCAGGTAATATTACATTGTTAAGAGATGGTTGGATGTATGTATTTTCAATAGACCAAGAAACTTATGAAGTATCTATTTCTAACAAAGTAAATCTTAACGATGAGGACTTATATTTCATTGTAGGTGATACTGAAGAAATAAAGGCTCATAATGTTAATGAATATAAAAAGGTAAAAAGGGAATCCGCATTAGTAAGACCTACATATCAGGCTAGGACATTTAGATTGAAATATTCTGATGGTATGATATTACAGGGTATAGGAGATGTACCAACGGAAACACATAATATGTATCTTGAAGTAGCTGCTTATTCTATAAAATTAGGTATGAAGGTATTCAAAATGTATAGTGATGGTACTATAATTGAAGCTCCTAATGAATTTGCAAATAATATAGATACAAGATATATTCTACCTTATGAATATTTAGATTTAGAACACAGTAATTTTGATTATCATAATGTAAATGAAATAATAATTAAAGGTACTGGACCAAATGATG
>Ga0247611_10002318_pt1 | contig 31006 bp, 70 predicted proteins | sample 177DNAGHGhighgp2_FD_192422 | JGI IMG/M metagenome (GOLD analysis project Ga0247611, IMG submission 192422) | Sheep rumen microbial communities from Palmerston North, Manawatu-Wanganui, New Zealand - 1770 DNA GHGhigh gp2 | ecosystem: Host-associated > Mammals > Digestive system > Stomach > Rumen... | reverse complement strand
GCAATCTGTCGTAGTAGGCGGAATCGTAGATTCAAATGGCAGAATGTTGCGCATGATAGGCAATCTACCTGTTCAACCCGGTGATACGGTTTGGACGGATGGTCATATTGCATATGGTCATCGTCCGATCAAAGAGCAGGTGCATCTACCTACGGTACCGGGGGGAGTACCATTTGTGGACCGTCCGAGCGCGAGGGAAAACTTCACACAAGGTTACTACTCGGATACAGCTAATCGGAAGATAAAGCGTCTCGGCATAGCTAGGGATGGCGGTTTTTTGCTCAATAATGAAAGCCGACTATATTTGGAAAGAAGTCCGGGCGGAAAAGTTTTGGATGCTGAAATCCTGACAGATGAGGATGGGGTGGTGATTGGTTATATTACGGCCACGGCGCAGGCGGGAGTCGACATCAGCAATACAGGTAGCGGTTTGATCTTTATTCAGGACAGCCTCGGAGCACATTCAGAAATCATTAATCTCGACAATAGGGACCTTGCGGATATGGTGGCTGAGGATTTTGCACGTAAAGCTAATGCCAATGAATACCGATATAATAAGACTAATTATATAATCCAGTTCTTACATTTTCGTTTCACAAATACAAAAGGTGATTGGGAAATGGAAGTGGGGGTTAATATAAGAGGTCTTGAGTTCCATCGAGAATTTCATGGTGCAGTTGGGTATCCGTTATTCACAAATACATGGATACTGCAGAGAAATGTTGTGTCGAGGTCCTTCTTTGTAGTGGGGACCGACCTTGTAAAATGCCTCGAAACGGTTACGATATCCAGTGTCCAGTCTGGCGAAGCGGAGCCGGGAGGTTTTCTTTCCACATGGGATGAAGCGACACGAGCATTTGCAATCATAAAATGTGAATCATCAGGTCAAAAGTCGATAATCCATAGGAACTACACAAAGCCAGAATGTACTTTGTTTAGCGCGACATCATGGAATCCAATCACTAAAGAACACGATCCGTCCGGGACATGGCCGGGACCAGTCAATGCGCAGCCAGAAGGAGTAATTGATACTGAGAGCGATAGCTTTCTTTCAAGAACAGGCTCATACTCCTATGAAGTGAATTATGCGGTGCCGACAGGTGTTGAGGATGTAACAGGGTACCCACAAATAGGTGCGGCTGGTAGCCGCACTGGTGTAACATACTCAACGTCATATGAAGGAAACTCAACAACAATGACATTCCCCCGTATCCGTGAGTATAACGATGTACCACTTAATCTTCCCGATGGGTATACTGCTACGATAAAAGTAAGTAGCGATAATATATACGGAGGTATAAGTGTGGAGCATAATGGAACGACAATACTCAGTAATTATACAGGGTATCGAGGGTGGCAACGCAATGCCTATGGGCTGGTCAATTACGATAATACGTCGCGGTTATGGATACCGCCCAAGCTCAGTTGCTATCAGTTTCCGCAGTCCAGCAAGGCACTTGTGTCACATTATGGCGAAAGGTTAATGCTATGCGATGGCGGTAACTACACAAGTCAAGGAGTGTCAGCCTTAAATTTACGACTTCGCCGTATGCGGAAAATCAGAAAGGCTACACAAAATCAATAATATTTTTTCTATCAGAAAGGAGAAATAAAAATGGCTAAAAGATATGATTTAACAACGGCGTTCACGGCTATCACGGAAACGAGCGGCACAATTCAAAATGTCGGTAGCGAAGCAGTAGAGTTGACAAGCTCGACAAACGCAGTGGAAGGAGAAGGCATTGTGCTGAATCCGAGCGAAAAGCGTAGTTTTAAAGGTGCGATGTCTGCTCGCTCAATGGGAGATGCTGGCGCAGTAGTCAATGTTGTGGATTTTACTGAAGCGGGCGAAGGGGGTGAAGAATACGATCTCCCTGTTGCCAGCGATACGACGTTAGGCGGCATCAAAATAAGTAATAGTTTTACTGTCGCGAATGACGGCACGCTAAGCCTTAAAAAGAGTGGCAAGACAATTTTCGGCGGCGTAAAATCATCAGATGACGAAGGCAAAGTCTCAGTCAACAATGACGGTACAATGACTTATAATCCGTTAGGTTATCGCCAGCCATCCACCGCCTACGATGTTGGCAATATCAAATACCATAGCGCATTACCGACAGGCTGGTATTTGGAGTGCACCGCGGCAGGTATAAGTGGTAGTGGTGATTTGACGATTAGCAGTCCTGCTATTGGTGGAACGGTGACTGATGGGACTGTAACATGGATAGTCCGCAAGATGGAAAGCACCGAATATCGCTCACGGGTAATTGTGGATTCTGCTGCGGCACACAATGCAATCTATCGCGGCAAAGATTTAACTGCATATTTCAACAGCGGCGAAATGTCGGCGGCAATCGCTGACGGTTCTTTCCGTAATATCTATCCCGGCGACTATATTACAAAATCCATCACGATTGACGGTACAACGTACAGCAATGTGAAATTTATCATCATGGATTTGGACTATCACTTGCATTGCGGTGATGCCGAAACTACGGCACATCATGTAGTGATTATGCCAGAAGAACAACTAGGCGCGGCGCAGATGAACAGCGAAAACACTTCGGCAGGCGGCTACTTAGGCTCAAAGATGTGGACCGAGCATATGCCAAAAGTCACAGCAGGATTTGAAGCGGCGTTTGGCGCGGCTCATATCTTGGAACACAGAGAGTTATTGTCTAACGCCATGGATGCTAATCCGAAACCTAGTGGTTATAACGGTTGGAGCGGTGCAAGCTCGGGATGGGCATGGGTAAGTGTCAAAGCCAATCTTGCCAATGAAAACATGGTCTATGGCGCACCCGTGGTATCATCTTCGCTTTACGATACTGGAGAATGCAATAGTCAGCTTTCGGCGTTCCGTCTTAATCACGGACTCATCTGCTCCAAACGTTACTGGTGGTGGCTGAGGTCTGTTGCCGGTTCTTCCGACTTCTGCCATGTGGGCGGCGGTGGCTTTGCCACCCACCACGGCGCTGCGGACTCTCTCGGCGTTCGCCCGATTGCCCTGCTCCATTAACCTTAGCCCGCGCCCCCTCGTGGGGTGCGAGGCGTACCAAGAAAGGAATTTGAATGTCAGTATTAGCTAGAATGAGAAAACTATCGCAATATGAGTTTTACACAAATGCATTGAAACTGCGGAAGTCTATGCGATTCTTGTTGCTCCGCGACTTAGGCATCAAAGTCAAGAAGATTCCTAAAGATGTAGTCAAAAGGCAACGGCGCAAAATGCGAAAACTGGCAAGGTTGGCCGCAGAAGGGCAAATAACCCTCAAAGAATTTCAGACACAGTATAAATCATGGCGCGGGGATAAAAAGCGTTATCATGCTTACCACACGCTGTGCAGATTAGATTCAGAAGAAAGGAAGCTGGAAAAATGGATAAGAAGTACACACTCTACGCAGACGGCGTAAAACTCGCGGAGGGCTTAACCCTCAACGGCAGTAACTATGTCAGCAAAACCGAAGTTGACATAAGCAATCTGCCACCTGTATTCAAGTTCACGGTGAAGGACAGCAAGGGCAATATCACCGAAGAATACGAACACGCTAAACTCTTGCAGCAGGTGCAGTACGCATGGGATAATAACAAGTTCTATCTTGCATTTGCGCCTGTCAGCGAACAGGAAATCAAGAATAACGAGTTCAAATCGAACTTGCAGTATTTGGCTATGATGGCTGATGTGGACATTGACCTGTGAGGAGGTGAAACGCCATGGAACATAGCAAAAAGTTTGACATGGTAAAGGAGTTCTACGATAACAAACTGTGGAGCATTAAGCGTGTATGGAACGCCGTAGGACGCTGGATAACCGCCGAAGAATACAAAGAAATTACGGGTACGGATTACCCTGATGTGATGCCGGAATGAAACGCTTAATAGCAGGATTGGTGGCAGGGCTTGTGCTGGCTCTGCCGCTTTCTGCAAGCGCAAGCACGCTAGAGCATGACAAGATGGAGCACTTCGGTGCAGGTATGGCAGTCGATTATGCTGAAGCCGCATTGTTCCCTAAGTGGACACCATTTGAACGCTTATTAGGCGTTGTAGCAGTTGCCGGAGCTAAAGAATGGTACGACCACAATCACTCTGACAGGCATAGTGCAGAGTGGAAAGACTTTGCCGCAACGTGTCTAGGCGGCTTAACTGGTGAGGGGTGCATTTGGATTATTCATAAGGAGTGGTGAAAATGAATTTTGGTGAAGCTATTCAGGCAATGAAAACCGGAAAGCGGGTACGTCGCAAAGGTTGGGAGACGGTATGGCTGTCTATTAACAACTTGGAATATGGACGTCCTTCTTTTATCTACCTGGGAATAGACAATGCAGCATTTGACAAAGGGCATCCATGGACTCCCAGCCAAACTGAAATGATGGCCGAAGATTGGGAAATAAAACCCGAACCGCAAAAAGCCAACAATGACAGGAATGGGCTACTGTATCTCTCACTGTTGATGTTTTTCTTTGCGCTGGAAAATCTTTACAAAGAACAAGACACATATTGCCCCTTTAATAGTTAAGGAGTGGTCAAATTGCAGGAAGTAATGAGTGTGCTGAAATCATTGATACCTGTGCGTATGGAAGCTGCATGGGGGGCGAGTACAGGAGTGACAGGGATGGTAGCAACGATTTTGTTTGGTGAGTGGAGCAATGCTTTGCAGGCTTTAGCTGCTTTTATGTTGATTGACTACATCACCGGAGTGATGGCAGCGTATATGCGACCGAGGGCGAAGCTGTCAAGCAAGAAGGGGCTGAAAGGTATCATCAAGAAGCTGGCTCTTGTCACGTTTGTGGTATTCGCCCATTATCTTGATTTGGCTCTGGGGCAGAATGTATTCATGGTGCTGGCGGTGTATGCTTTGCTGGGCAATGAAGGGCTTTCGATTGTCGAGAATCTCAGCTATTGCGGTGTGCCTGTACCTGCTGGAATCAAGAACAAATTGGAGCAGTTAGCTCACGAGAAGGAAGATGCTCGAAATGGATGACTGGAAATTAGCATTAAGGAAGCTAAACACGCAGGAGCAGATACTTTTTGTAGAGAGCTACCTGCCTGATGCGTGGGAGTATTTGACCGATACAGCAAATTCAAAGCTGAAACTGCCGAAATATGATGATAATGATGAAGTAGTATCATGGGGGGTAAGCCCTCAAGATAGCCCACAAGATAAGGAGGAAGCGGGAAATGGTTGACATCAAAGAAACGAACCTCAACTTTAACAGTCTGTCGGAACGTAGTTATACCGATATGATTGTGATTCATCACACTGGTAGCTCGGATATGGATGCCAGTGCAGAACAGATTCACGGCTGGCATCTGGGTAACGGCTGGGCGGGTATCGGTTATCACTATGTTATCCGCAAGGATGGCACGATTGAGAGAGGCCGTCCAGAATGGGCAATCGGCTCCCACGCATACGGCGAAAACAGCCATACAATCGGCATCCACCTGAGCGGAGATTTTGAAGACGCAGAGCCGACCGAGAAACAGCTTGACCGTTGTGGAGCTTTGGTGGCTGACATTTGCGAGCGGTACGGTATCCCCATTGACCGGGATCACGTTGTTGGCCACGGCGAACTTATGGCGACATCGTGCCCAGGCGTAAACCTGCAAGTGCTCCTCGATGACGGCACGATTACCGGTAAAGCAGTATTTTACTATAATCAGGCACATGGTATCGAGGATGAGACCGCTACGCCAGCTGAGCAGGACGGCGGCAATCAGGGCGGCAGAGGCGCGGAACGCTACAACACCTTGGACGCTGTACCGGATTGGGCGAAACCGACGGTCGAAAAATTGATTAGTAAGGGGCTGCTGCAGGGCAACGGCGAAAGCCTCGATTTATCGCTCGATATGCTCCGCATCTTTGTTATCAACGACCGGGCAGGTCTGTACTGACTACGAGCAGAGTTTGTAAAACAAATCGTTTGAAAATCGAACGATTGAAGGAGGAATATTAGATGAGTAAATGGGTAGATATCCGCGATACGGCAGTAGATGCACTCGGGCTTGATGAAGTAGGCAAAACACTTAAAGGCAATCTCAACAACTGGCTTGTTGACGAGGGGCTGGATATTATCTCCAAAACGGCTGACAAAGTTGTTGACCAGTGCCGGAAAGATGCGCCCGAGGAAACTGGTTGGTGCAAAGTGCGTGATGCTTTCGTTTTGCCGCTTGCAATTCAGGGCGGTTTAGCAGTTCTCAAAGTCGTCATTGAAAAAGCGGCAGCAGAGAAAGTATAAAAGTGAATATGTGCACGGCCTTAGGAGTAAGGCCGTGCTTTTTTTATTGGCAAAGGAACGACGTTATGAACCAAGATTCAAAGTTCGCAAGAAATAGGTTAAAGTCAGCGACTCGACAGGAATTTGATAAGCTGATATATGATGCAATGTTAACTCCGTTACAGGAGAAGATTATCCGGCTGCATATCTGTAATGACTTAAGCATCAATGCAATTGCGGACAGGTACGGTTACTCTTACTCAGGTATCCATAAGTTAATTAATCGCATATATAATAAAGTCGCAAAATTGTAATGATTTTGTACTAAAGACAGGGCAGAAGTGTCCTGTCTTTTTTAGTTTAATAAACGTAGATTGTGAGGGGTTTGATATGTACCAAGAATATAATCCAAATCCAACGGGGAAGCGGCGCGAAGATTGCGTTATTCGCGCACTGACAAAAGCTCTTAATGTCGATTGGGACACGGCATATATGAAGCTATCGGCAAAAGGGTTTGAAGAAAAAGAGATGCCGTCTGTTAATTGGGTATGGGGGGCATTGCTGCGCGATATGAAGTTTACTCGTGTCGGATTGCCTAATACATGTCCTGCTTGTTATACGCTCAAAGATTTTTGTCGTGACAATCCGAATGGCACATTTATCGTAGCAACAGGTACTCATGTGGTTGCGGTAGTTGATGGAAATTACTTTGACTCATGGGATAGCGGCGACCAAGTGGTGACGTATTTTTTCAGGAGGTAAACAATGGCAGGATGGAATAATGCGCCAGTCAACAGCACTGGTAATCAGCAGTCAATGGTGGTTTTTATCAATAACGATGATGAGGCAATGACATATCCGATCGCTCCGGGTTATACAGTCGCATTGCTCAATGCGAATAATCCAAATGATGGCAAACTTTTTGTTCGTTCCTCGGAAATTAACGGAATGCCAAAGCCTGCACGCATATTCGCGATTAAAGAGATTACTCCTAAACAGCAGGATAGCGACTCAGTGTCTCGCGCAGAATTCGAGAATCTGACTCAGGAAATCGGCAATCTCACGAGTCAGTTTCAGCAAATGTTGGCGACATTGCAACAGGCAACAGCGCAGGCGCCGGCGGCAAAGGGAGGTAAAAAGGCATGAATCCAATGCAAATGTTTGGCGAATATCAGAAATTCCGAAGAGAATTTGTTGGCAAGAATCAGAATATGAATCCGCGTGACGTTGTCCAGAAGCTCCTCAACGATGGGAAAGCGACTCCTCAAATGCTGGAGCAGGCTAGGGCTATGGCGGCAATGGTTGGCGTAAAACTGTAATCAGCTCGAATGAGTTGAAATAAAATCTATCAAAGGAAGGTGTTTTCAATGGCGTTTGAAAACGGTATGTCTCCGGCTGACATGGCTGCGCTGATGCGTGGCGGCAACAATAATAGCGGCTGGGGAAACGACGGAGCGAATGGATGGTGGATTATTTTATTCTTCCTCCTTTGCATGAATGGCGGCTGGAACAATGGCGGTTGGGGAAATAACGGCGGCGGTGGTGCTGTTCCGTATATCCAAGCTGACGTTCAGAGAGGGTTTGACCAGCAGGCAACGACAGGCCAGATTAGTGCACTGCAGGCACAGGTCGGCAACGGGTTTGCTGATAATGCTGTCGCAAATTGCCAAGGTAATGCAAATATCGTGCAGGCAATCACGAATAGTCAGTATGCGACCGCACAGGCCATCACTGGCGCAAAAGATACGCTGAACGGCACGCTCTATAGTAATCAGCTCGCAAACAATCAGAGCATGAACCAGCTCGCTATGAGTCTGCAGGAATGCTGTTGTGCACAAAAGGCTGCGACGGCTGACCTAAAATATACGGTAGCGACCGAGGCTTGTGCAGACCGTAATGCAGTCAATAACGGCATCCGCGATGTTATCACTGCAGGCACTGCAAATACTCAGCAGCTTCTGAATGGTCTGAACGAGGTTATCCGCACGAATCAGCAGGGTACGCAGACCATCATCGACAAGTTGTGTGCTCTGGAGCTTGATAATGTTAAGCGCGAGAATGCAGATTTGCGGACTCGTCTGCAGATGGCTGACTTGGCTGCATCTCAGACTGCTCAGACGGCTCAGATTCTGCAAGGTCAGAATCAGCAGGCACAGTACATCACAAATACGTGCTGTCCGAAGCCGATTCCCGCGTATAACGTTCCGAATCCCGGCTGTGGTTGCGGCGGATTTAATGGCTGATGGGAGGTGACTCTCATGAGCACAGAATTAACGGCAGTAGAACGTCAAATCATCCAGCCTAACGGCTTTGCTGTATTCACAGCGGTTCCTGTGCCTTGCACAAAGGGGCTTGTTGTTCCTCGTCTCGACTCTGGCCTTATCCAGCTCTCCGGACTCGGCGTGCCGAGAATGGGCGGCTGTTGCTGTAATCGTAAAGTCAGGGGCGTAAATTATGATGTGGATTTTGGCGCAAATATCGCGGTACCTGAAGGCGAAACAGTCGGAGCAATATCGGTTGGTATTGCTCTCGGAGGCACTGCAATCCCATCCAGCATCATGACCGTTACTCCTGCAGCGGTCGAGCAATTTTTCAACATAAGCCGCGACATCACTGCGCAAGTGGTGGCAGGCTGTTGCCAGGCCGTTGCAATTCAGAATCTAAGCACGATTCCTATCGCGATGATTGATGCGAGCGTCAATATTGACCGCGTAGGCGTGAGCGCATTGGGGGTGATTTGATGGATACGCAGATTATGCATAAGATAGAGGATAATCTTTGGGAAGTGCTTAGCGATTATGCGAAAGGTTTCAAGTCGCCTGCTGAAGTCGAGACTGTGAAGCACGCATTGTCCGGTATTTTCAAGATAAAATGTCTTGAAGAAATGGAGGACTACCAGTCTTCTCATGACTACGGCGGCAGGTCTTACGACCGTTATTATAACGACGATATGAGTTATCGCCGCAGCCGCGATAATCGCGACAGTGACGGCAGATACAGCCGTGACATGTATTCGCGCGATGGTGGCATGATGATGCGTGAACGGCTCGAGCAGCTTCGCAATGAAGCTAAAGATGAGCACCAGCGCCGCATCATCGACGATATGCTGACCCGCTTGTAAACCTCCTTATATATATCATACCTGAGCTGTGGCTTTTGTGGCCACAGCTCTATTTTTTTGCATATAAATATGTTTTTCTATATTTATTTTATAGGAAAATAGATTCATAATTGATATTTTTATATTTTTTTTACAAAAAAGTGTTGACAGGAAATCTATAAAATGATACTATATGCGTGTAGACGGGAAATCAATATAAAGAAAGGAGAGCATACCAATGACAAACACACTGGAGCTTGATTATGCAATCAAGCGGGCAGGTCTTGACCGCGAAAAGGTGGCCAAGATTCTGGGCATCAGCATAACGACACTGTTCAACAAACTCCATAATAAAGTGGAGTTTAAGGCCAGCGAAATCACCAAGCTGCAAAGCCTGCTCAATCTGAGCAAGGAGCAAAGAGATATGATTTTTTTTGCGAATAATGTAGATTTACAATCTAAAAAGGAGGCATAAAAAGGAAAACGGCTTAAAGAAAAAGCCCAGCGTACCGAAATTCTTAGAAAAGAAAGGGGTGCTGGACGATGCGCTGCGGATTGCAGATAAGCTGCTCAATCTGAACGCTCCCACCGGCGGTGAGCTAGAAGTGAAGGATTCTCCGGGCGTTCTCTGCAAACAGCTTGCCGATGAACTTGCTTGGAGGACGAAGAAAATTTGGGAGGTGGAGGCCGAGAAAGTGTCCAAGGCCATCACACAGACAAAGGAGGATTCCGATGCAGGAATGGAACAATCTCATTAAGGAGCAGCAGAACAGAAAAAAGCGGCTTGAGTCGTTGATAAAGAAGTTTATTGGCGGGGCGGCGCTGATTGGCGCAGCAGTTCTCTTGACTGGTTTCTATGACGGCGACCAGGTACAGGTTGAAACAGTCCACAAGGTGCAAAAGGGCGAAACGCTCTGGAGTATATCCGAGGATTATCTCAAGCGGAACACCGGCGGGCGGCGCTATATCCTTGAATTTATGTCAGGGATTCGGGAGCTAAACCCGTGGCTGACTGAGACTAAAGACCAGATTCAGCCGGGTGACAAAATTACCATCCGCTATTGGGTAAAGAAGGACGAGGTGATTAGTAGATGAAACGCTCTGCTGAATGCAAACCCGGGTACGGTTGCTTGAAGTGCAAGCTTCCGCCTTTTGAGTGTGACTACTCAGGGGAAAAGGTCTTCCCCGAAGAAAAGCTGATGTTGGCAGTGGTGCCACGGACGCCGATAGCGCCGGAGAAAAAAAAGCGCAACGAAAAAGACCTCAACAGAGGGCAGTCTGCTGAGGTCTGAAGGACGATGATAAAAACCAAGCCTAAGGTTTTTACATCTCTATTGTAACAGAATAACAGGAGGTTATCAAATGAGAAGTTTTTATGAAATCAATCAAGAGATCTTAAATTGCGCAATAGATACAGAAACCGGAGAAATCCTCGACGAAGAAAAGCTGCGCAATCTCCAGATGGAGAAAAATGAAAAGATTGCCAGTATGGCACGTTGGGTAAAGGATTTGCGCATTGAGTCTGAAGCCCTCAAAGAGGAAATCGCACGGCTTACGGCTCGGAAAAAATCCGCTGAAAATAAACAGGAACGGCTGAAAGCCATCATTATGGATGAGCTGGGCGGCAAGAAATTCAAGGACGAAACGGTAAGCATCTATTATGGCGCGTCTCAATCGGTATCGATTGATGATAATACAAAGGTTCCGGTGCAGTATCTGAAATATATGGAACCGCAGGTTGACCGCAAGGGGCTTTTACATGATTTGAAGCTTGGCGTTGAACTGGATGGAATCCACATTGTTGAAAATCGTCACATCGTTATCCGTTAAGGGGGGATAGAAATGTCGGGATTTGATATCAAGATTGAGCGCGGTCCCAAGGCAAACAAACCCATCAAGGCAGTTATCTACGGGCCGGAGGGCATCGGTAAATCAACCTTTGCCGCACAGTTCCCGAATCCGCTTTTTATTGATACAGAAGGTTCTACGGATTTGATGGATGTCATGCGGTTCCCTCGTCCGCAACAATGGGAACAGCTTCTGGCGGAAGTCGAGGCAGTTATTCAGAATCCGACCTGCTGTAAAACACTGGTCATTGATACCGGGGATTGGGCAGAGCGCCTTTGTGAAGCTTACGTCTGCAGGAAGGGCGGCAAGGAAGGTATCGAGGACTTCGGGTATGGCAAGGGGTATACATACGCCAAGGAAGAATTCGGGCGGGTGCTGGACAAGCTTAGCAAAGCCAATGAAGCAGGAATCAATATAGTGGTTACAGCACATTGCATCATCCGCAAGTTTGAGAAACCGGATGAAATGGGAGCCTATGACCGCTACGAGCTGAAGCTTGGAAACAAGGCGGGCAATCACTGCGCTGCACTTCTCAAGGAATGGGCTGACTGCGTATTATTCGCCAACTACAAAGAAATCGTGACGGAAGTCAATGGCAAGAACAAAGTCCAGGGCGGGCGGCGCGTGATGTATACCACCCATGCGCCGACCTGGGATGCAAAAAATCGCTTCGGGCTCAAAGAGGAATTGCCTTTTGAGTATGAACAGATAGCGCAGTTTATTCCAGATGCCGCTGAGACTCCACAGAATCCCGCAGGAGAGCCGAAAAAGGCAAAGGCTACCACGAGTACCACACGGAAGAAAAAGAGCACTGAAAAGCCCGAAAAAACGGCAAATGCAGAAGCACCCAAGGATGGTTACGGCGCTGGAGTTAATCCGGAACTGTTTAATCTCTGTGAGGAGAATAATATCCACCTATGTGACCTTGAAGATTTCGTTACAAGGAATGGAATCCTCAGCAGGCCGACACCGGTAAAAGATTTCCCGGCAGGATTGGTAAAGGATTTAATCCGCCAGTTTGATGATGTGAAAGACGATATCTGCAAGCATTGTCCGGTACCGTTCTAAGTTTAATTTGATGATTATTTTTACAAAGGAGATTTTATCATGGCTTTTACAACTTCGGAAAACTACAACGACAACAAGACCGTAAGCGCAGATGCGCTGGAGTGGGGGCAGGAAATTGTCTGCGAGGAAGCGCCGGAATACATCACGCTTAAACCGGGTGAATATGAATTCACGGTCAAAAGCTTCGAGCGCTCGTTCTATAACGGCGGCACCAGCAAGGACGGCAAGAAGAAGGAGCCGTGCAATGTTGCCAAGGTGAAGCTCGAAATCGTCACGGATGAGGGAACGGCGATTGTCAATGATTCGTTCTTCCTCAAAGCCAATATGGCGTGGAAAATCGGCTCGTTCTTCCAGTGCATTGGCATGGCAAAGACCGGTGAAAGCTTTGTGCCGGATTGGGATAAAGCAATCGGCTGCACGGGCCGCGTGAAGACGAAGACGCGCGAGTATAACAACAATACGTACAATGATGTTGACCGTTATGTAAAGAGAGGTTAAGTAAATGGAGCTTCGACCATATCAGGAAGAAGCCCGTGCATCAGTAGAGCAGGAATGGGAGCAGGGGCATAAGAAAACCCTGCTCGTCTTGCCTACGGGCACTGGCAAAACCGTAGTATTCAGCAAAATTACAGATGACTGTGTAAAGGACGGAAAGCGAGTGCTGATTATGGCACATCGCGGAGAGCTTCTTGATCAGGCTGCAGAAAAATTGAAAAAGACAACCGGACTCAATGCAGCCATAGAAAAAGCCGAGTCCAGTTGTCTTAATTCATTGCTCCGTGTAACCGTGGGCTCTGTCCAAACTTTGGGCAGGGAGAAAAGGCTGGAGCGGTTCAGTGAAAATTATTTTGACACCATCATCATTGATGAGGCACATCACGCCATCAGTAAATCATACCAGAATGTCCTTCAGTATTTCAGCAGTGCAGATGTTTTGGGTGTCACTGCGACACCGGACCGCGCCGACATGAAGGATTTGGGCAGTTTCTTTGATTCACTGGCTTATGAGTATAGTTTACCACAAGCCATTCGTGATGGCTACCTTGTCCCGATAAAAGCGCAGACAATCCCGCTGACGCTTGATATTAGCAAGGTGTCTATGTCAGCCGGAGATTTCAAGGCATCGGATGTTGATGATGCGTTGGAGCCATACCTTGAACAGATAGCCAAGGAAATGCGGCATTACTGCAAGGGACGTAAAACGGTGGTATTTTTGCCGCTGGTCAAGACCTCGCAGAAGTTCCGCGACATTCTCAATCAGCATGGTTTCCGGGCGGCCGAGGTCAATGGTGAATCCGCTGACCGCCAGCAGATACTGGAGGACTTTGACAAGGGCCAATACGATGTGCTTTGCAATTCCATGCTGTTGACCGAAGGATGGGACTGCCCCAGTGTTGACTGCGTGATTGTACTGCGTCCGACCAAAAGCCGCGCCCTGTACAGTCAGATGGTAGGGCGTGGTACCCGCCTGTTTGCAGGCAAGAAAGACCTGTTGTTACTGGATTTCTTGTGGATGACGGAACGGCATGAGCTTTGCCGCCCGGCACATCTCATTGCAAAATCCAAGCAGGTAGCAGACAAGATGACCGCCAAAATTGCCGAATCGGATGAACCGCAGGAGCTTGGCGAAGTGGAACAGGAAGCAGAACAGGATATCGTCCGGGAACGCGAAAACGCACTGGCTCAGGAACTGGAGCAGATGAAGAAACGCAAGCGCAAGCTGGTTGACCCGTTACAGTTTGAACTTTCTATTGGCGCTGAAGATTTGAGCAGCTACGTTCCGTCTTTCGGTTGGGAAGTTGAGCCGGTCACGGAAAAGCAGAAAACCAAGCTGGAAAAATTCGGTATTTTCCCGGATGAAATCGAAAGCGCAGGCAAGGCGGCGGTTATCTTGAAGCGACTCATAAAGCGTGTCGATATGGGGCTTTCCACGCCGAAGCAGATTCGCTTTTTGGAAAAGAAGGGCTTTCAGCATGTGGGGACATGGAGCTTCAAGGAAGCCAACGGCATGATTACACGGATTGCAGCCAGCAATTGGAGGATTCCACGGGGCATTAATCCCCTGACGTATAAACCGGTTGATGTTAGGAGTGCAGAATGAATAAACAAGATTTGATTGACGCTATGAATCATATCAATCCCGGTATGGTTTCCTATGAAGAATGGTGCCAGGTGGGTATGGCACTGAAACATGAAGGCTTCCCCTGTGCTGTGTGGACCGATTGGAGTGCGCAGGATTCGTCGCGCTTCCACAATGGTGAATGTGAGAAAAAATGGGCCAGTTTCCGCGAGCAGGTCGACAAGCCGGTTACGGCAGGCACCTTGGTCAAGATTGCTTATACGCATGGATGGGTACCACCACAGGTTGATGACCATGCTATGGGATGGAATGAAGCTGTATTGGTGACGGATACGGAGAAGCGCACAGGTATTATCGACAGGAACTGGCTGGAAGGCCGCGAGGTTATCGAGCCGCAGGATTCAGAATGGAATCCTGCCGATGACCTCATCAAATACCTTGAGGTGCTCTTTCAGCCGGAAGAGATTGTCGGCTATTGCTGTGAATCCTATCAGCGCCATAACGATGAGCGTTGGACACCGGCAGGCTCTGGTGTATATGTCCGTACCGCCGGGGAGATTATCGCCAAGCTGAAGCTCTATCGTGGAGACAGCGCGGTTATCGGCAAGGCTCTCGGCGACTATAACCAAGAGTGCGGCGCATGGATTCGCTTCAATCCGCTCAATGGCGAGGGGGTAAAGAATGCCAACGTAACGGATTTCCGCTATGCGCTCATTGAATCGGACAAGCTGTCCATTGAGAAGCAGAACGAAATCATCCACAAGCTGGAACTTCCGGTAGCTGCACTGGTCACGTCGGGCAATAAATCCCTGCATGCGATTGTCCATGTGGATGCCGGCAGTTACACCGAATATCGGAAGCGGGTTGATGCGCTCTATAAGATTTGTCAGGAGAATGGTCTTGAGCTTGACCCGGCGAACCGCAATCCATCGCGACTGTCCCGTATGCCCGGTGTTATGCGGGCGGGCAAGAAGCAATTCCTCGTGGAAACCAATATCGGCAAAGAGAGTTGGGAAAAATGGCAGGAGTGGTACGCCGAACAAAATGACGATTTGCCGGATTTTGAGAATCTGGCGGATGAATGGGAGAACCTCCCCGAACTTGCACCACCGCTTATTGATGGCATTCTCCGGCAGGGACATAAGATGCTGCTTTCGGGGCCGTCCAAGGCGGGTAAGTCTTTCCTACAGATAGAAATGGCTATAGCTGTGGCAGAGGGGCTGCCATGGCTAGGATGGAACTGCGCACAGGGGACAGTCATCTATGTAAACTTTGAACTGGACCGGGCAAGCTGTCTGCATCGTTTCAAGGATGTGTATGAATCTTTGGGTATAGAGCCGAAGAATCTGCGTAACATTGATATCTGGAATCTGCGCGGCAAGAGCCTGCCTATGGACCAGTTGGCACCTAAGCTTATACGCCGGGCACGGAAGGAAAACCCGATAGCCATTATCCTTGATCCGATATACAAGGTCATTACCGGTGACGAAAATAGCGCCGACCAGATGGCACGGTTCTGTAATCAGTTTGACAAGGTATGTACAGAGGTGGGCTGCAGCGTGATTTACTGCCATCACCACAGTAAAGGTGCGCAGGGTTCCAAAAAAGCCATGGACCGTGCCAGTGGTTCAGGGGTATTTGCCCGTGACCCGGATGCGCTGATTGATATTATCGAGCTTCCGCTGAAGGATGAGCAGTATGAAAACATGAAAGCCGACAAGCAGCGGGAGATTATCACGCAGTATCTGGACACTCATGTGAGCGGCTGGCGTAATCGCCTGCCGGACGAACATCTGAGCGATGCTTTCCGGCTGAGCGAGTATTGTAAGCATAATCTTTATGAGAATGCCAAGGATGAACTGTTCACCCAGATTGCCGAGTCTGACCGCCACGTTGAACATACGACGGCATGGCGTGTAAGCTGTACGCTCCGCGAATTCGAGAAGGCGGACAACAAGGATATATTCTTCAGTTGGCCTATTCACCATGTTGATGAGTCGGGGATGCTGGCGAAAATCCGTCCGGACATTGAAATCAACGGTAAGACCATTCATCAGCGGGATGTATCCGATGGCAGCCACAAGGCTGAGAAGCTTGCAAAGGAACGTCAACAGATTATTGATGCGTATACACTCATTGCCGCAGGGAAGGAACCGGATGATGATGGTGTGGTTCGGGTAAAGGTAATGGATTTTGTAGAACAGTCAGAAGAACTACTGGGGAAAAAATATGCACGTTCCAGTATGAATAAGAAACTGAAAAAATTTGGTGATTTTGAAATCGATAGAGGGGTGGTAACCCCATTTCGTGATGAAGAAGATAATACAGAAGATTATGACGAATAACTAAATGTCACTGTCACTTTTTTGTCTTATATATACATATAGTAACAGTATAAAAGTGACAGGATTAAAAGGTGTTACATCACTCTATATACGGATGGGGCTGTATTGCCCCCATCCTATAGAGATGACTAGACACTTTTAATCAAAAGCCAACAAAAAAATGTTGAAAAGAGGTTAGATTGAGTGGAGTTTTTTGTTTCCATGCGAATTCCGACCGCAACACAGCAAGAACATAAGGTTGCCGTCGTGAATGGTAAGCCCAGATTTTATGAACCGGCAGAAGTGAAAGCCGCCCGCCAGAAGTATATGAGCTACCTGAGCAGTCATGCTCCGGAGAATCCCATTGATGGTCCTGTCCGGCTGATGGTCAAATTTTGTTTTGCGGGCGGCCAGGGATGGAAGACCACCAAGCCCGATACCGACAACATGATTAAGATGATGAAGGACTGCATGACCAGGCTCGGCTACTGGCATGATGATGCCCAGGTATGCAGTGAGATTGTAGAAAAGTTCTATGATGCGCATGAGGGCATCTATGTAAGGATTGATAACCTATAAGCAGTATTGGAGGAATATGCCATGAAACTTGAAGTTTGTAAGCCGGAAAAGACCTATGAAGCTCAGCTGGACCATTGTGGCAAAGAGTTTGAGGAACTTATACAGGCGCTCGCCATCTATCGTAATGAACCAACACAGAAACACCGGGCCGAGGTGCTTTTTGAGGCCCTTGACTGCATCACCTGCATGTGGACCTTCATCGCCATGATTTTCAGCCGGGCCGAGATTGATGCGGGGATTAATGTCGTGAACTGCAAGAACTATGTCCGCGGCTACCTGATGACTCCGGATGACTATGACATAGACGCAGCATCTGAAAGAACATCAGATATCCTTGAAGGAGCTGAAGCAAGATGAGTAGTTTTGCCAGGGCAGAGAACAGGTCGAGCAGGAATTGGCACGGCAACGTAGAGCGTTGGAGCGTATGACAAAACGAAAAATGCCGCAGCAGACGGCAAGGCGAATTATCCAGCGGTCACAGCATAGGATTAATTATATTATTGCTGACGAGCTTGTGAAGCACAAGGCATAGACCACTTAATAGGCAACACATAACAAGCATGTTGTAGGGGTAATGAGCACGAGCACAAACGGAAATTAGGAGGTTATATTATGGCTGATATACCGTTACGGATAGCAAAAGCTATGCAGGGCTTGCAAAATTGGTGTTATTCGGTCAGATGTAACGAATGTGATATGTGCAGCCAATGCAGATTGGGAGATATGCTTTATAGCCGGACTGATTACAGATTCGTTACCGACAAGGACATAAGGCGATTGGAGAAAAGAGAGCCAAGGGCAATGCAGATTAATTTGTTTGGAGGTTATACAAAGTGAGTTTTGCAAGAAAGCGGGCGCGTTTTTCCCGCAAAGCCGAAGAAAAGGCAATGTTACGAGAACAGCAGTACAACAACGCAGTATATAACAATATCAATAGCGTTACGGAGATTTTGAAGCGGTGCGAGCCGGAGTACAAAGCAGACATTACGGCGGTACTTATCCGTCAGATGTTTGCTATGAGCTTTATGGCACTTCATGACACGTTTGTTTTTGGAAAAATCAAAATTATGCGTTGGTACAAAAAGATGTTGTCGCTGAACCATGAAGCGTTGGCAAGTGGCAGTAAAACACCGCTTGATGATTTGATTACGGCACTCAAAGACGAATACAAGTTTGACCTGAACGCCGAGATGGAGAAGGTAAACAAGGAGTTTGAAGCGGAGTGTGAAGCGGAAAAGGCGGCGATTTGATTGTTGTATGCAGTGGATTTAACCATCACGGCAGAGAAAACGATGATTGTCGAAGCTGATAGCAAGGCAGAAGCAGCAAGCATGGTGATTGCCAAGGCGAAGAAGCGCAAGTATCTGCTTGAAGAAGGTGACTACACTGTTCTGTGTGGTACGAGCCGAGCAAGAGCGTTGAAGGAGAGCAGGAAATGAACGTTGGTGACAAAATCAGGATTATCAATGCACGTTCTGCGTATTACAACGATGTGTTCACGTTGGTAAGCATGGATAAGCACAGATACCGATTTGCCAACGAGATTAACAGTTTCCACATGGATAAAACGCAGAAAAAGGGATATGTCAGATTGGAGCGTGGAGCAGAATGAAAGATTTCTACGATGTGTATGTGAAATTCAGCCGGACGGACGTTATCGAAGTCGAAGCTGACACGATGGACGAAGCCGAAGCCAAGGCGTTAGAGATTGCCGAAAAGAAACTGCGTGATGATGAAGAAGTCGTGGTCGAAGGATTTAATCTCCAATTATAAATATGCCGTTTTAAGGGCTTGAAAATGACAGGGTATATAAATATGCGTAAGCACATAGAAGGTGCTTGTAGGGCAAATGATTACGAGCACAAAACGATTTTAAGATAGTTTATTACAGGAGGTTATCACGAATGATGATTAAGGGTATGAGAGAAACCGCAATTGAGGATATGACGAAGCGCATTGAGAAGTCGGCAAGCTACAATGAGGGCTTGCAGGACGGATTTACAGAAGGTTATGATCGAGCCATTGCAGATGTGAAGGGGATTTTGAAAAAGTATCATGTTGGCACAGAGAAGCAGGACATGGTGCAGGAGAAGGAATTGAAGCCAGCTATCAGATTTTTAGGTATTTCCCAACGAGCACTCATTGATAAGATCGTGGAGGAATGTGATGAAGTCGTTCAGGCGTACAACGATGGCGAGTCCAAGGAACGTTTGGCAGAGGAAATTGCTGATGTTCAGGAAGCGTGCGAAACTGCACTTGCTGGATTGGGACTGCATGAAAAGGAACGCCGTGTGGTGCGCTTGCAGGTTATCAAGAAGAACGCTGACCGTGGCTATTACATGCCGCCGAGAAATAAGTTTGGTGATTGATATGAGAAATCAGAAACAGCATGAAAAATGGGCAAAAGTCGCAAGGGACAAATGGTATCAGCTTTCGATGGTTCTTAGTGAAGCAGATACAAACATCATGATTAAAGAAATATGTGCGTTGACCGACTTTAATAACGACAGGTGCTTGCGAGAATACTTTGACCGATGGGGCGATATGATGGTCGAGAAATACGGCAAACTGCCCTATGTAAAACTCAATTCTAACAGGTATGACAAATACATGGAGATGAAATAGTATGACGGATTACTATTGGGGATTGCTGGTTGGTGCAGGTATTGGTTACTGCGTGGCGTTGATTACCTTAGTGATGATGTGGGCTTTGTGTGTGATTGCGAAAAACGAAAGGGACGATGCAGATGTACAAGCAAAAGAGAACGTTGAAGCAAGCAGGATTGATTACGACACGGCAGGTTCGCAGAAGCCGTGAAATTGCCTATTCTGATGTGGAGCAGGAGCAGCATCAACGTGAAAACGGCATAAGAAATCTAGCAAAGATAAGCACTCATGCCAAAATCAAGAGTCGTTGGTGTTCAGGTACTTGCAAGTTGTGCGGTGAGCATATGGACGTTATCACCCACCTTCATGCAGGGCTTCATGGGTACAAATGCGCCGAGGATTTCATCAAGGATGGCAACGTGATTTTCGATTGAGGTAGCAACGTGACTGATGAAGAATTACGAAAGTACAGGCTTCTGGATTGCCCTAGCTGCGACTCGCATAACACAAACGTGAGGTCAGCAGGTGGTAAATGGTATTACGTTGGTTGTATAGACTGTTTTAACAAAACGCTATGCACCGAAGAATATATTGAGTATCTTGTAGAAAAGTTTAATACATATGCAAGGAGATGTGGTAAAGCATGAAACGAAAGATCTATGCACTTTACAAAGGCGAAACGCTATTAGCTGACGGCACGACAAAAGAGATTGCTGCCAAAATGGGAATATCGGTGCGATCTGTGCTTTATTACAGAACGCCGGCGTATCAAAGAAGGGCGAAAAAAGTTAGGAATCGGCGTGTGCTGGTGCGTTTGGAGGATTGATATGTTAGAGCATTGACAAGCGTTCATGGCAGGCATCTTGTTCTGCTTGCCAGCCGTGGTGATACTGATTGTTTGGACGAGGTGGAAATGAGTAATGCAATGCTATGGATTTGCCTTACAGTCAGCTTGCTAGGCAATGCTGTTTTTTTTGGCTATTTGTTCTGGCGGGCGATAAATCAGAATGGGTGGTGGAATGATTGAAAAAGATAGCATATAAGATTATTCGCAAAACGGCTTATTGTTGTTTGTCTATTGCGTGCAAAATGATTGGCTTGATGATGAGATATTATGAGTCGAAAATAGTTTATAAAGTCGTAGGGACAAAACATGGCTATAATATCGAATTTGTGTTCTTTTCAGACGATGAGTGAATGTGTTGGAAGATTAGGAGCGTGGCGAAGAAAAGTTTCACAAGTGGCTACAACAGGAGCATAAAGAGGGTGAGGGCAATGACGATTGAAGAATTTTGGAAGCTAATTGAAGATAAAATATTAACCTACGGAGAGTGTGACGGTTGTCCAGTTAATTCGTATGCAGTTGAAACAAACACAGGACTTATTTGTGAGAGAGCCGGTGATTGCGCTGATAGTTTGATGATGTTGCATAAGAAGTTGCAGGAAGAAGAACTAAAGATGATAAAGCGTGAAAAATCTAAACGAAAAAAATCCGCGTATAGGTTTTGGGTTTGCAAGCATGGAAACCCAAAGCTGAATGAGTTTATTCCTGTGACTGATTCATTCTATACACTGAATGAGGCCAATGAATGGATGATTAAGCATGGTTCTGGCGCAGACGAAATTCTATACGCTATCCGAGCCGATAAGGATATGTGGGATGATGAAGATATTGAGCGATTGGAGTGTGAGGAGAAATGAGCGATTATAAATGCAAGGTGAGGATTATCCGAGATATGGAAATAACCGTCTATGCCAAAAATAAAAACGAAGCAGAAAAAGAGGCCAAGATTTCATGCAGACATGGTTTTGGATTACCTCTAGGAGAACACGCAGAAGTTATTGAAATAGAGCGTATAACAGCTAAAAAGAAGGCACAGGAGCGTGAAGAATAATGGAACTGATGGTTGATAGATATACAATTCACAATTTGACACAGAATGAACTTGATTTAATCTATGCAGCGTTGTGCCAGTTTCCGATTGATAATCCCAGAAGTGGCGAACTCTTTTTGCTGAAAGAAAAGTTTAGAAAGTATCAAAGTACGTTTTTAGCAAATTGGGAGCGTGATTCAGATGGCAAATGAAATAAAGTGTGGGCTACTGGAAAATGCAACTCGCTGTAAAATTTGTGGTAGTGTGAATGTTGAACTTGAATGGGATACCAACTACTATGTCAAATGTGAAGATTGCGGTCATTATGTTGTCGGTAAAAATGCAAAAGAAGCGTTAAAAAATTGGGAGCGTGATTCAGATGGCAGAGAATAAAATAGACGGTATAAGTCGGATTAAAGATATAACGCTAAAGATTGCTTTTCACGAAAACAGAATTGCAATGCACAAGTCGGCAATTAGAAGGTTAAGAAAGGAAAAGTCTATTTTGATGATGAATGGGGAGTGGAGTAATAATGGAAGAAAATAAAGATATAAATTTAATAGCTATTAAATCTTTAATAGAATGTATTGACAACAGAGATATTGCCGAAGGTGGGATTTTTCTTGATGATGATAATGCGGAGTTTGTTGCTGATATTTTGCGTTATCATTATAAGTTATTAACAACAGAGAATAAAATGGAAGCAGTAGCCCGATTCTTCGGCAAGAAGCTTGGCGAAGAATTTAACGTAAAATACCAAATCAGTAAATACAAATGGTGCATTGAGTATCATTTAGCGTTTACGGAAAAAGGGCTTACGCATTACGGCAAAAGTAAAGATGTTATTTTAAGGCAATTATTAACTGGTCAGGCGGTGTTTGTTGATGACGAAGAATAAAATGGCAGAAGTTGCTAATCTGTTCGGCAAAGAATTGGGCGAGGAATTTCGTGTAAAATCTTGCCATCCGGAAGGGAACTGTGTTGGTTGTTTTTCTAAATATGGATTTGAAGGGCTCAATCAAACTGTCACAGTAAACGTAGCAGTATTGTTACTGCTACTCACAGGCAAGGCGGTGATTGTCGATGAATAAGATGGCTGATGTAGCACACTTGTTTGGAAAAGAGTTGGGCGAAGAATTTCATTTTCAAGTTGGCAAAACAGTTATGAAAGCGAAATTGACTAAGAGGGGACTTATGACAACGGATTCTGTAGGTCGTTGGTGTCCTTGTGGCTATATGCCAGCATTATTGACAGGCCGGGCGGTGATTGTCGATGAATGAGTGGTGGAAATGGTTCAAAGAAATTCCTATATCTGTAAAAGTAAAATATTTTATAGCGTTGCCGATTGGTATCGTGCTGTATTTGATTTATCGCGCAGGGGAATTGGCTGAAACATTAAGTGGCGTTATTGGTGATTGGGTGCGAGGATATAGGCGGTGATTGTCGATGATTAAAGAATTGTTTGTCTTAGCGTTAGCAACAATTGCAGGAGTTTTTGCAGCATCTAGTGAGGAATTATTCAGGGCGACAATCGCGGCAGGGATTGTTTTGATTTACGTCGAGATACCGAGGAAGTGATTGTCAATGACTAGCAATAAGAAGCTGATTAAGGCCGCACAGACCTTACAAAATAATTGTAAGGAGCGTGCTGATAATGAGTTTTGCAATGATTGTCCATTTTTGATTGTCGGTTTTTGCATGTTATCCAATAATGATATTCCAAGTTTCTGGGATTTAAAAAGCGTGGTAATAAATGAGCAAAAAGGTGATTAAATGCTAGACAGATTACAATGGCGTGTCCAGCCAATTGAGCAGATCAGAAAGCGCAAGCAACGCAAGAAAGAAATGTGGGAACGGCACGAGAAGTTTGCGGAGTATGTTGAGAAGGTACGGAAAAAGCGGAGGAATAATGATGGAGTGGTTGCAGACAACATGGGGGAATAACTTATTCTTTGCACTGTTTGGTTTTTGGTTGGCGGGTTTGTTAGTGTCGATGTGGACAGAGTATAAAATTAGACATATGTGCGACCACTGCAAAAGAAAAATGTGTTTTCAAGTGAAGCGAAAGAGGGCGAAAGAATGAAATCATGGCTGAAAGGTAATGTGTGTGTCTTTCGGCAGGGCTACAAAGATGGCAGGGAACTGGCAAGAAAAATGCACAGTAAGGGTGCAAAGAATAGACCGAGGAGCAGAATGATTCGTAGGGCAGGGAAGATGATTAGGAGGGCTGACAATGACGGTATATGAGTTGATTCAAGAATTGGCAAAATATGAGCCGGATGACGATGTGTATATGATTGACGGCGAAGAAGAAACAGTCGTGGCGTCTGTGAGCGAAACTGTTAACGGCGTAATCATCAAGCCATGGGGAAGCTATAGGAGGGCTGACAATGAAAACTGATGAATTAAAAATGTCAAAGTTTTTACTGGATAAGTTGGCTAAAGATTATCCGACAATGTTTCGCGAGGATGGCGGTATAAAAATGTGGGGATATGACAATACCATGAAAACATGTCCGACACGGGTTAAGAGCGATATTAAACTGATTCGGCGGCTATTACTTGAAGTTGCGAACAAGCTATAGGAATAACGGAGGTGCGGAAAAACGTTGAAAGTGGGGATAGTAATGACTAATCGTGAATGGCTGGCAGGTATGACGGATAGAGAATTAGGCAAGTGGCTTGATGAACACATTGACGCTTGCTGCGTGTGCAGTCACAAGAAAGGCAATAGCTGTGATATTCCTGATAATGACTATGACTGCGAGAACGGACGTTATGAATGGTTAGGCATGAAGCATAAAAGGCAGGAGGTGTGATAATGTTTCGAGTTCAGAGAGTTGAGCGTAAGTATTGCACAAAAACTATCCGGCTTTCAGAGCAGCTTATGAAACGTATAGATGGCGTATGTAAGAGTGAAGGTGTTGGTGTAAATGAGTTGATACGTCAGTGCATTGAATATGCATTAGGCGATATGAAGGGCGAAAAAAATGAGTAATCGTGAGTGGATAAACAGCTTGTCAAATGAGCAGCTAGTAAAGCTGATGCGGACGTTCAAAGAGGATTCGTGCGAGTTTTGCGCATATAGCGGTGCAGCAGAGTGTGGCTTTTGCTATGATGGGCAAGTTGCATGGTTAGAGCAGGAACACGATGATGAGTCTTTTGATGAGCGCGATTATAGCTATTGCGTTTAAGAGGTGAGAGTATGGCAAAGCACAAGCATATACCGTTTGTTGTCCTGGGCGCGCATGACAAGCCTAACAAGGGCATGATAGCGTACAAGGTAAAAGACGGTAACTCTTACTGGCTGTCATTTGTTCAGCTAAAAAACGATGGCAAGTATGATTTCGGCGATAGCTACGACAAAGACGATATTGAGGGCGTGTATCAGTCAATACTGTTCTGTGATGTGCGCAGTGTTGACGCAATGATTAAAGAGTTGCAGATGATTAAACAGTTGATGATTAAAGATAAGCTGTCGGAGCAGGATAAAGAAGCTGTGCAGGATTTGATGGCGTTCAAAGAGAGGTACAAGGATGGCAAATAAATACGGAGCAAAGAAAATCGAGATTGACGGTCGTGTGTTCCCAAGCAAACGTGAGAGTGAGTATTATCTGATTTACAAGGATATGCTAAATCGTGGGGAAATTGTAAAACTGGAGCTACAGCCTAAATTTACACTAATCCCTGCTTATACGACCAAGGCAGGCAAGAAGGTTCGCCCGTGCCACTACACCGCCGATTTTCTGCTGACATATCCGGATGGCAGGGAAAAGGTCGTTGAGGTCAAGGGTTACAGGACGCGGGATTATATGTTACGGCGTAAGTTGTTTGAGTATAAGTATCAGCAGTTTGTTGAGTTCGAGGAGGTCAGATGATGAGTGAGTGGTACGATTGGTGCAAAGCTAATCATGTGTGTTATCGGTGTGGCAAGGTTAGAGCCGATAAAGGCTATACCACTTGCCTTGCTTGCAGAATGGCATTGAGAGAACGCAAGAAGGAGTTACGCAAAGACCATATCAATCCTTCTGAAATTGCTATGCACAAGAAGCAAAAAGAACAGCAACGGAAGAACCGCGAACAGGGCTTATGTGCTTGCGGTAAACCAACGACAGACGGCTATAAAACTTGTACGGCTTGCAGGGTGAAAGCGAGGATTGAAGCAACAAGGCGCAGACGAAGAAAAGGCATAGAACCACGTAAGATGTGGTTGGACACGGGCAAGTGTTGGTCATGCGGTGCGCCAGTCAAAGAGGGCTATAAGCTATGCGAAAAACATTACAATCTGCTGATGGCCAATGGGTATCGTGGACATAGTGAGATATTCGACAAGGAAAATCAGCTACATTTTGCAAAAAGAAAATATAACGAGGTGCATTAGGATGATGATCGAGACGATATTGGCTCTATTATTGACGATGATGCTATTATGCGCATTTGGATTGGGAGTCTTGTCTTGGCGGCTGAATAAGGACTGGTCAGCGCATGTCGATAAGATGAATAGTCTTTGTCAGCAGATGATAGAAATGAAGAAGGAGAAGTCAGATGCTGAATAACAAGATGCGAGAGCTGGCAGCAATCTATGGCTATGAACTGCAGGAAGAGTTCTATGCAATATCTATCAATGGACTGAAGTATAAGTTCAAATTCACGAGAGACGGCCTTTATGTGCTGGATTGCGTCGGATGGGGGCCGGAGTGGTTGAATGTCAATGGCTTAATACCGGACTTGCTAAGAGGCAAAGTCAGAATTATTGACGAAATAGAACAAGAAGGATTATTCTAAAGGAGATGGAACTATGCAGAAAGTATTGGAAGCTTTGGAGCATGTCAGCGGGCGGATGCAGAAGGTCAGGGACGCATTAGGCAAGGAAGAAATGCTGGCAGGACTGGCAGAGGAGTCATGCGAGTTAGGTCAGGCGGCTCTAAAACTACGGAGAGCATTGGACGGACTTAATCCGACGGATAAGCCAGCGATTGATGCGGATGAAGACCTGCAGGAAGAGATTGCAGATGTCCTTCTCTATGCATGGATGTGTAATATAGATACAGGGCTGGTCGCAGAGACCATCTACCAGAAGAGTCGCAGATGGTGCAGCAGAATGAAGATAGACTGTTAACGAGGAGTGAAGCGCATGATATATTGTAACGACTTTGTCCGGTTGACAAAAGGATATCTCAGAAATATGGTGTATTATCAGGTTGCTATCTCGAATATGAAAGAAGACCTAAAGGAAATGGAGGACAGTCTTGGTGATGCGAAGATAGCATCGTATGAGCCGAATCCTGGCGGACAGAATGAGCTGAATGGTGTGGAGTCCAGAGCAGACAAAGCGATCCGGTATAAAGAGCAGGCAAAGCAGGTGCAGAAGCTGGAAAGACAGGTGCAGAAGCTGGAAAGGTGCATCGACAAGCTCCCGGAGGATCAGAAGAGCGCAGTCAAGATGTATTATCTCTATCGGCAGAGTTATGATGAGATGGTATCGTCACTGCATATCAGTCATAGCACATGCAGGAGACGAGTCAATGGCGGCACCAAGGCCGTGGCCATGATGTTATTTGGAGAGAGAGCTGGAGAGCAGATTCAATTTGCATCGTAGATGAGAGGGCTGATATGCCCTTTTATTTTTTTTGCTAAAATATGTAGATACCTATTGACATTATATAGGGATAGCTATATAATATAATCAAAGATAAGGTTAAGGCAGACAAGGAGGAAAAGAAAATGTTAGAAGCTAGAATTTACGTCAACAACATCGGTTACGCTGCTAAGAGAGATTATATCTATAGACTGGACGTAATCACCGGAAGGACCACCCGCCACCGCTTGAGTGTTGACGACAAAGCATCTATCAAGGACTTTGAGCGTGACACGTACAACGAGTTAGGAACGTGGGAGTTCTTGGAAAAAATCTATCAGCAGTATGAGTGATGCAGAATTGCTGGGTAACTATCCACTGCAACAACTAATTAGGGGGTAATCAAAATGACTAAAAAAGCATATGCAAAAGACTATGACAAAATTTGTCACGAGCTAGGATTCAATCCGGCTGCACACTTTGTAAAAATTACTAGCCGGAATACGATATCTTTTACTTGCGGCAAGCCAGATGAGATATTTGCACTCTATAGAGCCGTGAGAGATAACGATTATGTAGCGTCAAAAGCGCTGACTGATGCGGTAGACAGATTATAAGAGTAAGGAGCGTGGACAAAATGGCAACCGGCGAAAAATATAAAAGTGACAGATGAAAGATAAGGAGGCTAACAATGACCGAAGCGGAAAAGCAAGCGTGCTTGCGATATCAGAAAAAATTGGCACAAATCAACATCAAGCTAAAGCCGGAGGACGTGGCAAAGTATAAGCAAGCTGCAGAGCAAGCAGGAATGAGCTTTAGGGCGTGGATACTTCAAGCGATGGACAAGGCGATGGCATAGGAGGTAATGACAATGTTAAAATGGGAAAAAGTTGAAAGCGAATCAAGCCGCTGGGTTGAAGTTGTGAAATGCGAGCAGGTAAAGCTCGATGATGGACAAAAAGGTGGCTTTGTCAGATACCCTGGTAAAGATAAAGTGTTTTTCACCTTTGCAACTTCAGTCGGAGCTTATGAAAGCTTAGCGGCTCTCGAAGATTGGTACGTTGAAGGTAACGATGTATTTGTAAAGCATCAAGGCTTGCCAGCGGCACGCCAGCACATCGGCAAGATTTTAGACTGATAACATCAAGAGGGGCGCAAGCCCTTCTTTTTTTATGTCCAGTGAACAATCAAAAAATAATGTGTGAACATTTTTTGACAATTTTTTGAACAAAAAATGAGCACCTTTTCAGCGAAAAACGTGGTACGATAATAACATCAAATCCAATCCCCGGATATTGAAACACAAAACACATGCGCGAGGAGCTGTCCGAAAAAGGACGGCTCCTTTCTCGTATGTAGAAATGGAGGTGCTATTATGGGAATATTTGAAAAGGCTGTTGCAGATATCAAAGTGCCGAGCAAGAAAGTCAAACAGGCTGACATTGATAAGGCGGTCAAGGTTATCTATGAGCAGGGATTCAAAGTCCCGATTGTCATTGATGTAGATAACAATGTGATATCTGGCCAGGACAGACTATTGGCGGCTATTAAACTAAAGATGGGCAGTGTCCCGGTCATCGTTGCTGAAGCAGTTAAGCCTAAGAGGTCAAAGACTAAGAAAGATGCGGGCGGTAAGTAATGGACAAATTACAGATAGAATATGTGAGCATTGATAGCATTAAGCCCTATGAAGGCAATGCGAAAGAGCATCCGGAGCTGCAGATTGAGCAGATTATGGCATCAATGCAGGAGTTCGGCAATATTGATCCGATAGGTATATGGCATGGAGAGATCGTCGAAGGGCATGGCCGGTATCAGGCGGCTAAAGAGCTAGGATATAAAGAAGTGCCAGTGATAAGACTGGATGAGCTGACTGATGAGCAGAGACGAGCCTATGCGCTAGTGCATAATCAGTTGACGATGAATAGCGGCTTTGATATGGACGCATTAGAAGCTGAACTGACATCTATCTCAGATATTGATATGGAAGCATATGGATTTTCTCCAGACATTGAATTTTCCTCGTTCGATGGAATGGGGGATGGTGGCGGATCACAGATACAAGATGGCGACAAGGTTAGAGTTGTTATCGGAGCGACATCGTTTGACATATCTGATCCGACGCATGAAATATATGACAAGACCAGGACTCTCAATGTCGAAACTTGTGCTGCATGGCTGGCAAAGGCATTATTATCTGGAGATATTGAAGGATGAGAATATATTTCCCGCAATATTACACGCAGAAAAGTCGTTTCCTGTCGTATACAGTGATAGCAGAAACTTTGAAGGATAAAGGACATGATGTATCTGATGTAAGACATAATGCTGACATAGCGATATTTTCCATGTGTGATGTAACTGAATATCCGCAGCTCATCAAGATGCGGGCGGAAACAGAAGGTATTCCGCTTATTGTGGGCGGAGCTTTTGCTTTCAATTTTCTATCAGCGAAAATATACGCTGATGCTGTGTGGATAGGTGAGTGCTTTGACTTTGCAGATTGTCAATCATATGAAGATATTGTGCAGTCTAAGTATTCTTATGTGGGCGGCAGTGATTTGCCGGTAGCATCGCAGAGGATTGAATGGGAGAAAGTATCGGTTGCTCAGATAGCACCAAAGAAATGCTATTATTGGGGCGGCGTTGGATGTAAGAACAAATGCGCTTTTTGCTTCACGTCATGGACGCATAGACATCAAGTCAATTCAAAGCAGCGCATAGAAGCAGCAAAGCGCGTCGCTACAAAGAACAAATGTCACATCATGATATCGTCAAATGAATATGACAATGATATATCAGCTAAGACATTTGACATGATGCTGAAAGATTACGTTAAGACTCCAATCAAGGGCAGCAAGATGATTCGATGTGGGATAGAATTCCCGAATGAGACAACTAGAAAGGCAGTAGGTAAGCCCATTACGGATCAAGAAATATATGAGGCTTTTCAAAAGAGCAAGCTGGAGAATGGTTCGTTAAGGCTATTTCATATTGCAGGGTACAATCCCATTGATGATTGGGAAGAGTATATCGCTAAAGTATCGATGATGCTGAGAAAAGTCAATCCTCCTCGGATGATTCACTTTATGTTCAATAATTTGCAGTATCAAAATTTCACTCCGTTGTATAGGGAACGCAGGAATATCAATCCGGCAAATTATATTAGCGTCAAGACAACGAGACGTTGGTACGATGAGCTGAGGCGGTCGTGTTCGCATGTTTTGGTGGGAGCACCTTCACCTTTCCAGCATGTCGCATGCAGGATGGGAATTGAGCTGGCTAGAGACAAGAGAGCTTTGGACTTTTGGTGCAAGATGCTTAGCAATCCGAAAAAGATGACATTAAGATCAGCGCACAAAGCATTGATAGATTCTAAGACGCTGGAGTGTCCAGCTTATCAAGTAAGATTGTCTGATGGGCAAATCATTAGACAGGAAAATTGGGATTAGTGAGGATTAACTAATGCTAACAAGAATATGTCAGCAATGCGGGCGGCAGGTGAAGCTTGGAGAAAGATGTGCATGTTCAAGCGAAGAGCGCAGAGCATCACATGCGTTATATTCCACAGCGCAGTGGAAGAAGATAGCTAAGGCAGCAAGGCAGAGAGCGCATTATCTTGATGAATACGAACTAAGATACTGCGGGCGGATGTCTGAGGGAAAAGTCGTGCATCACATCTATACTCCGGACGAGCGACCAGACCTGGCGTTATCTCTCAGTAATCTCA
>Ga0247611_10002317_pt1 | contig 31009 bp, 15 predicted proteins | sample 177DNAGHGhighgp2_FD_192422 | JGI IMG/M metagenome (GOLD analysis project Ga0247611, IMG submission 192422) | Sheep rumen microbial communities from Palmerston North, Manawatu-Wanganui, New Zealand - 1770 DNA GHGhigh gp2 | ecosystem: Host-associated > Mammals > Digestive system > Stomach > Rumen... | reverse complement strand
AAGGCGGGGCAGGCGATGGGTGCTCAGGACTTTGACAAGGCCATGGGCTACCTCAACCAAGCGCAGGCCAAGGATCCCAACTATCCGGATGTTTACATCATGAAGGGTGACATCTACAACTTCCGACTCCAGTCCGATTCGGCGATGCTCTGCTACCAGCGCGCCATCGACCTGATCGGCGACCCCGACCCGATGCTCTACTACATCGCTGGCAACGAGGGTGCGAAGTGTGGTGCCTACGAGTATGCGCTCCGCACGTTGGAGACATTCCTCCAGAAGGGAATCCAGTACTCCGATGTACACCCCGATGCGCAGAAGACTATCGCGAACTGCCGCTTTGCCATTGAGGCGATGAAGAGTCCGCACAGTTTCGAGCTCGTGAACCTTGGGAGTGGCATCAACTCCGAGTGGGACGAGTACTTGGCCGCCATCACTGCCGATGACGAGCAGATTGTCTTCACCGTGAAGCGTCCCCGCGACAAGGGTACCGTCTGTGCCTTCTGTCTCAACGAGGAGGATCTCTATGCCAGTCGCAGGACCGGCGACGGCGAGTGGCAGTTGCGCGAACCGCTCGGCTCACCCGTCAAGACCGGTTATAACGAGGGAGCGCAGTGTCTCTCCCCCGACGGCAAGTATCTGCTTTACACGATGTGCGATGCGGATTACGGTATGGGCAGCTGCGACCTCTACTGGGCCAAGCGTATCGGCGACAAGTGGTCGCGGCCCCGTAACTTCGGTATGCCCGTGAACACCCAAGCTTGGGAGAGCCAGCCGACGATGGCCGCCGACGGCATGACCGTCTATTTTGCCTCTAGCCGTCCCGGCGGTTACGGAGGAATGGACATTTGGAAGACCACTATGACAGCTGAAGGCGAGTTCTCCATTCCCGAGAACCTTGGTCCGGCGGTCAACACCCCCGGCGAAGACGCGGCTCCGTTCATCCACAGTGACGGCCGCACCCTATACTTCGCCTCCAACGGTCGTACCGGCATGGGCGGTTACGACCTCTACTACACGACCCTGCAGTCTGACGGCAGCTGGAGTGAGCCGCGGAACATGGGTTATCCCATCAACTCGCCCGCCGACGAGATCAACATCTTTATCAACGCCACTGGCACGATGGCCTACATCTCTTCCGACAAGGATGGTGGTTATGGTGGCCTCGACCTCTACAGCTTTGTTCTCGATGACGGGTTGCGCCCGAATCCGGTGACGTACATTAAGGGACATGTCCGCGACGCTTTCACCAGCGAACCGCTGTCGGCTCGTATTGAGATGATTGACCTTGGAACAAAGCAGCTGCTCACCGCCACCACCTCCGATCCGCAAACTGGTGGCTATTTGGCTTGCATACATACTGGCGGCAACGTGCTTCTCAATGTCTCCCATCCCGACTACCCCTTCTATTCCGAGAACTTCCAGGTGGAGAAGTCCTACACAGAGCTGTCGCCCTATCTCAAGGACATCGCTCTGCAGCCTACCGATGTGGGGACGGTGGTCACACTCAAGAATGTCTTCTTCGACTTTGACAAGGCGGACCTGAAGCCCGAGTCCTTTGTAGAGCTCGACAAGCTGGCCGATTACTTGAAGACGAACAGCATTCGCATTGAGATTGGCGGTCATACGGATAACCAGGGCACGGACGAGTACAACGACCGCTTGTCGGAGAACCGTGCCAAGTCGGTCTATGACTATTTGGTCAGCAAAGGTATTCCTGCCGATCGTCTGCAGTACAAGGGTTACGGCAGTCGGGTTCCCGTGGCCGACAACGCCACCGAGGAGGGTCGGGCTGCCAACCGAAGGACGGAGTTCAAGATTGTCAAGTAGGAAGAGGGACTTGGAACCGGGTACGAGGTACGAATGAGGTAGAGACGCAAGCTTTTGCGTCTCTTATTATATATATATACTATCTATAATTATGTATACGGTTGGGGAGGTGATGGGGAGGTCGGGTGTTGTATTGTGTAACCAATCCATCGGGATACCGTATAAAGAAGTAAGGGTAGAAAGAAGGCGAAGAGGTGATTTGGGACGGGTTTGGAGGCTGTTGGAAGTTATTGACACCCTGTTGAAAAAAAACGGAAAGTATAATGATGTATGTAAGATATTGAATATAAGAAGATTAGACGATATTTCAAAAAAAACGAAAAAAAATACCGCGAAAAGACAAACAATGAAAAAAAAATGTATTTTTGCAGGTTAAAAATTATGTATAATGTAAAGTAATGTATAGTGTTGACTTAAAGGCAAAAAAAGGAATTGAAAGAGAGAAAAATAAATAATATAAGTTACAAATTAAACAAAAACGGTATGAAAAAACTATTATCAATTTGCTTTCTGAGCATTCTGCTGGGGCTACTGAGCTTCAGCGCGCAGGCGCAAAATTGCGGTTTTTTGATCAAGAACCTGCAGCCCGATACCATTGAAGGTGTCGTGCAAATGTCGCCTGATGGCTTGCTGCCGTTGGACCATACGCTGGGTAGCGGGGTTTTCATCAACCCCGACGATCCGTATGATTTCTACGGCAACGCCAATGTCGGACGGACGGAATTGTACGAGTTGTTCCTTTGCAACACGTGCGGTCTGGCCCCCAAAACCAAGATTTCGCTCGACTGGATTCTTCAACGGAAGAACGACGCCGGCGAATGGGAAGTGGTGAATGGGAATCTCTCCGATTATGTAGATTTTGACATCTACACACTCTACAGAGAGATTAACGACACCACGGGCGTTTGCAACCGCATCACCTGGCTGGGCGGCAGAGTGCCCAATGGCTTCGGTTGGTGCGAGCAGGCTGTCGCTCCGGACATGTTCCACGGCGTCACCTGTCACACTCCGACCAACTATCCCGGTGCCGTGCCCGTCGGACAAGGCACACCCTACAGCGTCATGAACAGCCTTGGCGAACTGATCCCCGCCATGGGCATGACTCCTATCTACACGGAAGCTCTTGACTATTTCTACTATGACTTCTTCTCCCAGACCCGCACCCTGCTCCAACTCAAATGGAAACAGGCCGGTACATACAGACTGATCATGAACGTGCGTGAGCGCGTTGGTGGTACTGCATGGAATAACCTCACTTGGAATGAAAATGAGACTACCGACTTCATCGGCGGACACCAGTCCTGCTGCGGTGAGATCCTGATGTCTGACACCCTTTCTTATCCTGTCTTCGGCGAATACTCTAAAGAGGTTTGCGAAAACGAAACCTGGACCTTCGGTCAACCCCCTTATACTTTCACTGTTACCACTCCTGACACCAATGTTGTCTTCGGTCGTACGATCAACGCCGGTTCTGGCGATTGTGAGATTTTCCAATCCGACAGCATTTACAGAGTGCACTTCTTCGTGCGTCATACTCCCGTCGTCCAATCTGAAGGTGCGGTCCTTTGCAAGTGCGCCGAGTTCACGGTTGACGATCTCCTCGACCTGGTGACCATGGACGAGAACGGTCTCGACGACACCCAGTGCACGCCCCACTTCCAGTGGAAATATAACGGTACTTGGCATGACACTCCCCCGAGCTTGGCACATCTCAATGTTCCCGGCCACAACTCTTTCACCATTCGTCAGGTGAACACCTATAACGATACCCTCGATTGTATCGGACCTGAGATTACTTTCGATGTTTACTTCAAGGAGATGACTCCTCCGGAGATCAATGTCCCCGAGTTGCGCGACTTCTGCCTTGAGGCTCTCGAAGGCGCTACCCTCAATCTCTCTGCTGAGATTGACGAGGAGTGTGCCAACACTGTGAAGTGGTTCACCAGCTACAAACAGGCTTACGCTTTTGAGTTCGATGCTGTCACCGGTCCGAGGTACCTTGACAACCTCTTCTCAAATCGTTTGGATACCGCTTCCTACATTGGCAGCAATGACCTGACCATCAACTTGGCCGACTATATGCCGTCCACCAACAAGGACACCGTCCTCTTCTTCTTCGCGGTGTCTTACAAGGATGACGAATGCCCGTCTCCGTTGTTCACCTATTTCTCTGTGAACCTGCACCAGACGCCGGTTCTCGAGACGGTGGCTATGGACAGCATATTCTGCCCCGGCACCAAAGTCCAGATGGGTGTCAATGTCATCACCAACGATACTGACCCGCAATACACCTACAAGTGGGACGGCGATGTGACCTCCGTGATGCTTAACGGCTCCGAAGTTGGTTTCGTCGAAGCTCAGACCATCGTTGTTGGTACCGGTACTTCCACGTCTGCTGCTTATCCTTTCAGCAACGAGGCCAAGTACAACTACACGCAACAGATTTATCCCGCCTCCAGCCTTGCCGCTGGTGAGATCACCAAGATCGCTTTCCAATATGCCGGCACGAACCCTGTCTCGAGAGAGAACGTGAGGATTTACATCGGCACTACGAATACGGTTTCCTTTAACAATTCCAACAAGCAGTGGCTTGAGCCCGGTACCCTTGTTTACAGCGGTAACCTCAGCTTCAACGGCCCTGCCGGCTGGAAAGAGATTGAACTCCAGAACGGTTTCGTTTACGATGGCACCCAGAACATTGTTATCACGGTTGACGACCAATCCGGTATCGCTGGTGCTGCCTCGTACTTCAACTATACGAGCTCTACTAATGCTGTGATGAGATACTACGGTGCTAATCCGTTTGTCCCTGCTACCAGCAGCAAACAGGTGAACAGCTATCGTCCTAACATCCGTCTCTTGGTCAGCGGCGAGGGTTACACCACCGCAGCTAAGAATCAGGTTGCTTACAACCAGACCGATGCCACGGATACTTGCCACACCGCTTACACCGCTTCTGTGTATGTCGTCGATGGCAACGGCTGTAAGTCCGCTCCTGTGACCTTCAACTACATCTCCAATGATACGATCGCTCCTACGGTTGATCACAATACGGTGACGACGGAAGTTTTCGCTTGTCATCTCGACAGCGTTAACGCTCCTGTTTACACGACCATCGCCGCTCTTGAGAATGCTGCTGATATCGAGTTCAGCGACAACTGCGCTAAGGATCTCCTTTACATCGCCAATGTCGCTACTACTGTGAACAGCATTTCTGACACCACTTGTGTGGAGTCCGTGACCAGAACCTACACGGTTAAGGATCATTGCGGCAATGCCGTCACGTTCGCTCACGTTTATGTGACCCGCGACACTACGAAGCCTTTCTTCCGTTTCGAAGAGGGCGAGTTCCCGTATGTGCGTCTCTTCCCGGTTGAGGGCGGCAACTGCACCTTCAACTCTCCCGACAGCATGACGTTCATCAATGCTGTTGCCCCGCATGTGGCAGACAACTGCACCGACAGCGCTTACCTGATGAGCACGGTGAAGTTCTTCTGGGAGAACACGAACGAATCCCCGATTGGCGGTACCAATATCTTCAGATCTAAGAATCACCTCTCTGTGGTGGCTCAAATCACCGACAGATGTGGTAATGTCTATGCTCAGGATATTATCTTCCTCGATCGTCCGCAGAAGATTTCTATCGAACCCGGTTCTATCACCAGCACCGGCAACAACTGCTTTGGCGACACCGCCACCTTGCAATTCGACGTTACTTACATTAAGGACGACACCATCCTCGGACCGTTCGTTCCTTATACCTACGAGTGGGTTGAAGTGAACGGCAGAACCGTCAACTTCACCGCCGCTACCGAAACGACGACTGACATCACGTTCCCGGGCGTTGGCGACTACGTCTTCAAGATGGTTGTCACCGACCGTAACGGTTGTACTGCTGAGACTGAGCCTGTCACGATCAACGTCCGCGCTCTGCCGCAGGTGCAGATCAACCACATTGTGGAGAACGGCCAAGTTGAGCCTTACTGCCCGACCTATGGCAACCTCACAATCCAAGCTGTGATCGTCAATCCTGTGGAAGGCCAGACTGTTGCTGAAAATGCTTACACTTGGAGCGGCGAGAGTGTCAACGACATTCCTCACACCAACACGACTTGGGTGACGATCGTTCCTGAGTGGTGTGACACGATGTACTATCCCACTGTGACGGTTGTTGACGACCGCGGTTGTGTGGGTACTGTCACCGACACCATCGAGGCTAAGGCCCAGGGTCCGCAATTCATCGACGCTATCCCGGACACCACGCTGGTGAAACAAGAGGGTTGTATCTTCGTTATTCCTGATTTCAAGGATCTCGTTACCAGCGATCTCGTTTCCGACGATTGCTATGAATTCTATCAGATTAAATACACTGATGCTTTCGCTACGATTGAACGCGACGATTGGTACACCCAAAGCCCTGCTGCCGGCACTGAGCTGACCACTGCTACTGGTGTTGTGACCATCACCGTCAAGAATCCTTGCGGCAAGACCAGCTCCCTCGCGGTGAATGTCTTGAAACCCGCTGAGGTTCTCACTGTCACTATCGATCCTGCTACTGCTGCTGACTGCCAGAGCGAAATCGAAGCTGTTGGTGTTGACTTCTCCAGCGTTGTTACGAACGCCATTGGCGATGTCGAATACGAGTGGGTGCTCGTTGGCAGCGATGACGATCTCCTGAACAATGACGGTGCTAACTATCATGTCCAGGGTGCTATGGAGCCTGGTGTTTACACCTATCAAGTGAATATCGAGGATGCCCTCGGTTGCACCGCTTCTGCTACCGCTAACCTGACGGTCTATTTCCAAGGTGCTGATCCTGAGCTGACCAAGTGGCCCAACACCTTGTGTGAGCGCTTCAATGGTGCTTTGGTTGTCAATCATGCTCCTACGGGCTATGCTTACAACCTGCAGCATAACGATTTCGATTTCTTCCACTTCTTCAAGATTTCCGACAATCCTGACCATCAGCCCACGGAGTGGAACACGATTACGTTCGATTCTCTGAGACCCGGTATGTACACCCTCACGGTTTACACTGTTAACGATTGTGAGCGTTCTTATCAAGTTGAGATTCTCGACAATAGCAATGCTCCTATCAATCCTCAGTTCACTACTAATGATGTTACTGTTTGTACCAATGACAATGGTGTTTTGAACATCAATGCTCAGAATGGTTACACGTATGAACTCTATCGTTTCGATGATGTTGCCCTTGGCGAACTCGTCGGCACGGCTACTTCTTACAATAACCTTTCTGTGGGTCGTTACCTCATCCATACCATCCAGCTCTCCACGCATTGTACGAATGATACCACATTCGTTCTTGAAGATGCTGCTCCGAGACCTGAGGTTACCACGACTGTCACTGCTAACACGAATTGCGATAACACCAATTATAACAATAATCCTGAGAATGTTTACAACGGTCAAATTCGTATTACCTCCAATGCTAATTGGCAATACACGGTTTATACCGCTGCTGGTGACACTCTCTTGAACAATGTTACGCTCAATTCTACGAACAACCCCATTAAGGACCTTGCTCCTATCAGCTATTTCATCGTTGCTTACAATCCTGCTACTGGTTGTCAATCGCTTAACGCTGCAAGAGTCACTGTTGGTTCCACTATCGTTACTCCGACGATCAATACCAACATCACTCCCAACCATTTCTGTGTGGCTGACACTGCCGACGGTACCATTACTGTGAGCAACCACTCCAATTTCCGTCAGTTCGCTTTGCTTGAGAAGCATGGTCTCTTCTCCTACGATACGATTGCTCCGAGATCGCTGACTTATTCTTGGAATTCCCTATATGATACTACTTACCAGATTGAGGCTATTGGTAACAACTATTGCCGCGTGACCAAACAAGTTGAGGTTGGCAAACGCACGATCGATCCTGCCATTACCGCTACTTCTACGATCAATACTTCTTGTGTTGAGAGTAAGGGTACCATCACGCTGAAGAACACCAACGCTTCCGCGATGAATGTGAACAACTATGGTTATGCCAAGATGGCTTCTTACAAGATTGTGATGGGTGACTACGAGAATGAGATCGCCTCTACGGCTACTCAGGTTACGTTCAACAATCTTGCCAGCGGTACCTACACTTATACGGCTACCACGAACTTCGGTTGTGAAATGACGGACACCATTACGGTTAAGCAATACCAACTCCCGGCTATGCAGCTCGTTTCCACACCGAACCACATGTGTGCTCCTACGTTTGAGAAGCCCGGTGACGGTACTGTGAAGGTTGAAGTCCCGACTACGGAGACCGTTCCTGGTGCCCACTTCTTCATGTACTATTTCTCTGATGCCAATGTCGACAATATCAATATGGAGGTGCCTTATGAACTTCCGTTGACTCATACTAAGTATTGGCTCGCTGCTGGTCGTTACCACGTCTTGGCTGTCGATACTGTGACGGGTTGTACTGTTGATGGTTACATCTCTGTGGAAGACGATCTCTACGAGGTTATTGTCGACAGCACTGTGACCACTCCGACTACTTACTGTAGCGAGGTTGATGGTGACGGTACCCTTACGATTTATGCTCACAGCACGAATCCTGCCGCTGTTCTGAACTACAGTCTTGATGGTGAAAACTGGCAAGTCAGCAATGTCTTCACGGACCTCGCCAATAAGAGCTACAGTTTCTATGTGAAGGATGTCGTTGCTCTCTGCGAGGTTGAAGGTTCTGCTACTATCTCCTACAGCGATTGTATTCCTACGATCACGATTGTTGACAATGACGGTAACACCGCTCCGTTCACCTATTGTATTGGTGACGAACCCAGACAACTCATTGGTAACGCTTACTATGAGGATGGCAGCGATTGTGCCGGCACGTTCACCTATGAGTGGAATGCTCCTTGCTCCGATCCTAGCTACTCCAACACGAACACGATTGACGTTATCGTTGATCACGTCATGCCTGCTGGTTGTTTGTATGTCCTCACGGTTCACAATGAGCTGACGGGCTGCAGCTACGATACCACTGTTCGCGTGATTGTCAATGCCAAGCCGGTCCTCGGTTTCGTGGTCAATGACGTTCATTACACGCAGGCTGATCTCGAAGAGCCGCTTACATTCTGTGAGAATGATCCTATTTCCATCCAGGTCTATGCTGTCAACGGCAAGACGCTTGTTGATACGAACTGGACGCTCGGTTATGTGGGTCAACGCTTCCAGATTGACACTGTCGGTACTACGATGGCTGACACGAACACCTTCTGTGCCTGGTCCACCAGCGATCAAGGATGTGTCTCCAACATCGCTTCCCTGCCTATCGTTATCAAGCGCCTTGACCACGAGACGGTTACGGCCACTGCTTGCGTTTCTTACGCCATCAATCCTAACGATGTCATCACGAAACCTGCTGGTGAAACCTATCCTTACACCGTCTCTGTGGAGAGAACCTACACGAGCGTGCTGAAGGGTTGTGACAGCATCGTGACCTACAATATCACGTTGTATGCTGCTCCTGAGATTGATCCTGCCAGATTGTTCGTGGATCCGTTCTGCGAGACCGAGAACTACACGTTGGCTGACTTTGTCGATTCTTTCGATGTTAATTGGAATGGTCTGACTGGTACTGCTAAGTGGATGGCCTTAGATACTGAAAACTCTGGTTACACTAAAGTTACTTCTATGTCTGAGCTTACCGATGGTGATTATATGATTACCAATGCTACTACCAATCCTACTTCTTTAAGAGCTATGACAAACACTGCTTTGAGTGCTGCTTTGGGTTATGCACCTGTTAACAGCTTTGATTACGTTGCTCCTTTCTGTGTTTGGACGATCACTAAGAATGAGGACAATACTTATTCTATCTACAATGCAGAAGTTGGCAAGTATGCCGCTGGTTTAACCTCTAACGGCATCCAGCTGACTGACGACCAGAATGCGCCCAACGCCAAGTGGAACATTTCGATGAACGGCTCCAACATTCAGGTCAGAAATGCCCAACACACGGATCGTTATTTGAAGTACAATACCCAATCTCCGCGTTTTGCTTCTTACGATTTCAACACCAATAACACAGCTTGGCTGGCTTTGTACAAGTCTGGTAATACCTTTGTAGAGGTTCCCGCCACTACGGTTGTTGACTATGAGTTCGCTTCCACGCACAATGTGAAGTATGTAGTTACCAACGCTTGCGGTGAGGATGAGGCTAATGTGCATTTCGACGTGAGCAAGGCTCCGGTTATCGATTCCTTCGGTTTGGAAGACTCTTACTGTAACAACATGCCTGCCACTGTTAACTTCAAGGTTTCCTCCTTTGGTCATCCGGCCACTGTTACTTTGAAGATTGACGGTAATACCGTTCAAACTTACACGGTGAATGACGAGGAAGCTGAGCTTTCCTACACCTTCACTCCGAGATACTATCTGCACCACAATAAGGTCATGAGCCTGAATGTTGTGAACGCAAATGGTCTTTGCCCGGATGTCACGGCTACCGCTACCATCTTGGTTGACACTACCATCTACCACATCCAGCCCAAGACCTATTGTGAGGGTGAACAGTTGCACTACAGTGACTTTGTCACGGGTAACTTCAATCAAATCGCGCTTCATACTTTGACTGCTGATGCTGGTTCTATTGCTGACGGTTCTGAGTTGGCTTACGCTCAGAATGGTACGCAGATCTATTTCACCATGCTTGATCGTTGCGACAACAATGTGACCTCCGATACGGTTGCCATTACCGTCAACCCGCTGCCCGTGCTTGAGTTGGACGATGTTGATCCTGATCTGTGTCTTGAGGATGCTGCTACCACTTTGGAAGCTGCTGTTGAAACACACTTTGCAACAGAGGAGGGCTGGTTAGTTCCTGTCACCACCTGGACTGAAGGCTTCGAGGCTGGCGTGATACCTACCGGTTGGACTTCCATTATCAATGGTGAAGGTGACGGTTGGGCGGTCGTTCCTCCTACAGCTGATGCACATAGCCCAATAGTTAATACCGGTAATTATATTGCTTCTTCCGCTTCCTACTATAATGGATCTGGTGAAATAGATGCTGATAATTGGTTGTTTACTCCTGCTATCAATGTTACCAATTTTGCTTCCTTGTCTTTCTTTGAAAGAGCCCAAGATTCCAATTATCCGGATCACTACAGTGTTTATGTCTTAACGTCTAACGAGGTTAATGAAACTGCAACTCCTGTGATTGTCAACCAAGTCTCTTCAAGTGACTGGACAGAGCATACTATTGATTTGAGTGCTTATGCAGGTCAGACGGTCTATGTCGCTTTCCGTCATCAGGACTATGATGCCTTCTGGTTCAATCTTGACGATGTCACCTTGACATCTTACCAGAAGTACTCAACTGCTGATGCTTTGGTTACGGCGATCAAGGATAATCCCAGCACTGTCGTTTCATACTATGTGTCGAACAATTGTGGTGACGATGTCCAAGTTCTTGGTGACATCCGCATCCTCAACAAGTTGGATGTCACTGCTTCCAATGTCACGGTTTGTCCGAATGTCACCGTTGATGCGATGGTTACCACTGTCAACGCTGTGATCAATGACTACGCCAACTATCTTCCTTCCGAGGTCACCACGACCTACGAAGTGGTTCGTGGAACTACTATCCTGGCCATGAACGCTGCTGTTCCGTTCCAGACGGGCGACCAGATCAGAGTGATTGTTACTCCGAACATTACCCCGAACTGCGGTGCTGATACGGCATTCGCTCAGGTTACTGTGAAGACCAACGACCGTACGGCTCCTGTTTATCAAGAGGCTTGTAGCGGCGATGCACTGAGCGCGTTCGTTGCCACGCAACCCACTTGGACGGGTACTGCAAATGTCACGGCTCAAGGCTGGAAGATTGCTAACAATGCCGACGGCGCTGCAGCCACTGACGCTACCTTGGCTATGGTTATTACCGATGCTGCTGATGTCTATGTCAGCTACACCTGGACGACCGAGTGTGACCAGACCTTCAACACCGCCTGGACGAAACTGACGGTCAATAACGTTCCTGAAATTACCATGAACGATCAGATCAGAGTTTGCGAAGGCAACAAGGTTACGCTTGCCCAAACTGGCTTGAGTGTCAACTACCACGGCAATGCTGACAAGTATGACACTGTCTGGACCGTCAATGACGTTGCTTTCGACTTCAACACGGTTCTTACTTCTGCAGAGTACAATGGCAAGAAGTTGGTTGTCACGCTCAATGACAACAACGAGGCTTGCGGTGTTGCTCATGATACGCTGACGCTTGTCATCGATACGTTGCCTGTTCCTACGATTACGGGTCCTGCCAAGGCTTGTAGCGGTGAGACTATCGAGTATGTTGCAACTCCTGGTTATGTCAGCTACAACTTCACTGTGACGGGTAACTACGACAACATGGTTCCTGCTACGATGCCGACCACGGATAACTCTATCTTCGTTGACGTCTATGCTGACGGTGTCGAGTTCACCACTGCCAATGTCACGGTTGTTGACGGTAACGGTTGTGTCGGTTCTTCCCTGACGGGTGCTTCTGTGAGAGTCACCGACAGACCTGAGTTCATCTTCTACAATGCTGATGGTTCTGTCAATGCTACTCACACTTATGATGCTGTTACTTATGCCACTGATTCCACTGCTTCCGTTGGCCTTGACTACGGTTGGATGATCAACACCAATTGCGATATGGTTGACAAGCTTGTGTATGTGGAGTTCGACCTCTACTACAATGGCGAGATTATTTCTAACGATCATGTTGGTGAGTATTTCGCTACTCAGACTTTCACCAATCAGTATGGTGCGACCTTCCCGTATGTCTCTACTCAATCCTTCAATTGGTTGAATGGTCAGTCCATCTACGGAACTCCTTCTCCGAATTCCAACACTTCTCTGTACAACTACGCCGTTGCCAATCCGTCAGTCTCTACTGCCGGTAACCACTTCCCGAACACCAATCTCGGTTTGACCAACGTTAACGTTTACGACGATCTCTGGTTGCACTTCATCGGTGATCGTAAGGTGAATGCCACGCACGTTCCGTTCAGATTGAGTGGTGAGTACAAGGTTGTGTACAGACTCTACTCCACTTCTCACGAGGATGACTTCAACCACCTCTACTATGAGGATAACTACCACATGGGTGGTCTTAATTACCAAGACACCGCTCACCTCGGTGGTCAGAATGCTTTGACCAGCAATCCTATCCTCAAGCTCCTTGTCACGGATTCTATCATTGTCAACGTCACTGGCCCGAACTCTACTCCTTCCGATGTTGCTGACGAGACTCCTGTGACTCCTGAGGTTGCTCCTGTCCTGAGTGTTGACGAAACTGCAGTCACTCCTGATATGGAAGTCTGGCCGAACCCGGCTCCTGCTGTGACCACGACCCTCAAGGCTCGCGTCCACAACATGAACGGCAACGCCATCGTGACCCTCACGAGCTTGACCGGTAAGGTTGTTTATAGCGGCGAAACTTACATCGACAACGACAACTACTACTTCGAATTTGGTGTCAACGGCTTGTCTGTCGGCTCCTACATCATGACAGTCCGCACCGACGCTGACGTTGTGACGAAGAAAGTTATTGTCGCCCGTATGGCGAGATAAGCTTAGCTATCTATGATACGAAGGAGTTGTACGCACAGAGCGTGCAACTCCTTTTTTGTTTAAGGTTTGATGTTTAAGGTTTAGGGTTTAAGGTTTAATGTCTAGGGTTTAAATGTTTATAGTTATTAAGGTCTATTAATGGTACGCGCTTTTGTTTCTCGTTATTTTTTCCGTTTGCTTGGGGTCTTCTTGTTGAATGTTCTCTATGTCCTCTTGACGGTTTTCACCTTTGTGATGATAGAGCCGTTTGTGAAGCTGCTGTTCAGGGGAACGTTGGAGGGGTTGAGTCCGGTGTCGGCTTTTGTGATGGATAAGATAGCAGTGCTCGTGCCCTTGGATAATCTCTCTCGATCGATGGTGGTGATTATCGTTTGTGCGGTGTTGCTGTTCTTTCTGAGGAATCTGGCCGCATACGGTTCGCAGTGGGTGATGGCTCATGTGCGCAGCGACTTCCTCTATCGATTGCGCAACCGTCTCTATGACAAGATGATTTCACTACCGTTGGGTTATTTCACCAAGCAGAGCCGCGGAGACGCGGTGACCCGTGCGGTGAATGATACCCAGGAAGTGGAATACACGGTACTGACTTCAATACAAAAGTTCCTTACAGACCCTGTCGCGCTGATTTGCTACCTCGCCTTCCTCTTCTATATTGATTATCAGCTTTCCCTTTGGGCGGTGCTGTTGATGCCGGTGGCGTTCCTGATTATCGGTTTCCTGGCGCATCTGCTGAAGCGCTCGTCGAAGACCTACCGAGAACGACTCGGAGTCTTGCTCGCTCATGTGGAGGAGACCTTGGCGGGTTTGCGTGTTATCTACGGTTTCAACGCTCAAGAGCGTGCTTACCGCAAGTTTGCTCGTCTTAACCAAGAGTTTCACCAGAACCAGAAGAAAGTCTATCGGCAGAGTTACTTGGCGAATCCGTTGAGTGAGTTCCTTGGCGTCTCTTCTGTGATGGTGGTTTTAGTCATAGGCGGAACATTGGTCCTCTCCGAGCGTTCTGGTCTGACGGCAGAACTCTTTATTACCTATATCGCCCTGTTCACTCAAATCATCACGCCTGTCTCGAATATCTCATCTGCGTTTGCTGATTTTCGCCGTGGCGAGGCGGCCATGGATCGTATCCGCGAATTTCTCGCCATAGAGGACAATGTGGAGGATTCTGCTGATGCCTTGCCTGTCGAGGGTTTTACTCGGGATATTCACTTTCACGATGTCTCCTTTGCCTATTCGGATGCCAATGTCCTCACCCATGTAGATTTGACGGTGCCGAAAGGGAAGACGGTGGCGTTGGTGGGTCCTTCTGGTGCGGGCAAGTCCACTCTCGCCGACCTGCTGATGCGTTTCTACGATGTTTCGGGTGGTGAGATTCTGTTGGATGGCGTTCCCGTGAGCCGATATCGGGTGGCGGACTACCGCCGTCTGTTTGCGTTGGTGTCGCAGGATGTGATGCTCTTCCATGACACGATATACAACAATATTACGTTGGGTTGCCCTGCTACGATGGCCGAGGTGGAGGAGGCTGCCAAAGCCGCTAACATCTACGATTTCGTGATGTCGCTGCCCGATGGTTTTCATCATGTGGTGGGCGATCGCGGTGTTGCGTTGTCCGGCGGGCAGCGGCAGCGCGTGAGTATCGCACGAGCGGTGCTGCGCAAGGCTCCTGTGTTGGTGCTCGACGAGGCCACTTCCGCCATGGACACGGAATCGGAAATGTTGGTGAGGCAGTCAGTGGAGGCGTTGTCGAAGCAGCATACGGTTATGATGATTGCGCATCGCCTTTCCACTGTCCAACACGCCGACTGTATATGCGTCCTCGACGGCGGGTGCGTGGTGGAGCAGGGCACGCATGAGGAGTTGATGGCTCGAAAGGGAGCGTATTATCAATTAGTAATTAGTAGTTAGCAGTTAGCACTTTTCCTTGAGCAACCCCGTAAGGGGTAAGAGCTCGGTAGAACGTGTGAATTAAGATTTGTGAATTAAGATTTGTGAATTGTGAATTGTGATTTGTGAATTGTGAATTGTGATTTGTGATTTGTGTATTGAAAAATTGAATTATGTCAAAGCATAAGTTAGAGCGGTTCGCGGAGAACGCGACTTTTGAGAATCTTTTCCAGCACACGGAATACGACAGGGTGGGGGAGGCGTTCCCTCTGCGCGGACGTTGGCGGGAGGACTATTTCCACAACGACCGGCCTATCGTGTTGGAGTTGGGCTGCGGAAAGGGAGAATATACTGTGGCGATGGCGAAACGGTCGCCGGAACGCAACTACATCGGCATCGACCGGAAGGGAGCGCGTCTGTGGCGCGGCTGCAAGGATGCCTTGGAACAGGAACTCGCGAATGTGGCTTTCCTGCGCATCACCATCGATCATATCGGGTACTATTTCGCTCCGGGCGAGGTGGACGAGATTTGGGTGACGTTTCCGGATCCGCAGATCAAGAAGGAACGCAAGCGTCTCGTCGGTCCGCACTTCGTGAACGATTACTACCGGCCGATCTTCCCCGCGACTGGCGGCATCTTGCATCTCAAAAGTGACAGCGATTTCCTGTATGAGTATCTGCTGGAGACGGCGCAGGAGCAGCAATGGAAACTGCTGTGCAACATTCCTGACGTCTATGCGGGTGTCGCCGAGCCTCTGCTGACCGAGGTGCAGACTTTCTATGAGAAGATGTGGCTTGCGGAGGGGAAGACGATACACTATGTCCGGTTGGGAATTTTATGACTCTATGCGCGAATACAGTTCTTATTGCATGCCGCTCATTCCCTAAAAAATTGTATTTTTGCGCTTTCAAAAACTGATACGTTGGAAGAACAGGACATACGTAAGATTCAGGCCGCGCTAAAGGAGACGAAGGCCATCACCATCGTTTTCCACTTCAACCCTGACGGTGACGCTGTGGGCAGTGCGCTGGCGCTTTACCACTATTTCAAAGACGAAGGCTATGACGTTTCGGTGATATCCCCGAATCCGTTCCCCGATTTTCTGCAATGGATGCCGGGTGCGGAGAGTATCATCGTGGCGCAGGAGAACCTCACGGAGGCACGGAAACGCATCAAGGCGGCTGACATGCTCTTCGTGGTCGATATGAACGCCCCGCATCGCGCGGGTCAGGATCTCCAGAACTCCCTTCTCAAGTCAACGGCTTTCAAGGTGCTCATCGACCATCATGTGCAGCCTGAAATCAACTGCGATGTGATGTACTCCACGCATCTGACGACATCCGCTTCTGAGCTCGTCTATAACTTTCTGTATCTGTATCTTGCTCCCGGAAAACCGGTTACCCGCGAGATTGCCGATTGTCTATATGTGGGTATCATCACTGACACTGGCTCCATGTCCTACACTTGCGATTTTCCCGAATCCTACACGGTGTTGCGCCGTCTCATCGAAGCCGGCGTGAACGGAGAGGAGATTCACCGCAGGGTGTACGACAACTATACCGAGAGCCGTATGAAGCTGCTCGGGTTGGCCCTTTCTCAGCGTATGACTGTGCTGCCCGAATATGGGGCATCTTATATGTATCTGACCAAGAAGGACTTGACGGAGAATGGCTTCCAAATTGGTGATACCGAGGGCTTTGTGAATTACGGACTGTCGATGAAGTCTGTGCATTACACGGCTTTCTTCACGGAGCGCGACAACCGCATACGTGTGTCGTTCCGTTCCAAGGGTATCGTGGATGTGAACCTGTTCGCCCGCAAGTATTTCGAGGGAGGCGGGCACGCCAATGCCGCTGGTGCCTTTTACCACGGCACGATGGAGGATGCCATCGCCCATTTCCTGAACGCCGTTCGTGAGACCGCCGAGCTACAACAATAGTCTATGCGCAAGATTCTGTCCCTCATACTCTTAGCGATACTTGTCAGTGCCTTTGTGTCGTGTCACGACCGCAGGGGCACGGGGCAGGTTGTCCTTTCCACCAAAAATGCAGAAGGGGAAAAGGAGTCGCCTTACATGGAGGGCAACCGGAACATCATGCGCCGGGAGAACGAGGAGATGCAGATGTTCATTAAACGGTATGGCTGGCAGATGCAACGCACCCCCACGGGTTTGTATGTCGAAGTGTTGGATCCCGGCAGCGGAGAGCTGTTCGTGGAGGGAGACCGAGTGGCGATGCGCTACAGCACGTTTCTGCTCTCCGGTGAGCAGATCTACAATTCCGATAGCAACGGTGTGAAGGTTTTCGTGGTGAACCGCTCGGAGGAGATCGACGCTCTGCACGAAGCTGCACAGCTCTTGCGTCCGGGTGCGAAGGCGCGGTTGGTCATCCCGTCGCACCTCGGTTATGGCGTTGCCGGTGACGGCGACCGTATCTCCGGACTCCAACCGTTTATGATGGAAGTCGATGTGCTGAAAGAGGACGAGCAGCTTCCGCAGACCATTATCCCACAATCTTATACGAACTGAGCAATGAAGATGAGAAGTTTGACCTGGATTTTTTTAGCCGTAGTGCTGTGTTTGTCGGCAACCTCCTGTCGGAAATATAGCGGCTTCAAGCACGGTGCCGGCTATTATTACCAATACCACCAAAGGAACAGCAACGGCGAACGTCCCCAAACCGGTGATTTTGTGGAGGTGAACATGGCCCTGCGCGCCGGCGACGAGGTTCTCTCGCCGATGACGCGCAACAACATGCTGATGGACGAGCTCTACCGTGGCGACATCTACAGCGCTTTGCGACAGATGCACATCGGTGACAGCGCGACGTTTATTTTCGAGGGGAAGAAGTTCTACGAAGAGTTCCTTGGCATGGGCGAGTATCCGTATGGGAAAACACCTATCCATGCCGATGTCAAGCTGTTGAAGATACTCTCGAAACGGAGTATTGCCGAGTCTGAGGAAGAATACCGGATTAAGCGCAAGGAACTGCGGGAGCGTGAGGATTCCTTGGTGAAGGCTTACGCCAACGAGAACCATCTCGACAATGTCCATAAGGGGATATACTACACCATCAACCGGAAGGGTGGCGGTGCGAAAGCGAGGAAAAATCAGACCGCCCAGATTCTGTATAAGGCTCGTCGCGTCGACAACACCGAATTCGACAGTATGACTGACCCAGCGCATCCCTGTTCTTTCGTAATCGGGAAGGATCAGGTCGCGCGTGGCATCGATATTATGGTGCAGGAGATGAACGAGGGGGACCAGATCACCGCTATATTTCCCTCTTCGCTCGCTTTCGGCGACAAGGGCAGTACCGACTTCGGCATCCAGCCCTTCACCCCCGTGGTCTACGAAGTTGAGCTGTTGCGAGTTCAATCACGATAAAGAATAATCAATAATAATACCAAAAAAGAAAAAAATGAGAAAAAACGTAACGAAATTAATGTTGATTGGGTTGGCAGTGGCCACCGTTTTTGCCTTGGGTGCATGTAGCAAATACAAAGGTTTCAAGAAGGATAAATCCGGATTCTACTATCAGTTCCACGGCGATATCCACGATACGGCCGACCAGCCTGCGACCGGTGACTTGGTGGGTATCCTTATGTCGCTGCGCGCCGGCGACTCGCTGTTGATTCCCATGATACCTCAGGAGATGCTGATGGACTCCCTTTATGAGGGTGACATGTTCGCCGCACTTCGCACGATGCACGTGGGCGATAGCGCGACGTTTATCTTCGACGGTCCCAAGTTCTTCGAGAATATGATGAACCCCGGCCAGGAATATGAGTTCGGCGAGGAGCCGCTTTATCTCGATGTGAAACTCTACGGTCTGATGAAGAAAGCCGAGTTCGAGAAGGCCAAAGCCGAATATGAGTCCCAGCTGTCCGAAAGAAAAGACCAAGAAAAAGCCGAAATTGAAAAGTATCTGCAAGAGAATGCCGGTCTGAAACAGGCTGCCACGGGTGTGTATGTGAAGAGCGTGAAGAAGGGCACGGGCCCGAAGGTGGAGCCTATGCAGACTGTCAAAGTCCACTACACTGGTCGCTTTGTGGACGGTACTGTGTTCGACAGCTCTGTGGAGCGTGGCGAGCCGTTCACCTTCACGGTGGGTGCCGGCCAAGTGATTCCCGGATGGGATGCTACCGTCTCGGATATGAAGGTCGGCGACAAGGTGACAGTCCTCATCCCCTCAGACCTGGCTTACGGCGAGGGCCGTCAGGGTATCCCCCCGTATTCCCCGCTGGTGTTCGACATCGAGCTGTTGGAGATTGTGAATGAGTAGTTTGAGATTTGAGATATGGGACTTGGGACGTGAGACATTAAAAATCTTACGTCTCAAGTCTTTTCATAGAATAGTCAAACGCTGATGATAGTCGGATTTATTATCGAAATTCTATAAAAATGTACGCATTACGGATTGCGCAGGAACTGAATCTTACGGAAGAGCAGGTGCGGAACACGTTGGACCTGTTGGAGACAGGGGCCACGATTCCGTTCATCTCGCGTTACCGTAAGGAGGCCACCGGCTCGTTGGACGAAGTGCAGATAGGAAATATCAAAGATCTGTACAACAAATGGTTGGAGTTGGACAAACGTCGCGCTGCCATTTTGGATTCTATCAGTGAGCAAGGCAAACTCACGCCTGAGCTGCGTGAAAAGATTGAACAGGCCGATACGATGGGCGTTTTGGAGGATCTCTACTTGCCGTATCGTCCCAAGCGCAAGACTCGCGCTTCGGTGGCTGTGGAGAAGGGGTTGCAGCCGTTGGCCAAGCTGTTGTTGACCCAACGTCCTGTCGATTTAGAGCGCGAGGCCTCCAAGTACATCAGCGAGGAAAAAGGTGTCGCGAATGCCGAGGAGGCTTTGGCCGGTGCGCGTGACATTATCGCGGAGCTCATCAGCGAGAATGCCGGCATCCGCGCTCGTCTGCGTGGCACGTTCCTGAGATACAGCCGCATTTCCACCCGTCTGATTCCCGACAAGGTTGACGAGGACGAGAAGTATCGTATCTACTACAAGGCTGAGGAGTTGCTTGCCAAGGCTCCGTCGCATCGTATCCTGGCGATGCTGCGCGGCGAGGAGGAAGGCATTCTGCGTGTCCATATCGCCCCCGACGAGCAGCGCACCTTGGCCGACCTGAAGCACCGCATTGTGAAGAACAACAGCAACAGTGCGCAGCAGGTATGGTTGGCTGCCACCGACTCCTACAAACGGTTGTTGCAGCCGCAGATGGAGACCGAGATGAGGCATTACTATAAGGAGAAAGCCGACAAGGAGGCCATCCAGGTGTTTACCAAGAATGCTCGGCAGCTGCTGTTGGCTGCTCCCCTCGGGCAGGTCACCACGTTGGCCATCGACCCTGGCTTCCGCACTGGCTGCAAGGTCGTGATTCTCAATCCGCAAGGAAAGTTGCTCTACAACGAGACCATCTACCCGCACCCGCCGGTAGCGCAGTACAAATTGGCCTCCGACAAACTCAAACGCTTGGTTCTTCAGTATCAAGTGGATGCCATCGCCATCGGGAACGGCACTGGTGGGCGCGAAACCGAGAATTTCGTCCGTCACATTCCTTTTGAGCGTGATGTCAAGGCTTTTATGGTGAACGAGAGCGGTGCGTCGGTCTATTCGGCGTCGCCCGTCGCCCGGGAGGAGTTCCCTGACTACGACGTGACCGTGCGCGGTGCCGTCTCCATCGGCCGCCGACTCATGGATCCGTTGGCCGAGTTGGTGAAGATCGATCCCAAGTCCATTGGGGTGGGGCAGTACCAGCATGACGTGAACCAGAAGATGTTGCAGGAGAGTTTGCAGACCACGGTGGAGAGCTGCGTCAACTATGTGGGGGTGGAACTGAACACGGCGAGCAAACAGTTACTGTCGTATGTGTCAGGCGTCGGTCCCTCGTTGGCGCAGAACATCGTCGATTACCGCAATGAGCACGGTGCGTTTGCTTCCCGCGAGGAGCTGAAGAGGGTGCCGAGGTTCGGGGCGAAGGCGTTCCAACAGTCTGCCGGATTCCTCCGCATCCGCGAGGCTGCCAATCCGCTTGACGGCAGCGCGGTGCATCCCGAGAGCTACAAGGTGGTGGAGAAGATGGCTGCCGACCACGGCTGTTCCGTTGCCGATTTGATGGCCAAGAAGGAGTTGCGCCAGCAGATTGTGCTGCAGGATTACGTCACCGACACCGTGGGACTGCCTACGCTGGAGGACATCATGAAGGAGCTGGCCAAGCCCGGCCGCGACCCGCGTTCCGGCTTTGAGATGTTTGAATTCGACAAGAATGTGCATACTATCAATGATTTAACCCCAGGAATGGTACTTCCCGGCATCATCACGAACATGACGAATTTCGGTTGTTTCGTCGATATCGGCGTGCACCAGGACGGTCTCATCCACATCAGCCGGCTGAGCGACCATCGCATCTCCGACCCCTCGGAGGTAGTGCATCTCAACCAGCATGTGATGGTGCGTGTGGAGGGCGTGGAGGTCGATCGCAAGCGTATTAGTTTGGCGTTAGTGCAGTAATATATGATCTGAGAACATTTAAAAATATGAGAAATACATTCCTTTTTGTCACATTCAGCTTGGGGCTTTTGTTCTCTGCTGTTGCGCAGGATGATAACCTGACAGTAACATCGCTTGTGGACACTCATGTGGACAGCATCTTGCAACAACATCTCGTGGGTGGCGGGGTGATTCTTTCGAACGGCAAGTTCAACAACCAGGCGGGCAATGTGACCTATCCGCAGATTGGCACGTTCCACCGCAATGGGTTCACCGCATTCCCCTTCGATTCCGGACTGGTGATCACCACGGGAAATGTTTCTGTGGCTGCCGGACCGAATAATAGCGTTTCGGCAAGTGGCCAAACGGGCGTCACTTACATGGATTCGGGTCTTGCCCCTTACTCCTCAGGCTATCCTCTAACCAATTGTGCCTCCTTGGAGTTTGATTTCTCAGCCATCTCCGACAGCTTCGCATTAAACTACATTTTTGCTTCGGAGGAGTATTGTGAATATGTTAACGCCCAATTTAATGACATATTTGCGATACTTTTGACTGGTTATGATCCAGTGACTTTCTCTCCCACCACCAGAAACGTGGCTATTATTCCTGGAACTATTACTGCTGCTAATCCCAATGGTGTGCCGGTAACGATCAACACCGTTAATCACGGATATCATAGTGGTGCCAGCGGCCCTGGTACGAATCCTTCTCATTCTGAATATTTTGTCTGTAACGGTGCTTGTACCAATGGGGTGCAGTATGACGGCTACACCACAGCGTTGTCGGCTGGCGCCACAATATTCGCATGCCACCCCTACCACATAAAAATAGCAACTTGCAATGTCAGCGATATGGCTTATGATTCCGGCGTTTTCTTGGAAGAGGGCGGTTTTCATAGTCCCGGGGGCGAATTAGTTTGCCTTTGGGAGGACGAACAGGGAGGAGATACTTTGGTGCAAGGGTCTCACGAGCAGGTGGAAATGGCCTTCAAGTTGGAAAGGCCAGCCCTTACCGCTTATACTTCTATTGTCATCAATGCCGAGGGGGATGCGATGTGGGGCGTTGATTATACCTTGATTGACCCTTACGGTAACATGATGAATCCGATAAACAATGCTTTCGTTTTCCAGCCCGGGGACTCCGTGTTGGAGATGCAGGTGGTGATGCTGCCCACGATAGGGTTCGTTGATTCGAATCAAGTGAAGGAGGCCCGATTAATTGTATTTTCACAAGGTTGTGACGGTGTTCCTGAACTGACGGGGAATTTCCAAAAAGCAGACACCGTTGTCGTATATTTCAGACCTGCCGCTTCCGAACCTGACACCACCAATAGCATCACGTTTCGTGACCTTGATTCCCAATGGGTTCTCTATCCGAATCCTGCCGGAGATTTTGTGACCGTTGACCTCAAAGAGCTCTCGGACGATGTTCGCGAAATCGCACTTGTGGATATTTCAGGCAGGGTGCTGCAGATGGTGAGGCCGACCGAGAACCTAATACGAATTGATCTGTCAGACCTTCCATCAGGAACGTATAGCATCCTTCTCAGTACTCAAAAGGGACATTCGAACCGGTTTTTTGTCAAGCAATAAAAGCTGTTCAAATGTTTTTTTCCGAGTGCATTCAAAGTATGGATTTTTTTAGTACTTTTGCTACGCTTTGTATAAGTATAATTATTTCTATAACTTTCTGAAAATTAGTAATATAAAATAAGTCCAAGTATGAAAAAATTGACAGACAACACCTCTTTGGGCAAGCTTATCCTGCTTTGCAACGTGGTGGTTTTGGTGCTTTTCATCATCTCCATGCTTTTTTTGATGAAATTCGACAAGACCAACAATGCCGTCATCCAAGAACGCAACCATTACAACAAGTTGTATGAGGAATACGCCATGGCGCAGCACCCGCTTCGTCAAGACAGCGCGGAAGTGGCTTACTACCAGTACAAGTTAGATACGCTGCAACAGAAAACCGTCACAGGCAAGGATGCTCAGAAAGCCCTTGCCGAGAGCATTGAGGTCACGAAGCAGACGCTTGCTGACAAGAAAAAACAGCAAGCCGACAATCTTGCCAAGCTCTCCGAACTGGAGCAAGAGTACAATCCGGTGCAGAAGAACTGGGATGAACTCAATGCGGCCAACGATGCTTCCAAGAAGAAATTCTGGGTCATCGCGTGGATAACGATTATCGCTTTCCTGGCGAAAACGTTTGTCTTTGCCGTTTGGGGTGCGAAAAACAACAAGAATCTCCATGAGATCGCCCCGTGGATGAAGGATGGCATGAAACCCTGGATGTCTTACTTAGCTTGGTTCGTCCCCATCTATAACTTGATTAAACCCTTGTCTTTCTTCAAGGAGGTTTGGAATGAAACCGACTACGCCCTCGAGAACGCTGAAATCGTTCCGCGCGACGAGAACAAGATTGACAATTCGAACATCTATATGTCCATTTGGTGGGGATTCCTCCTCATCAGTGTCTGGTTGATGAACTTTGTCCTCTTCTTCACCTTCTTCCGCGAAGGCGCATTTTACACCAAGGCGGGTCACGGTACCATGGCGGTGCTGGCCATCGTCATTATGGTCATCACGATGTGCATCGAGACTTTCCTCATCCTGCAATACAACAAGAAAAACAAAATGTTGCTGGATAACGAGAGCAAGTTCTAATACAAAACGATAGGCGAGAGTCTATTGTGTATATGAAATAAAGGCGGGACAATGGTCCCGCTTTTTTGTTGCCGTAAAGGTAGGAAAGTGCTGCGGAGCGGTCAGGGCAGGCATTTTTCGACGGTCTGCCAGAGCAGTTCTGCCGTATGATCCCAGGTGTAGATTCCCTTTCGGGCTATCCCTTTCTCGATGAGAGTGTTGCGTAGATTCTCGTCGAGGCAAAGCTGTTCCATGGCGTGGGCGATTTCTTCCACGCTGTACGGGTTGACGAGCAGTGCGGCGCCCCCGGCAATTTCGGGCATGGAGGAGACGTCGGAAGTGATCACGGCCGTGTGGGCGTTGAAGGCATCGACGATAGGCTGGCCGAAACCCTCGAATAGGGAGGCGTAAACCATGGCGGTGGCGGCGGCAGTCAGGGCGCTGAGCGTGTCGATTTGCTGGCGGCCGAGCATGACCACATCCTCGCGGTAGTGCATGGCCAAGTAGGTGTCCTCGATCTCGCCGGCCCACCATTTCTTGTCGCCGACGACCACCAACTTCATTGGGCTGCCGGTGCGTTCCTTGAACAGCTCGAATGCGCGGAAGATGTTGGCTAAGTTTTTGCGCTTGTGGATAAGCCCTACGAAAAGGAAGTAGTCTTTTTCGTCTGTATAATGCTGTTTGACAGCCGATTGTTCTTCTTCGGTGTAAGGTCTGTAGGCTTGGTTCGCGCCATTATAGACCACGTCGATACGCTCGGTTGGAACTTGGTAGCTCTGGTGGATGTCGTCGCAGCTGAACTGCGAGACGGTGGCGAGACGGGTGGCGTTCCGGGCGAACTTGGGGAAGAAACGGTCGTAGTAGCGGCGCACTACGGGCGGAACGAATTCCGGATGGTGAAGGAAGTTGAGGTCGTGGATGACATTGACCGTGGGAATGTCGAGGCGGGTCGGAATCCATCCGTCTGTGGAAAGGAACAGATCGGGCTTTATCTTTCGGAGTTTCAGCGGGATGCCATGCTCGAAAAAGAGATACCACAAGTAGGGATGCCGTGCCTGCGGGTGTGCCACAACGGGGGTGACGTTGTCGCTGAAGATGAACGACTCGTCGTAGGCGCGGTCGAAAAGGAAGTAGAATTGATGTTCGGGGTGAGATTTCGTGATGCGGGACAGGGTCTCGAGGGTGAATATCCCGATGCCTTCCAGTCTGTTTTTGAGGAGCAGGCGGGTGTTGACGGCGATTTTCATGTCGGCTTACGCTTTATGGTCGCTGCTGGTGCGGTAGGTGTAGTCGTTGGAGTGATCGTTTTGGGCAGTCTGGTAGTCGTCAGAAGGGGTCGCCGGCTCGATGTCCTTGATATTCAGCTGAGTGCTCACCACATTGTTCCAGCGGTTCTCCTCCACGTGGTAGAGGACGTTGAACGGTTTGGAATCGCTGATGACGGGCAGGAGCGCTTTTTGGTTAAAAGCGATGCCGTCGAAGGAGCCGCTGCGCTCGTACGGGCTTAAGACCTTGCATTTGAGGTGTTTGTCGCCCACGATTCGGGCGTTCCCCTCGTCCACCACACCGTCGGTCTCGAATACGGGTTCCATATTGCCGGGTCCGAACGGGGCGAACTTTTTCAGGTTCTTAAGGAAGTGGGGGGTGATTTCCGAAAGTTTCAGCCGCATGTCAACGGTGATTTCGGGCTCGTATGCGGATTCGTCGAGATTTTCTTTGACGTATTCTTCGAAGCGTTGGGAGAATTCTTCGAGGTTTTCCTGTTTCATGGTGAGGCCGGCGGCGTATTTGTGTCCGCCGAAGTGTTCAAGCAGGTCGGCGCAGGAGTCGATGCCGTCGTAGATGTTGAATTCTTTGACAGAGCGTGCCGAGCCGGTGATGAGGCCGTCGTCGGAGCTCATAAGCACGATGGTAGGCTTGTAGAACTCCTCCACCAGACGGGAAGCCACGATGCCGATGATGCCTTTTTCCCAAGAGGGGTTATAGACGACGATGCTCTTGCGGTTCTCGAACTCGTGCGAGTTGCGGATCATGTCCATCGCCTCTTCGGTGGCGTTCTTGTCTTTCTGTTTGCGTTCGTTGTTCTGCTTGTTGATACGGTTGCTGATCTCCATGGACTTGTCCTCGTCCTCCACGATGAAGAGTCGGACAGACTCCTTGGCACTTTTGATACGGCCGGCGGCGTTGATGCGGGGACCGACGTAGAATACCAAGTCGGAGATGGATATGACGCGGGTGAAGAACGTGTCCTCGCTGAATGGGGGGTAGGTTCTCATCTTGATGCCGGCCTGATCGAGGATGGCGCGGATGCCCATGCGGGGGATCTTGTTGATCATCTCGAGGCCGAAGTGGGCGAGGATACGGTTCTCGCCGGTGATGGCCACGATGTCGCAGGCGATGCTGACGGCCACAAGGTCCATGCGTTTGAGCCACAGCTCGTCGGGGAGCTCGTTGCGGAAACAGTAGCCCTGCACGAGTTTGAAACCGACGCCGCAGCCGGAGAGTTCCTTGTAGGGGTAGGTGCAGTCTTTGCGCTTGGGGTCGAGGATGGCGAGTGCGTTGGGCAGCGTGTCGCCTTCGAGGTGGTGGTCGGTGATGATGACGTCGATGCCGTACTCGTTGGCAAGGTCCACCATGTCGTTGGCCTTGATGCCGCAGTCGAGGGAGATGAGCAGGTTGATGCCGTTCTCCTTGCAGAACTGGATGCCTTTCTCGGTGATGCCGTAGCCTTCGGTGTAGCGGTCGGGAATGTAGTATTTGATGTACTCGTGGGCGTCGGCGCCACGGATTTCGCACAGGAAGGAATAGACGAGTGCCACGGCGGAGGTGCCGTCCACATCGTAGTCGCCATAGACCATGATTTTCTCATCGTGGATGATGGCTTTGGAGAGTCGGTCCACGGCTTTGTTCATATCCTTCATCAGGAAAGGGTCGTGAAGCTTCTCGATATTGGGCTCAAAAAAGTCGCGCGCTTGTTGCACGGTGGTGATGCCGCGCTGCGCCAAGAGCGTGGCCAACGGACGCTCAAGATGCAGATGTTCACATAGTTGCGAAACAACTGCCTCGTCCGGAAGCTCTTTTATGACCCAATGTTTTTTCATTTTTTATCCTTTAAAAATTGCGCCGCAAATATAATCAATATTTCTGACAACCGCAAATTAAATATTTCCAATCTTCATTTTTTTGTCAATGTCGGAGATGTACTGTTTCATCTTCTTGTCTGTCTCGCTGAGGTTGCGTATGGTGCGGCATGCGTGGAGGACGGTCGCGTGGTCCTTGTTTCCGCAGTATGCGCCGATGACGGAGAGGGGCAGATGCGTGTATTTTTTGGCGAAGAACATGCTGATTTGGCGCACCTGGACAATCTCGCGCTTGCGGGTTTTGGCGTTGATGGACTCGACCGGAATGCCGAAGTAGTCGCACACGATTTTCTGGATATACTCGATGGAGATCTCCTTGGCGGTGGATTTGACGTATTTGTCCACCATTTCGCGGGCGAGGTCGAGGGTGATGTCGCGGTGGTTGAGGGAGGCTTGCGCGAGGATGGCGATCATGGCGCCCTCAAGTTCGCGGGTGTTGGCGGTGATGCGCAATGCGAGGTAGTCAATGACCTCCTTGGAGAACTCTATCCCGTTGTTTTCCAGCTTTTTGGTGATGATGGCGGTACGGGTTTCCAAGTCGGGAACCTGCAGGTCGGTGGCCAATCCCCACTTGAAACGGTTCAGCAGGCGAGGCTCGAAACCAGTGATGTCGACCGGCGATTTGTCGGAGGTCATGATAATCTGCTTCTTGAGCTGGTGCAGATGGTTGAAAATCTGGAAGAAAGCCTCCTGGGTTTTGGTTTTGTTGCCGGATATGAACTGGATGTCGTCGATGATGAGCATGTCAACGGCCTGGTAGAACCAGTAGAAGTCGTTGAGGTTGTCGCTTTTGACGGCCTCCATATACTGTTGGTAGAAGGTGTCGGCGCTGACGTAGATGACGATTTTGTCGGGGAAGTTGATTTTGGTCTGGATGCCGATGGCGTTGACCAAGTGGGTTTTGCCGAGACCCACTTCGGAGTAGATGAACAGCGGGTTGAAGGGGGTCTGTCCGGGCGACTTGGCGATGGACATGCCGGCGGCCACGGCGAGACGGTTGCAGTCGCCAACCACGTAGTTGTCGAAAGTGAGGGTCTCGGAGAGGTTGGAGGGAATGCGCTGTTTCTTGATGCCCGGCACGACGAACGGGCCGGGGATGTCCTTTCGGTCCATGGCGTTGACATCTAAGGGCGGCATCATCAGCGGGTTCTTGACAGCCTTGCGCGGGGAGGAGGGGATGGTGATGGTGGAGGTTTGGTCGGGGGTCTGCCCACGCTCCACCAGCACTTTGTAGCGCAGCTTCGCGTCGTTGCCTAAAAGTTTCCGGATGGAGGAACGCAGCAGATCCACGTATTGCTCCTCCAGAATCTCTTTGTACCAGAGACTCGGCAGTTCGATGGTGAGCATCTTGTTGTCCAACGATACGGAGTTGATAGGCTCGAATATGGTGACGTAAACCTCCGGCGACACGGTGTCCCGGATGATTTCCAAACATTGGTTCCAGACGTTGGTATGAGATGGTAACTCTTTTTCCATTTGCAGTTCCGTTTCTTGTTAATTTTGCTACAACGCTTAATTTTAATAAGTTAGGTGAATCGAATCCATCAGAATTTCACACCGCAAAACTAACAAAAAAACTGTTCAAAAAAATATTGTTTACCCCTTGATTTTTTGAAAAAAAAGTGTACAGCTTCTTAAAAGGTGCTATGACAACAAGTTACGGAATTGGTCGTATTTGCCAACGTCGCACCAACTGTCGTTGTCATGGACGAAGGCCTTTATAATGCGGTTGGGCGACTGTTCGAGGTAGAATTTGGTGACGGACGATTTCTCCACGGAGGGGATCTCGCGGGCAAAGGCGGTGCTCATAACGTGGATTCCGCTGAAAGCCAACTCGTTTGCATCTTCAAAAGTCCCCGTGACAATCTCTTCGCCTGTTTTGACGTTGCGCCATCCGCAGAGTCGCCCGCTGTTCTGGTCGAACAGGAAATAACGTTGGGTTTGGCGGTGCCGCACGGCTAAAGTGGCGTCGGAACGGCTCTTTATATGGCTGTCAATTAAGGTGTTGAGGTTTATATCCGACAGAATGTCCACGTTGTAGAACAGCAGCAGGTCGCTGTTCTGCCAAAGGTGTTCGGCGAACTTGATGCCGCCAGCGGTGTCGCGGAGGTAGGCGCGCTCGTCCGATATGTGGATGTGCGCTGCATTCGGGTGATGTCGCAGCGCCTCGACCATCATGTCCGGGAAATGGTGCACGTTGACAATGACATCTGTGATGCCTGCCTCGGACATCTTCTCTAAAGCGTTGTCCAACAGTGTTTTATTGTTGTAACGGACCAAAGCCTTTGGCTTCGAGGCGGTTAGCGGGTACAGCCGGGTTCCGAGTCCGGCGGCGAATATGAATCCGGTGATCTTCATCCTCTTGAATTTCAGACCGCAAAAGTAACAAAAAGATGTTGATTACATCTTTGAAATGGAAAGTTTTTTTCACGCTATTATGTTATTTTTGCCATTTGAATCCAAAAGTCTTTGTCATGAGAAAAATAGTCTTTGTCGCGATAGTTTGCCTTTCTGTAGTGCTTGGCGCATGCAAGCACAGCGTAACCACCCAATACACCATCGGCTGCCTGGGTTACCAATATGGGAACTTGAACCCGAATGGGTCCGACTGGACGGAGCTTGAGTCCTATTTCAAGTCGAACGTCAAGTATAACCAGTTGGTCTCGTTCGAGGGGAATTCTCTTTCGGAGAATGACAAGCAGGCTCGGCAGCTCTTTAACGAACAGTGGGCGAAGATTGACACGGCGTATGTCTGCGGATTGCTCTTTGGCTCCGACTATTTTATATATGGTATAGCGACCTTGAACGCCGGCGGAGACTATCGTCGTATCGAGGCGAAGAAGTTCACGCATAACGGCGTGGAAGACGTTGCGGATTAGCCCGTTTACTTTCTGACGCGCTCTTTCAGCATCGGGACGAACAGACAGTCGCCGAAGTCGTTCTCCTCGTATTCCGTATCGCTGATTTTTACGATTTTCTTCATGATTTGGGATTCCACCCCCACGGGAATCACCATAATTCCACCCGGCTTCAGTTGGTCGAGGAGGGCTTGCGGTACTTCCGGTGCGCCGCACGTGACGATGACCCTGTCGTAAGGGGCGAACTGCGGCCAGCCCTTGAAACCGTCGCCGTAGTAGGTCACCACCGACGGCGCCAGCTTGTCCAATAGCGGCTTGGTCTGCTTGAAGAGAGCAATCTGCCGCTCGATGGTATAGACTTTCGCGCCCATAGCGTAGAGGATGGCCGCCTGGAACCCCGACCCGGTGCCGATTTCCAACACCTTCATGCCCCGACTTACCTCCAAGAGCTGCGACTGGAACGCCACGGTGGAGGGTTTGGAGATAGTCTGGTCGGTGGTGAGTTTGATGGCGGTGTCCTCGTAGGCGCGCGGCCACAGCAGCGACTCCATGAAGAGATG
>Ga0247611_10002316_pt1 | contig 31023 bp, 29 predicted proteins | sample 177DNAGHGhighgp2_FD_192422 | JGI IMG/M metagenome (GOLD analysis project Ga0247611, IMG submission 192422) | Sheep rumen microbial communities from Palmerston North, Manawatu-Wanganui, New Zealand - 1770 DNA GHGhigh gp2 | ecosystem: Host-associated > Mammals > Digestive system > Stomach > Rumen... | reverse complement strand
TTGTCCAATTGACACCTTCATCATAACTTACTTGATATTCTTCTAATGTATATTTGTCATATCCAACACAAGTTGTAGCGGTTGCTAATGTTCTATACTGTGGTTCTACTGGTGACTTAAACACCTTGTAATAGCATACAGCATTATTACGATAGACCTTGATGATATTGTCATCACCAAAGTTCCAATCATTTATTGTGTTTAAATTATATTTAATCATAATTTATAGTTTATTTTTAAATTATGGTATTGCTTGGATTCTTGAAGCATATGCGCTCCATCCACTTGCTGATTTATATGCGCTAACCGATGCTGCTGGAACATATATTGGACAATTGTTGGTATTTTCCAAAGCATTTGTGTTCCACAAAGCAACTATTCCATTTTCTCTTAATATCTTAATGTATTGAAGAGAAGTACATCCACTGAATACGCCAGCATCTATTGCTGTAGTTCCAGATGGAATGGTGATATTTTTAAGTTTGTTACACCCTTGGAAAGCATTACCACCAATATAAGAACTATAATATTCTGGAAATGTAACAGCCGTTAAACTTGTACACCCTCTAAAAGATTCACTAGAACAAAAGAAGACATTGTTTGACATAATAACTTTTTGTATATGTGTGAAGTTTTTAAAAGCACCATTAAATATTCTGCCAAAACAATCCCCTAATTCTAATCTATATGTTGTCGAAGCATATGATTGGGTTTCAGCACTTGTTAGATTAATCCCACTACTAGCTGAACTTCTTGGTATTTCAGTTAATAAAGTTCCATTAGAACTATACAATCTTGCTTTATAATTAATTGTTTCTTGACAATTTGGTTCATATGTTGTAATTATATTGCTTAAACCATTCCAGCCTTTTGAAATTCTATATGAATGAACACTATTACAAGGAACTTTAATTTCAGTTACATGTTGTGGTAATGTTGAACCTCCATCAACATACAAAGGTGGAACTATAGTTGTTATTGTTAATGCTGATAAATTATCATACAAATCATATGTACCAAATATGCTAGTATTAAAACTTGTAATACAATTTCCAAGCCATATATCAGTTGCTCCACTTACAACATCGTTGTTTTTAACTTCGCCATTATTATATCCACATCCCATTATAGTAACTTCTCCATTGGAATTGAATGACTTAATCATAAGTTCTGAATCTTGTGCTGTAACCCATTCTTCATTACTACTATACTTATATGCTTGACCATTTGTGTAACAATACTGGCCAACACCAACTGTAGGGCAAGAAACAGCCTCCATATCAGCAATGCTTGAATATGTCAAAGCTGAAGAAGGTGCTGTCTTTGCAGAATATTCTACACTTGCTTGCTTTGAACCTACAATAAGATGTATTGGTGTACTTCTCCAATATTGTATTTGTTGTATTACAACAGAGTCAATATCTGGTAATTCATAATAATAATATGTTGTATCACTTGTAACTGTACCGTTTTTAGTTCCATTTCCCATATACCTATATCTAGTAGTACTAATGGTTAATCTTCCTCCATCTTGTGCCCTAATAGTTAAATCAAGCCGCCCACCAAGTTCTTCAATATCTGCTGTTGGAATTTTGAATGTTGTTGATAGTTCAACACCTTCATATTCATATTGGTTTTCATTAGTTATTTCATATGTGGTTGAAGCATCTTCATATGTTCCAACAACGCTCCATGAGCCTCCACTGTATTGGTATTCAGTTGTTCCAACAACAGCTAGTTTTCCATCATATGTTGTAGCTGAAGATATATTTTCAACAACATCATATACACCATACTCTTCATACTGGCTTAAATTGTTCTTCATATACCATTTTACATCACTCCAGCTATAGACTGAATCATATGTGGTTGAAGCATATTGAGAAATTGGTTGTGGAATGATTTCATAACAAGAACTTACTGGTGTTGGTGGTGTACTTTGTGGATACAACTTAACGTTACCTAAGTAAATCTGAACTGAATCAGAATTACCTAGGTAAAATTTATCAATTGTCAAACCTCCTATATTTATTTGGCTCATATATTATCCGTTAATGACGTACAAAGTATTAGCGTCCTTGGTAGCAAGGGCATCATAAGCACTCTGTGTTATTTTCTGTAATTTTAAACCTCCTAACTGGTCATACACTGCCTTTGCTGATGGAACTTGTGAATCTGTTGAAGAACTTGTTACAGATGTGGTGATTGCTGATGTTTCAACAACTGAAATGCTTAATGCTTGTGTTCTTAATGCACTATTGCCATTAATTGTAAGTGGCTTTAGAGTTATTTTGTTTCTATTAGAACTAGTTCCATAATAATAATTAAACTCAATATTTGAATAATTTTGTCCAACAGTTGTAACATCGCCTCTTAATAACATTTGGGTGCCATCTGCTAAACTATTATGGCTAGCCCCACTAACACTGATAACATCATTAGTTATGTCAATGCCAGCACCAGCGGTATATGATGAACCACCACCTCCTCCACCAGTAGCAGATATGACATTTCCGCTGATTGTGATGTTATCACCAGCAACCAAGGTATTTTGCTTTGCATTTAATGCCGTTGAAATCTGTGTTGCACCACTTGTTTGTGACTTTGTGTAATAGTTCGCTAAATCGCCACCTTCTGCATCAGTTATGATGTAGAAGGTATTTGGGTCAACAGTTCCACCAGTCACCAAAGCATCGTACTGTGCTTGTGTAAGCTCAACAGTTTTTGACGCATTTGGGTCTTGTATGTCATAAGTCTGACCACTTAATTTTATTTTATTAATGTTTGCCATATTAAATACGTATTTATTTAAAATAAACATATTAAATGAAAAAGGATGAGGCATTTGCATTACCTCATCCTCTGATTGTATTAAAAGAAATATGTATTGCTTACGCAAAGTCAAAGATTAGTGTTTCAGCATCATTACCAGTTCCGACATGAGCTGTCATCAATGCGATATTACCGCTTCCAAGAACGCTCTGTGCTCCAACAGTCTTGATATTCGTTCCTGATACTAAGGTATCTTGCTTGGTGCTTGTTGCTGCTGTGATTGCATTATCAACCTCAGTCTTGGTGTAGGTCGTTGCTGTATCAGCCTTGTTAGCAAGCAAATTATCAGTTGCAGTCTTGTCGTAGTAAAGAGTTGGGTCGAATCTTCCACCCTCTGCTACCTTCTGGTCAATCGTTGCCTTGTCATAGGTATAAGCAGAAATTGCACTGTCAGTCTGAGCCTTTGTGTAATAGTTGCTTGCATCAAAGACTTGAGAGATAGGAATGTTGATGTCTTGTTTACCAGCATCAGTGTTGAAACTGATAACCAAACACTTAACACTCTCTCCTTCAATTGTAACATCCTTTATCTCAACATTCTGCACCATACCGTCAACGATGAACGGTGAAGCATCAATGTAGGATAGAACAGAACCAGTTGAAGTGTTCTTAAAGTTAATCCTATGAGTTGTTGAGTCATATTCAGAATATCCGAATAAACCCTCAACGTCTGCTGCGTCAAGTTTAGCATTCCAAGCAGCCTTGTCAGCAATGGTCACATGAATGTCCGTATTTGCTGTATGTGCTGTAAGAGTTGCATTAATTGGATTTGTAACAGCGGTTATTGCAGCATTCACTTGTGAAGCATTCTGATAACCAGCTTCCTCAATGGTCTGAGCCAATGCAGAAGTTGCTGCCGTAATCTGTGAATCAGTCTGGGCAGTTGTGTAATAGTTGCTCAAGTCATGTATTGCGGTTTCATCAACTATCGTATAAGTAGTTCCGCTTAATCTGAGTTTTGAAATATTAGCCATGTTAATAATATATTATTAAATTGTTATGTTTTGATTATTTAGAGTTAATGTATCGCCATCAACCTTTGCATAGTTTGCAACCATTCCGTTTGCCTCAAGCTTTGTAAGGTACGCTGTAAGCAATGAATTGGTCTCATCCTTTGTATATGTGTTCAATATCCTTTGGGTATTCTGCCTTACTTGCTGTGCAAGCTCGTTGACCTCAGACTTATCAGCCTTGTCTTTAATCGACCTATCAATTTGGCTTTGAACTTGTTCTGGCGTCATACCACTAACACCTTCAATCAGCTCTTCTGTCTGCTGACGAGTTAGATAGTAGTCGGCATTAGCTAGCACAACAGTATTATCACAATACTCCCATTTTCTCATATCACAATCTGGGTATATCATAATATTATATTTATTTTAAACATATTATTATTAGTTATGAATGTATAATGCTAGCATAATCACTCCAACCTTTTGCTTGCTTATATGTCTCAACTGCTGAAGCTGGTACTGTTATGCTATTAAGTTGGGTGTTGTCAAAAACCATAAGTCCTAGATTCGGAGGTGTTGTGCCACCCATTCTGACTGACAATAATCCAGAGTCGGCAAAAGCTAACACATTAATGTTAGTAACACTACTTGGAATAAAAATTTCATGCATTTTACTGCAATGTCTGAAAGACTCAGCTCCAATCGTCTTAACTGTGTTGCATAGTAAGACCTCTCTTAGTTCACTACATCTATCGAAAGCATTAGCTCCGATGTCCACTTGTGTTTCACAGTTCTGGACATTTACATAATTTAGTGATGTGCTTCCACTTATAAAACCTTTTCCGATAAAAGTTGTGTTTTTATTAATAGTGACTGTAACAATGTTGTTTTTGTCTCTGTAGTAGCTCTGATAGTTATAAATCACTTGGCCATCACAATATCTTGCAACATAATTATCATAATCACTTGTCAATGCTGATGTGTTGTTTCCTTTCAAAATATATGCAGTATCACCGTTTTCATAATCGAATTTGACCTTCCAAAGGTCATTAGGCATTGGGTCACTACAATCTGGCGTAGTGTCAGCACTATACACTAGCTCACCACCACATGCATAAGCCTTTGTGATGGTGTAGCCACTGTATTTTATCTTTTTTATATCGTTGTTACAAAAAACTATCTTACTCATGGATTAAATATAATGTTTCTGGGTCATAAGTCCCCAATGAGTTATAAGCTGCTTGTGTGCCGCACCAGATTTTGCTCTTCAATAAATAGTTATTAAGTGTTGAGCTATCAACTTTGTTATTCCAAGTGCTTTTTTCAGATGCTGTGACATGAACTGTAGTCGATGCTGTATGGGCACTGAACTGAGACAATGTAGGTACTTTAATATCAGTGACAACAGAGCTGCTTTCAACAATACCGTTACCGTTAATCGTTGAGAAGTAAATGGTGTTTCTTATGTTACCGTTCTTGTCCACTTTGATTGACCTTGAATCATTTCTTGTGACACCACTTACATAAGTATCTATTTCACCTCCGCCACCTTCAGCACTGATGACATTATCTTGGATTGAAATGCCACTTCCAGCAGTTAATGCATCTTGTTTTCCATCCCAATATATTTTATCACCTGCTGTTACATGAACAGTCGTATTGGCTGTATGTGCTGTTAATGCACCATTTACAACCTCTGTTGCAGTTGATATTTTTGTATTGACCTCTGCTTTTGTATCATAGTTTGAAAGGTCAGTTGGTGTATATGCTGTTACATCTAGTTTTTCATCAAGCAAGGCATTTGTTTGGGTTTTGTTGTAATACTGTGTTGGGTCAAATGAGCCACCACCAGCAACCTTTTCATCAATGGTTTCCTTGTCATAAGTGTATCCGCTTACATACTCTTTCGTAGCATAATCAGAGAGGTCAACACCAGTAATGTAATGCTGATTTTGAACCCATTGCTGAGTTGCATAACCTTCTAATGATTGGTGTTCTGTCAAGTATGGAACATCATTCACAAAGGCTGAAACATTTGTCGGAACTGTTGGTATTTCACTCTTCTTTGCATACTCTGACAAATCGATGTCCGTTATTGCAGACTCGATTTTTTCATCTACTTCTTCTGGAGTTATGCAGCAGCCGCTAGTAACAATGTCTTCTAGTTTCTCATCAATTTCAGACTTAGTGTAGTAAGCATTAGGATTTGCTAATGCTGGTACAACACACCCCATCGAAATGTTATAGCAGTTTGTTTTATTATCATTGCAATTGCAAGCCATAATTATATTTTGTTTAATCGATTATTTTAATTAAACATATGAAAAAAGATGGAGTCTTTGAAACTCCATCTTTTGAAATTAAGAATTAGGTATCGCTTGTATTCTATTCTTATATGATTCATTTCTACCCCAATATGATTTGTATGCTTCCAGACTTTCTGATGGAACATAAATTGGACAATTATTTGTATTATCGAATGGAATACTTCCTATCTCTGGTGGTGTAGTTGCATAACATGTTATGCTTGTAAGACTAGTACAGTAATAGAAAGCATAAGAACCGATGCTTGTAACACCACTTGGAATGGTTACACTTGTTAAACTACTACAACTTCTGAAAGCATAATTACCAATACTTGTAACTCCACTACCTATTGTCACACTTGTAAGACTAGTACAATAAGTGAAAGCACTATTACCAATACTTTCACAACCCACTGTTAGGTTTGCAAGAGCAGTACATCCACTGAAAACACTATTACCAAAACTTGTAACACCAGTTCCAATTGATACACTTGTTAAACCGCTACAATTTCGGAAAGCACTAGTACCAATGCTTGTAACATTATCTGGTATTGTTACACTTGAAAGACTATGACAACCATAGAAAGCACTAATACTAATATTTGTAACACCACTACCTATTGTTACACTTGAAAGGCTAGTACAATAAGTGAAAGCACTTTGACCAATACTTCTTACACCATCACCAATTATACAACTTGTAAGACCGCTACAATATTCGAAAGCAATATCACTAATGTTTGCATTTGGTATTTCTATACTTGTAAGACCACTACATTTATAGAAAGCACTTTTGCCAATACTTGCAACACTACTTGGAATGTTTATACTTGTAAGGCTTGTACAACCACTGAAAGCACTTTGACCAATACTTGTAACACTATCTGGTATTATAATGCTTGGAAGACTACTACAATCTTGGAAAGCATAAGTATCAATACTTGTAACGCCACTTGGTATATCTATACTTGTAAGACCACTACATTTATTGAAAGCATAAGAACCGATGCTTGTAACTCCACTACCTATTGTCACACTTGTAAGACTACTACACCTACTGAAAGTGCTATAACCAATACTTGTAACACTATCTGGTATTATAATGCTTGGAAGACTACTGCAATAATTGAAAGCACCACCACCAATGCTTGTAACGCCACTTGGAATATTTATACTTGTAAGACTACTACAATAACCGAAAGCATAACCACCAATACTTGTAACACTGTCAGGTATATCTACACTTGTAAGACCACTACAATTATTGAAAGCCTCATTGCCAATACTTGTAACACAATCTCCAATTTCAACAGATGTCATAGATGAAATAGGATAGGTACTTGCTCTAGTATTACCACTAGTTAATGTAGACACTCCATCACACTCCATTCTGTATTCTTCTGACACACCATATTTTGCATAGTATTTGTCACTTGTATATGGGCATTCTGGTTTTTTAAATATTCTATCAGCGTAGTAAGTCCAATTTCCAGTAGTTTTGTACACTTGTATTGATTCACATGGTACGTATATTGGACAACTGGAATTGTAGAACGTATAATAGCCTACAGACGGAGGAGTTGCAGCATCAATAGTAATGCTTGTTAAACCACTACAACTATAGAAAGCATAATCGCCTAGACTTGTAACACCACTTGGTATTTCTATGCTTGTAAGGCTTCTACAACCATTAAAAGTATACGTACCAATGCTTGTAACACCACTTGGTATATCTATACTTGTAAGGCTACTACAACCATAGAAAGCACTACCACTAATAGTTGTAACACCACTACCTATAGTGCAACTTGTAAGACTACTACAATTATAGAAAGCACCATAACCAATGTTTGTAACACCATTGCCTATTGTCGCACTTGTAAGACTAGTACAACCACTGAAAGCATACATACCAATACTTGTAACACTATTTGGTATAACAATGCTTGACAAGCTGCTACAACCACTGAAAGCATATTCACCAATACTTGTTAACTGAGAGTTTTGAGAAAATGTACAAGTTGTAAGTCCACTACAACCATTTAAAGCTTTACCAATGCTTGTAACACCACTACCGATTGTTACGCTCGTAAGACTACCACAACCATTGAAAATATAATCACCTATGCTTGTAACACTATCTGGTATAACTATACTTGTAAGACCACTACAATATTGGAAAGCATAATTATCAATACTTGTAACACTATTTGGTATATTTATACTTGTAAGAGCACTACAACTATCGAAAGCCCAAGCACCGATGCTTGTAACACCACTACCTATAGTACAACTTGTAAGACTAGTACATTGAGAGAAAGAACTATAGTCTATTGATGTAACATTGTTTGTTATTGTAAGTGCTTTTAATTCATCTTTATTATTTCCGTTGAACTTAAAAATTAAATTATTAATAGTTGATGAAGTATACCACATATTATATTGGGTATTTGCCGTTGTTGTTACTTGTGCTACAACAACTTCTGGACTCTGAAACGGTATTATAGTTTTACTCCAAACTAAAACACCGTCTTCATAATAATTTTTTCTAATTGCTCTATAAGTTGCCATTATATTTCATATTTTACTTCAAAATAACCATATTTGGTTGAATTTGTAATTGTATAAGTAGTTATAACTTCTGGGCATAGTTCTATAAAAACTGTTCCATCTATTTGTCCACCGAAAGTATCACCGCACATACTCCTAACACTTATTGAGCCATAAGTTCCAACAGAAGTGACACTCATTCTGCTGTACCCCCTAATTTCTGTACCTCCTCCAGTGGCTGACCCAACGAAATGTAACGGTTTATTCGTAGTGTCTATTTCAACTTCTATTTCTTCTTCTACTTCCCCATCTACACAAGGAACGTTTTCATATTTTCCTCTTACTCTTTCTCCTGTGTCATGCCAAGTTAATCCGCCATCTATAGAGTATTCTTTTTTAAAAATTTTATAAGTATATTTCATATTGTACAAATTTATATATTATTAGGCATTGCTTCTATTCTATCTGCGAGTAGTCTCCAATATTCACTTGCTGTTTTATAAGCATTAACCGATTGTGCTGGAACATATATTTTCAAACTATCACTATTTCTAGTAAATGTAAATAAATTAATTGTTGGAGGAACAACTGCTTTTATAAATACATTTTTCAATGCACCACAATAGTTGAAAGCTTCATTACCAATTCTTTTAATATTGCTACCTATATATATTGTTTCTAATCCAGAGTTATAAAAAGCACAATTATCAATATTTTCAACACTGTCTGGAACATATAATTCTTTCATCTTAGTATTCCAAGCTAATGCATACTCACCTATTGCAACTAAACTATTCGGTAATGGAAACTCGTCTAATAATTTAAAACTAGACAAACCAATGAAGGTTATTCCAGTAATGTCATCATTTAAGCAATATCCTTTGCAAGTGTTACGTATATTTGTATCATTTTGACTATATCCTGCATCTTTAGTATATGGGAGGTTTTTAGTTCTCCAAGTTGTATACCTATAATCAGATGGAACATCAAACACAGATTTAACATTTGGTGTTACACAACATCCTATTTCTCCTGTCTCTTCAGTTTCAACAAATCTATATATCGTCTCTCCATAACCACAATCCTCAGAGTTAGCTTCAATCAATTGTCCTACACCATAAACTGCTGGAGTAACTGCTGACCAAGAAAAGCCATTATCATATGAAGCGTATTTTTGTGTTTTTTGATATTTATTTACTCCTACACACTCATAATCATTTTCAAGAACCACCCATTTATAGATTGGCTCTACGTATCCACAATCAGTTGAAGCTGATTCAATCAATTCTCCAGCTCTTGTTTGTTGTGGAACAACATTCTGCCATGTAGAACCTCCATCATAGCTTACTTGGTAATATTCCTTGGTATACTTTGATGTTCCACTGCATATGTATTCGCTAGCTGCAACAACCCATCTATATTGAGTTGAACAGCCACAGTATTCAGAACCTTGCTCAATTACATCACCAATTCCATACTCTGCTGGAGATACAGCACTCCAAGTTGTGCCTCCATCATAACTGACATATTTCTGAGTTTTCTGGTACTTTGTGCAACCGCTGCAAGTGTATTCACCAATTACATTTTCCCATTTATAAACTACTGAATATCCACAATCTTCAGAATCCTCTTGGTATAAAGCACCTTTTCTGTATTCACTCAGTGGTTGCCAAGTGTTTCCGTTATCATAGCTAACATATCTCTGCTGCTTGTAATACTTGGTAGTTCCTTCACAAATATAATCTGTATTGATATTCATGTTTTCCCACTTATATATTGGCTCAACTGGAGGTATATATCCACAGTCAGCACTTTGTTCTTCAGCTACAACTGGTGTCATCGTACCATCAGCATTATATGAATATGTGGTAGGAACTACATCAACCCAAGCATCAGAGCTTCCACTGATTCTTTGCTGCTTTTTATATAAATAATATTTTGTGTATTGACTCATATCTAATTTCTTTAATCTTCACCACATTGGGTTTCATTAGTTAATATCCAACGGTATTCATAAACTATTGGTGGTGTGTAGCCGCATTGACTTGAATTTGCTTCAATCAATGCGCCGTATCTGTAAACCTCTGTTGGAGTCCAAGTATTACCATCGTTTGAAACATACTTCCTTTCCCAATTGTAAAGGTCAAAGCCATTGCACTGTGTTCCTTCAATTCGCCATTCATAATATGTGTCACCAGATGGTGGAACATAACCGCAATCTTCAGAATCATGCTCAATAACTACACCCTTTTTAGTTGTTTCAGTTGCAATCCAAGTCTGGCCACCATCAGACGAAATGTACAATCTCATCATTTCATACTTGGTTGTGTTGTCACATATATAATTGCTAGTGTCAACTCTCCATTCTTCAAGGGTACTGCCGCTACATTCTGCTGGTGAGTCTGGTGTTTCATTGCCTCTGCGCTTATTTCCAGTGTTAATCCAATCACTGTCAGTTGATGACTTGACTTGTTCAACTTGAACAACATATTTTCTTCCTAAATAGCAAACGGTTTCTTCAGTGTCAATCCATCTTTTAGAGCTTCCACCACAATCTGCACTCTGAATACAATTTGTAGTTCTGACAACAGTTGTCCAAGTGTTTATATCACCACTGGTAGTGCCACTGTACATTCTTTCGACATCACACTTAAGCTTGCCAAGGCAAGTTGTACCTTCTTTCACCCATTTTGTATATGCATTAGCTTGGATTATTTTTACTTCACTTTCATTGTCATCACATAATGTTGCAACTAATGTAAACGTCCTTTCACTGTCTGTGTTGTTTTGTGGAACATACACCTTTATATAAGTGTCAAAAATCTGTATGTTGGTCAATGCACTAGTGGTTTCTAGAACACTGTCAATGCAACATTCGGTTGGTATTGTAACATACTGTCCAATTGGGCTAATATTAATTTCATCACCACCATAGAAGCATCCATCACCCTTACCAATCACAACACTATAAGTCTGTGCTGTAGAACAGTAGTTGATGGTGAATGATGTGGTAACAGTTTCTGCTGACTGAGGTCTGAAATTGCACATTTCAACAGTATAATTTGTGTTAGCTTCACCACTTGTCGGAGTGAATGTAAGATATGATGCATTATTAGTAATAGACCAGTCAGAATCAGCCCTTACAGAGAATCTTATACATTGCCCTCCAAACATCTTGACAGTTGATGGCAAGCTTGTGCTTAATGTACATCCACTTGCCTTACATTGCGGCTGATAGAACGTCACAACTTCATCAAATGTGCCGATAAGTGCATCGCCAAGAAAAGCGAAACTCTCTTTATAGCCTTCAAGACATTTATAGTGACCAGTAGGATTTCCAAGTACATCAAACTCTTCTTGCAGCAAGTATTTTGCATAGCCATCACTTACACATTCCCAAGCATCATATTTGGTTGTGTAGTTATACACTCTATCGTCATTTGGGGATATTGTACCACCAGTGATGAATGTAAACAAGTCACCGTTATCATGCATATCGACAAGTCTAATCTCGATATGGTCTGGTGTCATTTCCCCATCGCTTTTAACAGTGTATGATGGCTGTAGACCGAAACCAAAACCACATAGGACATATTCACCCTTTGTGGTTGTGATGATTGCAGCATAAAGATTATCTTGGAATTCTAGAAGATTGTAATGCCAAGATGATTTGTAATCGTCAAACTTAATGTTAAATTGGACTGAATGACTTACATTGTCACCATCAAACTGCTCTTGGAATATTGCTGATTTTTTGTCATATATGACTTCTTTAAAACCAGAGTTTGTATAGTACACATTTTTTCCACTGTGACTTGAAAACATCTTTTCATTTAAGAACAACCTATCAATTCCATTCAAAAGATAACCATTGCAATGATATGGTCTGCCTTGGTTTATATTGTGAATCCTTAAAGTCGGATGATTACTTACAGTAGAAAGTGTAAAATCAGTATGATTGTCTTGATAGCCAAGTGTGTAAGTATATGTTATTTTGCAAGGGAACAGTGGATTGACTAACCAATATTCATTGTCAACGCTTTTCACAATCACATAATAACAACCTTGGAAATCATTATGGTTAACATAGCCATTGACACTGAATTTCAATGTGTGCGTAAACTCATATCGCTCATCTAGAGTGTCGGTATCTTCCAGTGATATGTTGTAGCAATTAAAATATATTGGCTCATACTCGATGTTTTCAACACAAGCATAGCCATTGTCTATTTTAATATTTCTCAAAGCTGCTTCTGGAATCAAATACACCACATTGTCTAGCTTGTCAATTCTGTATGTACATTCAAACGGATTGTAATTTGATACACTCATTTTATTATATTTTATATAAACATACAAAAAGGACGTTGAAGATTAATCCAACGTCCTTTTATTTAATCAAAAGAGAATTCAAATTTACTCAAATTTAGCTAATAACAGCAGCCTTAATCTGTCCAACAGCTTCGTCTGTCAAAGGCATAGGAGACTCTGCGATATTGCCGCTTAGAACAATCTGAAGACCATTGTTATCAGAACCACCAGCAAGGGTTGCGGTCTCAGCCTCAAGAGGTGAGATACGTCCAAAACCGAGGTAATTACCGTCAGCGGTCTTTACTACAACAAAGTAGCGACCTAGTGAAAGAGCATCAAGTGCACCATGCATACAGCCGTTATAAGTACCAGTTACATTAAAGGTAATGCTAGCGTTACGATAACGAGCACCGCTGTCCTCAACAACAAGAGTATCTTCGAAAGAAGCACTGTTCTTAGCTGGTTCAACCTTTGCAACCGTTGCACCACTAGCTAAAGTGATACCAGAGATTTCTCTGCAACCATCTTCCGTTTCTACTTCTGGAGCTAAAGCTGTTTCAGTTAAATCTTCGTAATTGACAAGATACAACTCAACAATCTCTGGAAGTGAATAACCGCACTGATTTGCTCTAGTAAGATTAGTATTTAATTTACAAATAGCCATAATATTATGTTATTTACTTATTATTATTTTTATCTTTTTTTTTTAGGTTGGTGAGCCGTATTGCCCACCAACCGCTTAAGTCATGTGTGTATATATATTGAGACAAATGTGATTAATGCATATATACAAATCCTTCTGGGAAGATTATACCAACAGCGATATTAGAAATTGCTAAAACTCTGAAAGCATTGTCACCAGTAGTCTCTCTCATGTCGATAAGCTTATACTCAAGATGACTGTCCAGAGTGTCATAGCCTAATACCAAGTTCCTTGGGTCTCCAACTATGATAGTGTTTCTAGACTGCATCGTTGAAATCACTGGAATACCAAAGATTATCACACCACCGTCTGGTCCCATTGCATAGTTGCTGAAGATTGACTGACTATTTGGGCAACACAACTTGCCAAGAGCCATTTTCAATACTTGAACGTCTGCATAGTTCATCAAAACCTTGAGATTGTCAGTTGCATACTCGCCATTAGCTGCAAGAGTCATTGCGCTAGAAATAGCAGTCTCAACTTGACCAAGGATGTTGTCTACGGTAAATGCAGAAGTAGCACCAGTCGTTACACCACTGTTTGCGCCAAGCTGCTTCTCAACACCATCAACAGCCTTAAGATAAATCTTGGTTGAAGCAGTGCGAGCAGTGTCACCTTGCCAGAAAATCTCTTGGTACTCTCTAGCCATCTTCTCTCTTAACTTGCCGAAATACCACTCACCAAAAGTCTGAGGAATTCCACCTCTCAAACTGATTTCAGTCTCCTCTACGAGGAAAGTGTTCCAGAAAGTGTCATAACAGTTTTCTTGGTTAACCTTGATAGCTGCTGGTTCAATGTAACTTTCTGCTAATGAAGCAGAACCTTGAGGAGTGAAAGGACAAGTATAGAGCATGAATGCGTCGCCAATTTCACCAGTATAGATTTTCATCTTGCCCTTAACACCGTCCATAAAGGTAACTCCAGCGTTGCGCAAGTCCATACTATAGATGTCTCTGCTAAATATCTCTTGAGCCTCTTTTCCGCAATAATTGATATTGCTTAAATCTATGAAATTACTTATAGCCATAATTAATATAGTTTAGTTTTTATTATTTATTCAATTATTTTACTTAAACATACATCATTCTGTATTAGTAAAGTATGTATGTTTTGTAATAAACATATCAATGCAAATATTTGTCTGTCAGGCATTTGTGTTTCTCATATTTTTTCCATATCTTTGCAATAATCAGAGATATTTCTGAGAAATTTTATTAATTTTAATTATGACAAGTAATTTTATTAAAAAAAGTAATTTTGAATTTAATGGTTTCAATTTTGATTTAGATTCCATTAATTCTTGGGGAGAAGGAGTAAATGAAATTTACGCTTTTTCAGAGGAACTAGGTGACAGTGTAGCTTTCTTTGAAGTTGATGGAGAAATCTACTGGTGTTGTGATGATGCTCTTTTCGATGTAATTAGAGGTAATGAACACATTGATGAGGGTAGTGTGCTAGAAACAATCATTAGACTGAGAGAACAGCAAAAACAAATGATTGAAGTTAACGGTTTCAATGATTTTGGAGAGGAAATGCCTAATTTTATCACCAATCCTATTCATCACACAATAGTTGATTTTAAGGATGGTAATCCTAGGAATTGTAGTGTTGACAATTTATTTCTTAGAGAGTAATATGGATGGTCTTGATTGCAAATGTAAGGTCTGTGGTAAGCAATTTAGCTATGGTGACAAAAATTCACCTTGCCTTACTGATAAAAAGTGGAGAAGAATAGTAAATTTCTACAACCTTAGAAACTATGAGAAAAAGGCTAGTAAATTGTACGTTAAAGCAGACCCTTGGCTCAATGAGAATTTTGTTGATAAGGACGAATATCATTTATACATATGCTCTGACTGTATGGAAAAAGCATTGGGCAGAAAAATATTACCAAGTGATTTATCAACAGCACAAGGCAAAATAGATGGTATGTGGTATTATAACAAAGAATTTGAAGAAAGTTATTTTAATTGATATGAAAGTAGTTTATCTTAGAACTAATTTAGTCAATGGGATGCAATATGTTGGTCAGACAACAAATTTACCTGCTAGAAAACATAATTGGAAAACATTGGATAAGCCTTATTCTAATAAAGTAATTGATAATGATAGAATTGTTTTCGGTCTAGATAACTTTTCATTTGAAATACTGAAAGAGTGTAACACAAAAGATGAACTAGACGAATGGGAACGTTACTATATCAAAGAGCTTAACACTAGATACCCAAATGGATATAATATGTGTGATGGTGGTAGAGGTTGTAGTGGATGGGTGATGCCAGAAGAGCAAAGGCTATCATTATCTGAATCTAGAAAAGGTGAAGGTAATGGAATGCATGGAAAATTACCTTGGAATGCTGGTAAAAAGATGAATGATGATTTTTGTAATGCCGTTTCTAGAGGCATAAAAGGAAAAACAAAAGGAATTCCAAAATCTGAAGAACATAAACGAAAAATAGGTCTAGCTCATGCAATTCCTATTGTACAAGTGAAACCAAATGGAGATATTGTTGAATGGGAATCTGCTAACGAAGTTGTAAAAGTTTTAGGGTATAATTTTTCACATATAAGAGCTTGTTGCAGAGGCGAAAGACATACTGCATATGGGTGTGAATGGTATAACAAAGACGAATATCAAAAAATGCTAGAAAAGGAGTTAGAATCCTAATCTAGCATTTTTCATTAATAACCCATCATATTTCGCATTTGTTCTCTCCAGTTCTGATATGCAGAACCTTCAACACCAGTAGAAACTTTTGGTTTAGCATTTGTATTCACTGGGTTTGCTGATGGCTGTTTGCCCAAATCCTTAATCTTTGACTGCAAACCTTCATTCATTTCTTTTAACGCTTTAACCTCATCAGTCAGTGACTTCACAAGCTCTTCCAATGGATTTGGTTTTGGCTCTTCCTGCGGCTTCTGAGGCTCTTCTTTTACCTCTTCCTTACCCTCTTCCACCTTTGGCTCTACAATTGGCTCTTGAGGCTCTGTAGGCGTTTCTACAACCGTTGGTTCTTCAACCATTGGTGCTTGTTCTTCCAAGTGTTCAACCCTTGAGGCTTCGCTTTCTTCTGTGTCAACCTCTTCTTGTTTTGCTAGTGACGTTGAAGTAAACACTTCCGTCAAAATGGATTTCATCTTATTCCAAAATCCCATGTCATTTGTCTCTATATTCATATTATTATCGTTTTTACTAAATTCTTCCAAGGAAATCATAGATTCGACTGAGAAACCCTTAAGTTCACCAGATTTTACTCTTTCCCAGACATCAATTTGGTTGACTTTCATACCAATCATCCAAGTTCCCTTTGGAACATTGATGCCAAGAGCATTTGCCTTGTCCTTGTATGGGTCTTCAACGAGCCAAGACTCAGTGATGGTGATGTCATTTGCCATTTCCTCATGGTCAAGAGTCACCTCATTCTGACGGTAGTTCTTCATAAAGTCTTGTGACATCTTTTCAATTGATTCTTTGGTAAAACTGATGTAGAACTCTTGTTCTCCGTTGTTTCTGTATATATCCTTGTCTGGAATCAATGCTGCTCCATATACCATATGTCTCTCGTCACTCTCTAGGAATACTTTTACTTCTTCCTCTTTTGACAGTGCTACGAAATCTGACTCAATGGCTGGTGATTCAACCATTGAAATTGCATATGTCTCTGAATCAATTCCAACCTTATATTTCTTTATTTTCTTAGCCATATGTACATATTTTCTTTAAACATATTTATTAACAAAAAGTGGGAGTCAGTTATCGCCCCTGACTCCCTTCAGCCCTTTTACTTGCGAAATTCCCTAACTGTAAACGGTGCTATTATATCTTATTCAAACCATTTGAAACTGTTGAGACGATTGTACCAGCCCTTGAGAAAGACTTTCTGTGATGGGTTTTTCTTAACTATCGCATCAAAATGCTGCTTTCGTCTTGCCCATATCTTTTCAAACAACTGTTTCTGGTTTTTGTATCCATTTAATGCTGCAAGCGTTTTCTTTCCGACAATTCCATCTGCAACAACTCCTAGAATCTGCTGGACATACTTTATGCCATAAACGCCACTAGCCCAGACATAATCTACAACTATGTTTGCAATGGCTTGACTGTTTATTTCATCAGCTCTCCATCTATCCCAATAATTAGTCTTGAAAATGTACTCCCATTCCTCATCCTTCATATTCTTCAAGTCTTCACAAGTCTTTGACTTTCCAAATGCATATCTGTATGCTGAAATGGTAACTCCACTGTTGGTGCAGCCACCTTTATCTAGTGGATGATTTACATATCCACCTTCCCATTTCTTTATGATTGGTATTAGTTTCTTATAATCAGCCATTATCTTTATCTATGTAATAACCTTCTGGACTTGATGTCCATATTATTCTTCCTTGATTTATCCCATTAACAAAAAAAGCATAGCCATATGGCGCAACATATTGATTGTTATATGGGTTTTTGTACATTCCTATTGAATTCATTTCAGTTAAAAGTTATAGCTTAAGCCAATTCCTAGAAAAACATCTGTTTTTTTGTTAAGCAGCCCATAGCCCAAACCTATTTGTGGTGTTATCCTTAGTCCTTTTTTCTTTACATAGTTCGTTACCGTTATCGTATTTGTAATTTCTTGTCTTCTCCAGTCTGCTTTGATGTAGTCTAACTGTGGATTTATACCGATGATACTGCTCTCCAGTATGATTGAATCGTTTTGGTAACATAAAGTGTCGTTAAATATCTTATTTTCTGTAACTAATTGTATCGTATCACCATTTTCATTAAAAACTGTGTCTCTTTTAACAACTTCAACGTACTTTGGAATCGGTTTTGTTATTGTCAATGTGTCTCTTGTGTGTACTGTGTCTCTAACAGTAATTGTATCACTTTTTTCTATGATTACTTCTCTTGGTTTTGAGCCTTTTGGTAAATTCAAAAGGAAAAAAATATATCCTATAAGAAAAATAATCACCCACTTGTACCATTTATTTTTCCCTGTCATACTCTATGATTCTATCTACAATCTGGTTTTCAATTTCTTTAAATTTGTTCTGCGTATTAGTGTTAAATTCTACCCATTTTGACTTAAAATAAACACTAGCACCTATGAGACCGCCACCAATCAAGAAACACTGTGCAATGTAGATGAGAACACCAGTTGCAATGTTGTATTGGTTAAGGAAAAATGATAAAAATGCTAGTATTACACCACTTGCCATCAAACCAATGGCCGTAATGTAACTTATCTTGTCTTTTATTGGAAGTTCCTTCCACTTTTTTTCAATGTTCTGTTCCATTTGTTTGTTTTATTTAAACATATTGCTATAAAAAGAGCTAACCCCTTATCACAAGGAATTAGCTCATTTAAAAAATAAGAATTATAGCAAAAGTGCGCATTTACACTTCAAGTCCACTGATTACTTTAACCTCGTTCAGTCTTTCAGTCTGGTCTATTATATCTGTTACAGCAACTACTGTAGGTCTGTTGCTATAGTCTTCGAATGCAGTAATCAACCTATCATTGAAGCTTATGTCAGACCTTAACTGAGGAATTACACCACCATCAGCGAACCTTGTTCTGACTGAAGCAATGCTCTTGCTTGGTCTTCCACTGTTGTAGAACTCCAACAAGTCTGAGACATCCACTTTCCTTCTCTTTGAATTGATAAACTCAAGCAAATCAACGTTCTTTGCTGTTGTGACCTTGTTGGTGATGAACTCACCACCTTCAACGGATGCTTGACCTCCAAGAACTGGAACGCCACCTTCTTTATGTGAACGTCCTACGATGACACCACCATCACCATAAGGCTTTTGCTGCTTTGCTAATGCATATTGGACTGCTGCAAGTGATGCTGCTAAAGCTCCCATTGCAATACCTACTGGAACGAATGGCTGCGTTGCTAAACCGTTAGCTGCTGCCATAGCTCCGCTAACAAGTATGCTCTGCAAGTTTCTTTTATATTCAGCTTCTTTCCTCTTCTTGTCGAGCCTTTCCTTTTCTTCTTCAAGTCTCTGCTGCTCTTTTTCAACCCTCTTCTGCTCTGCCAGTGCTCTTCTTTGAGCAGCCATTTCAGCATTAAGGCTGTCGATTAGTTGCTGTCTTCTGTCACCCCTAGCATTTGAAAGTTCATCTTCAATCGATTCAATGTTACTCTTATGCTCTTCTGCAAGTTTTTCTTGCTCTTGATACTTTTTCTCAAGCTCTTCAGTTTGTTTGTCAAGCTGGGCTTGTTCTTTTTCCCATTCATAGTCTTGAAGGTCATTAAATGACTGCATGATGGTTTGGAATGACTGACCTATCAACTGAACATAATTGTTTAATGTATTTACAAGGTTCTGAACAGCTTCTTTGGACTTTTCTTTTATATTGCCAAGAGCTTCTTGCAAATTATATGACAAATTGTCGATATTCTCAAGCTGAGTTGTGAAGTCTTCCTCAGTTATTTCACCAAGTTGTTTTTTATCGTACAATTCCTTTCTGTAATCTGCTAACTCATCAAGGCGGTCTTTAATGTTATATGCCGCCATATCCAAGTTCTCATTCAACTGTTTCAAGTTGATAAAACCATATTCTGGTGATATTCGGTTGCTTGTCTGATAAGTTCCTATCAGTTTTTCAATAGCAGAATAACCTCTGTCATATTCATTAACTATATTAGAGAAATACTCGTTGGTGTCTGACTGTATTTGCTGCTGATGCTGCAAATTAGCTTGCCTTAAAGCTTCAGCGTTTTCGTTATCTAACGTTCTTATGAAATTATCATGCGTAGTTTGTGCATTTTCAAGTTGCTCAAGAAATCTTGTAAAACCTTCATAATATAAGCCATGATACTTATTCAACTGTCCTAAGTTAGCTTCTTGGTCAGCTCTAGACATATTGTTCCATTGCTCTAGGTAGTTCTCATACTCATTTTTAGTTTTAATGAATGTCTGAAGTAACTCTGACTGCATAGTATTATTGTATTCTTCAAACGAAATCAAACCTTCTTGGAAACTACTTTCTAACTCATTGATGAATTCTTCAACTTCTTCCATCGCTGGCCACAAGTTTTCTCCAATCTGCTGTTTGGTCATGCCATCAAACCTCATGGTAGCCATACCTCTCATATATTCTTCATATGCCGCTAGAATAGGATTCTTAGTAGCTGCTGAAGATTGATGTCCACTTTCATCAAATCTCAAAACATTCTTCTCATAAAAACCAACTTGTTTTCTGAATCTTTCTTCTTCAGTCTTTTTGTCTGCATCCAAAGATGCTTCTAATTGGCTTTTTTGCAGTTCGAGCTGTTTGTCAGCATTCTCCTTTTGCAACCTTAGTATTTCAGTGTAATATTCTTTCCTTTTCCTTAGACGAGTTGCAATGTCATTGTCTAGCCTTGATGTTATGCTTTGTGCAAAAATAATTTCTTCTTCCTCGCCCTTCTGCATAACTTGATACATATCATCTACACCATTTTGGACAGTCTCTTCGATTTTTCTATAACCTTGAGAGAAAAGTCCTATTTCATCAACAAGATAACCCCTATTCAATTCATCCAAATTGTGCAAAAATTCTTCCATAGACTGAGTTGTTCCATTCTGGAAATCTTCCAACTTCTTATCAACTTCAGCTAATGTAACACCAAACATCTGAGGGTATCTGTAAAGATAGTCTATAGCTATTTCCAAACGTCTGTTATATGCACTCTTCTCCCATGAATGAGCTTTGTCAGAGGCAGACTTCTGTAGTTTTGCTTGCGAATTGTAGAACTTTTGTTCCTCTTGAAGCATTTTCTGGTAGAAATTTAACCTAGCTTCTGATATTCTATTCTGATATTCTCTGTTAATAAGTGCTTCTTGCTCACCGACTCTTTTACCATTTTTTCTAACTTCTTCAATACGCCTATTACGTTCTACAGTCATTTGGGCAATAGTTTTTGTTAAACCTTCCCTCATAACCTTGATACGCTGATTGATGATGTCGTTTTCAATGTCTTTTGCAGTTTTTCCAACTTTGGACGAATGGCCACCACTAGTTGAGCCAGTTTGAGACCTTGGAGCAAAGTCACCGATTTGGAACTCTTCTTCAAGTGAGTTTATTTCTTGCAACTTCTTCTTGTATTCTGCAATAATGTCATTACCAGTATTTTCAATTTCTCTGACTTTCTCATCAGCTTTCTCTTGGGCTGATTTTCCACCCCAGTTCCAAGGTAGCCACTCCCATGTATCACCACCCTCTGCTGCAATCTTCTGAGCTTCTAATAGTCTGATATAGTTTTCTGTATACTGATTCAATATTGCTTGTGCTTCAGCTTGTTTCAGCATAGATGTACAATATGCATCACCTTTTTGTGTAAGAATGTCCTTCCATTCTGCCAATGTCTGATGATGTCCTAGTTCGTCACCTAACTCTTTGTTAAGTTCCTCAACCAATTCCTTCTCTTGCTCTACAGTACCATTGAATTGGTTAACTTTAGTTGTATACTTAACAATTTGTGCACTAGCTTCAGCATAAGCCTTTGCTCCTGCTTCAAACACTTCTTGTGCTCTTTTTTCTTCTTCAGTTGTTGAAGAAAGCCATGATACAAGTGCTTTTATACCTTCTATTGCTAAAGATATACCTTCAAGCAAAATACCGATTCCTATAGCTTTTAATGCAACACCAAGTGCTCTAGCTGCAACAGTTGCAACCTTAGATGATACTGTAAGTCCAGCATTAGCTGCTGATTGTACACCAGCTGCTGTTGCTGCTGATTTTGAAGCAGATGCTACTTTAGAAGTTGCTGCTGCTTGCTTTTTCTCTTCTGCCGTTAAGTCTTTCGTTGCTTTCTTGACACCGAATAATTTATTTGTAAATGCATCAATAGCAGTATTAGCCTTACTGAAATATTTACCCAAACCTTCTCCTGTCTGCAACTGGTTTTGGATTGTCTGCAAACCTTGCATTGCATTCTGAAGAGCGACAAGATTCTTGATGGTTTCATCAATTTCAGTACCTTCTAAGCCAAAGAATGCAGCAAGTCCTTGACCAGCTTGAGCAAGGGCAACAAATGACTGCATATTATCCATAAGAGCGTCCATTGGCTTGCCAGCATCTTGGATGGATGATTCTAGTTGTTTAACGGTTGGAATCAAGCTCTTAAGACGTTCAGCTTCCTCTTCAGAAATTATGCCCATATCCTTTTTGGTAGAAAGAGTTTGCATTTCTTGCTTTAATGCTTTTAATGCTTGCCTTGCATTGACAAACTCCGCTACAGTATCACCAACTTGTATTTTTAAGCCCTTGAAACCTTCAGCAGCACTTGGATAATTGCCCACATTTCTACCGAACTGACCATATGATTTTTCAATTTCCAATAATTTCTGGTTCAATTCATTAGCATCCTTGGTCAATTTCTTAAATGTATCGGTATCCCCAAGGTCAACAGTCTGCATTGCAGCCTTGATGTCTGCCAAGTGTTGCTTCATGCCTTGCATTGTGTTAGCATAAGCACCTTCTGTTAACCTTGCTTCAGCAGTCATTGATTTCTGCTCTGTGACAATTTCCTTAAGCTCTTGTTTCTTGTCCAAAAGCACCTTGTAATCAGCCATATCAGCTTGATTTATCCTTGACTGGGTTGCTTCAATCTGTTTTAACAACTTGTCTTCGTCAGATAATTCAGCAGTACGACTGCCACCGCCACTTGAAGATGATGCAGCATTAACAGCTTTGCCTTGAAGAGCATCAATTTTCTTTTCAAGGGCATCCAGCTGCTTGTTAAGGGCATCCACAGCACTGATTGACTGCTCAATGCCGTTTATTTGTATGGTATATTGCTTTATATTAGCCATAATTTTGTATTTTAATTAAACATATTAAAAAAGGTAGGCTTTACCTACCCTTTTATTTAGACTTTTTTGATTAGTTTTAGCTTTGTTCTGTTGCCTCCTTGTGGGTCATAGCCATTTATTTCACTAACATAGTACAAATCACTGTCAAAATGGATTAAAGCACCTCCTTTAATAGCCTTGTACTCTTCTGGAGTCAAATACACCTCAACTGTAACGTAGTTTGAACTCAACATTGGATGGATATTGAAATATTCTGTTACAATGCTCTTTTCAGTGTCCTTGTACGAAAGGTTAAATCCATTCCATTGGTTCACTGGATACACTAACTCAACTGACTCCCTATGACCATTTGCAAGCTGTGAAGACAACCAAACGTATTCTTGGCTTACTTGGTCTCTGTACCAAAACCTCTGGGTCATTGAATAACCGTCATGCTTCATTGCCTCATCATAACCATAGCCTTCAGCCATGTATTCAGCTTTTGCAATCACTGGTATGCTTATGTTCATACCATTCCAATTTTCATTCTCAGTGCCATTCTCATAAACCTCCTTATATAAGAAGTTATCATACCAAGTATAGCTGAAATTAGTTGATGTGTTCTGCGTCTCAGTTTCATAAGTATCATCGTTCAGCTTGATTACAGTATAGCCACTGTCACCATGTTCATCCCAATCATCAGCATTGATGTATTCTGGTGGTACTGTCAGCTCAAATCCCCATTCTTCAGTGTCAATCTTGTACTGTACTGACATTTCCTTTGGATAACTTATGTATTCACTCTCAGCTTCGTCAGAACTAACTCTGTCATCAATGTCAACAGCATATGTAATCCTCTTATTAATGCCTTGGTTTGTGTTAATGTCAACATGGTTTGCGTCCATCACAAACTCAAGGTTGAAAGCCTTACTGATGCTATTTAACCAATCACTGACCTTTGTTTCCTTGTTTGTAAAATTAAACAAGTTAAGAAGCGTTGGGAATTCAGTCCCTGACAGATAACCCCAATTCTCATCAGACTTTAGCTGTTCTTCAGACCTCTCTGACATTGCAGTTATGTCTATTGCACATTGGGCTGTAACAGCATATCGTTGACCGTCATAGTCTCTCTGGACTCCAACTAGCTCTAATATATCATCTTTATTCAAATATACACAACAGTTTATCTCTCCATTCAGACTATTTCCATTCACATTTAAGAAATTAGTTGGACTTTGCTTATATGTGTTCTTACAGTAGTCAGTAGCAATGGTTGTTGTGCCATCACCAGATGGAGTTACTAAATCCAAACCCTTGACATCAGCGAAAACACCGTTTTTCACAGTGCTCAGTTTTGACCAAGAATAACCGTCCTTCATAACTGCCATTGTACCGTTGGACATCGTTGAGAATCCGCATATAAATGCGGTTGAAACACCTTGGTCATAAGGCATTACATAACCATCAGTGTGCATGAAACCATAGGTGTTGTACTTGTAACCACCAGTAGTGCCATTCCTAGAACCTCCAAAATTCCCAACATTTCCACCGCCTCTTGTGATTGCTCCACCAAATCCGCTACCATTGCCACTAGTAGTTGTATTATTTGATGTGCTGTTAAGCTCAGTGCCATCACCATATGCAATCAGAAGGTCGTTTCTAGCCGAAATGGTGCTATTAATCATATCCGTTGTCTTTGTTGGGTCTTTGCTGCCATATGGGTCTTGGTGAGGGCATTCAGATAACCACTCTAACTTGTTTGTGTAAGTTCCACCAGTGTAAGAATCACCTTTGTAAGTATATGTTTCATTTTGAGGCAATTCATTAGAAACACCAGTCGCATATTCAACATTGCGTTTTCCTTTGATAAGTTCCACATTATCATCATAGTTTCTTATCAACTGTATTTCAAATGGTGTGCGACCACTTAAGAAGTCTCTTGTTAAGCTAGGAACATCCCTTTCTTCAAAAGCATCACCTTGGTTAAATGTTGTTGTCCATTGCTTTGCTGTGAACGTTGTACCTTGACCGCTTAGAGTTGCATTAGCTGTAAGATGTATTCTGTACCAACCATCTGCTGGGATGACAATCAAATGCTCATTTGGTTCGTACATATATGAGTCCTCATTCACTGTAACAGTAACAGCACTGTTGTTCGTTGAGTCCATCAAGTTCCACATAATAATGCTGCTGAAATTGTACTGCTCCGATGCATCCCTATTCTCAGCGTTTACTGCTGCTCTAACTCGCTCATAAGGGAACTTAAGGTCTTGGGCAAGTCCACCAGTTGAATTCATTGAAGTTGTTCGTCTATCGCCACCGAAATTGCTGTTGGAGCTATTAACTGAACGATAGTTGTTCCACCTTGTAGTTAAGCTTAAATGTCCAAACTTTGGATTACCTAAGTTGTAGATGGGAACTTGGTCATTTGCAAGGTTGCAAGAAGCATAAATCCAGTTGATGTTAGGGTCTGAAAATGCACTGCCGCCAACTGTATAACCCTTCTGCTGAAAAGCCTTTCTCATCGTCTCTACAACGTTCAGAGAAGGATAAAAAGACTCAATCCACCACTTATTGTACTTGTCTAAGGTATGCTTTGGTGTATATGTCGCTCCAACTTCATCCTTGGTGACATAATTCTTCTGAAATACTCCATAACTAACTAATGGAAAGAAATAATTAGAGTATGCATCCCAATTAACGGAATTTATGGTTGGTGCTCCATCAAAAGGAACTTCCCACTTGAGGTCTGTCATCACCATATCACCAAATATCTCTTCCAAGGTGTTAATTTTGATATTAACCAAGTTGCAAGAATACATCTTATCCTTTGCAGAATATTTTTGGATTGTCAAACTTCCATCAAATATCAAATGTCCATCAGCATACACTTCTGCTGGGTATCTAGCTCTAAACTTATTCATCTTGGACAAGTTGTTAGCATACTCCAAGATTCTGTCATTGTTTGGTGTAGACGGTATATTGAAGGAATAACTATATTCAGCTTGAGTAGTAGTAGTCTTTGTTGGATTGAACAGAACATTGTTTATCCTTAAGTTCAAAGACTCTTGGCTCTCAAGCTCAATTAGCTGCTTGTTTATCCACAATTCTATGTAATGTACGTCACTAATCATATTAAATATCTGAATAAGTATAAGTTAGCGTTGCTTTATATATGTTATTGTATGTATTATCCTCGTTCACCTCAATTGACTTTGGAATAATGTAGTATTTTTTACCGTTGACATAAGTCCAGACCTTCTTTGAAAGCATCAATGAGTTGAATATCCATCTGCCTTGCTCTTCCATCAAGTGTGATGAAAGCTTTACAGTTTTTTCATACTCATTCTTATATATCTTTTTTCTCTCAAATTCACTTGCATTTTGGTGATAATCGAATACATTCTTCTCATATGTTTCTATATTCACATTGTCAGTCTCAGTCTTAGCACCAGTAAAGTCGAAGAATGAAATGCCACCGTATTCATTCCTCCATTCTACCCTCTGATAGTATTCTGTTGCTTTCAGTGGCTTGATGATATTAAAACGATATGTGTTCTGTCCAGCAATTGTAATGTCAACATAGTAAGCTGTGTTTTTAACAAATGATGGAATGGTTATTCCTCTGTCAGCAATATAAGAATTATCATACCTGCGGTCGGTCTGTGTACCAGTGTTGTAAATCTCATTGAAAGCACTGTCCTTATAACTGACAGAATATGACCAGCCACCGTTGTTCTTTCCAATAAGAAGAGAATAAGGTATGGTGTTACCATAAACATAGCGGATAAGCGGTTTGCCTTCTCTGACATTATGCATCAGCATTTGTACACCTTCCATTGTCAGCATCTTATCTGACTGGTTTGCATGGTATCCGATGGTTGTATATCCGCTTACAGTTCCAAGATGCTGCCATTCACCTTGATTACGTCCAACACCTTTTGTCATATCAATGTTGAAACAATATGGTACTGTCTTACCATACTCAGAGAATGTTGATAATACTGGTGATACATCAAATGAACACTCATCACCATAGAAGTTCTTCTCCAGTGTTGTGACATAGTTTTCATGGTCGGAAGTAGTATCTGCACTGTACACATCAAGCGTTATCTTTCCGTTAAACAAATCACTGTTGACACTGCCATCATGTGATGATGATGTTAGGTATTGATTTGGAATATTCGTCTTGAAATATCCACTCTGGTTAAATATCGTTCCCAAGCTCTTTGAAACGAAATAAATCGAACTGCCACCATAGATGATGTTAAACTGTGCTGCAAGAGAGGAACAGTTCCTAAAAGCTTGACACATAGAATATGCTGTTGAATCCTCATCAACAGAAATGAAGAAACGCTTATTCTTGGCATTGCTTGGTGACATTGTTGATGTGATGGTTTCTCCTAGCAATGTGCAGTAGTATTGTCCATCACTATTAACAGTAGATTGAAGATTCCCATCTAAGTCAATCTCAAACGTTGCCTTAGTGCCTTGGATGTACTCTTGCACTTTCACTATGTTTGGGATTTCAGTCAATGTCAAATAATTAACATCATTATAATCCCATTGGTTGTTATATACAATATCCATTATTCGTTAAAGTATTTATCAAGTTCTTCAGTTATTTTATCAAAAATCCTATCTGCCCAAGCATCAAAATAATCATCTAAGAATGGCAATATTTCAGCCACATCATCACTAGGACTGTAGTTTATGAATGGTCTTGGAGCTATAAGTTCTTCATTAATCTTCCTATACACAAGGTACACAATCTGATTCTCAGACAAGTCACCAAACCTTATATGCTTGCGTCTCACCCACAATAATAGGTTGTAGAGGAACTGTTGCTTGGTTCCAGCATAACGTCCAGTGTGTGCCCATCCCCTTACAACAAACTCATAGTAATCCGCAATTTGGAAGATTATGGTCTTCTCACTCCTTGGATAAACATCAACACTGTGATAAAGTGAAGAATTAATGAGAGTGTTAGTACCAGTCCTAGGATTGATACCAACATCACTTGACATCCTTCGCAATATCTCCCTCTTGATGTCATTTGCAAGTTCCGTTAATGCTGCCTTTACATCCATTAGCATATTCTGTTTTTAGGAAGATGTATTGGTTTTAAATCTATTTCACCAACCTCATCCTCATTTATTGTAATCTCTGTGTCAGTATCACCACTGTAAGGCTCATCATTGAAGTTGTCATCCAACGTACACAAGTCAACTGGTGATGGCATCTGCAAAACTAGGCTTAATTTGACTCCTGCTGCATTATCATCAGTGAAATGACTAACTGTAAGGATGGAGTAGTCATATACGCTCAGAACGCCCTGAAATGCTTCCTGAGTGTCAATGTAAGCCACAATATCAGCAGCTACCGTATAAGCATTGTTCTGCACCTCCAACACATCATTTTCATCATCAACGAAGCCTAAGACATAGACTTGGAACTCAGCCTTGAATATGTTGGTGGTAATGTTTAGCTGATGCAATGAAACGTCATCCACATACACTTGGAAGTAACTGTGGTTGTTCTGCGCATTAAAAAGGTCATCACCTTGGTATCTAAAGGTTCTAACACCTTTGTGACGCAATGACACATCTTTTATTATATTAATAATGTCTTTAAGCATATTATTATCAATTTAAATAAACATATTAAAATGGACGTCATATGTTAAAACGAGTTAAAATTAAGTTAAGGATTTTGATTTTAAAAATCTTTTCTATATATTTGCAATGTTCGAAAAGGTTAATCTCTATCACCTTTTAAGTATAAAGTATAGAGAAAGGTATTAAATTTATATAGTATGAAAATGACAAAAGAACAAGCAATGGCTTGGGCTATTGCACTGAAAAGAGACAAGACAGTCGGTAATGGTGTAGTAAGCACAAATTCTGTTGATGGATTTAATGAAGGCTCTGATGACTATCAAGACATTGATGACATCTATGATGACCTTAGCTTCTACTTGATTGCAAGATTGATTGGAGAACCAGTATGGGAAATAGATTTCAAGTTGTTTACCATTGATTCTTTGATGGCACTCAGAGGTATTACAGATAAAAGTAAAAGGCATAAATGTTATGTTGAGTATCTGAAAGAGTTTGGTAAGCCATACACAGCAGAAGGACTTGATGAAATCCTTGAGGATTATCCTGTAGGCGAAGCAAATTTATTCGAATAAAGAAAGCGTTTAATAATTGTTTTATTCATATACCCCATTTGTCTGTGAAGATGGTAATGGGGTTTTTTTAAACAATAATATTAAAATAAAAATAATATGGAAATTAATTTTGAATTGGATTTATTAGCCGTTTGTAATGATGGATACATCAACAGTGGCATGGTTAAAGAGTTTTTGGAAGAGAACCCAAGTTTGAAGGAAACTGTTATAAACGGTGATTTCGAAGATGCTGGACAAGTTATAGCATCAGTTCTTAAATCATTGTTTTCACATCAACTTGGAGAACTTGCTAAAAAGTATGCTGAGGAACAATTCGACAATTGGTTGAATGAAGTTGGCTTGGTGATGGAAGATAGGGAAGAAGGATTAGATAAAATGAAATTGGAAATAAAACAAAAAAAAGGGTAGAAACTATCTACCTTTTTTGTTATATCAAATATTATTTCTACCTTTGCATTGTTGAAAAACATAAATAAAGCCTATGAAAGTAAAAATTGAAAGAATGAAAGACCTCTTTGATGAGGAATACATTGAGGAAATGCTTGAAGACTGTGCGCCAAACTGTTGTCACTTCAATGCTGCGAATGTATGCAGATTATTTCAAGATTGGGGATGTATTGACTATGTTGAAGGTTATGCACATGGATTCGTTGGCCATGCCATTAATTCTTATAGGGATGCAAACGGTAACTATCACTACTTTGACCCAACGCAAGAATGGCAGATAAGAGAAGGTCTTGAAACCAGATTCTGTGATGAACTTGATGTTGTTAAGACATTCTCATATGATGAGATAAATGAAATATTTACAAATGATGTGGAAACTCATCTTGTAAGTGTTAGTATTACAAAATAAGGAGGTATAATTATGACAGTAAGTTTTACAAAAGACGAAGTTAGCATGTTATTCAATTGTCTCAACATTGCCACTCAAGATTTAGAAGAAGACGAATTTGGTAAAGAAATTCTAGATGGAGTAAAAAAAATTAAAGAAAAAGTCAAAATGGCTGAAATGAAGGAGACAATGAAAAAGGCCACTAGACAATTGAACAATAACCCTCATCTATGTGAAATGATGAAAGGAGGCAGTTAATTCTACCTCCTTGTCTTTGATTTTGCCTTGCGCAATGTTTCTTGGAACTGGTCTTCCTCCTCTTCCATTTCGCCCTTCTGTATTAAATACGTTAAGAACGTCAGAGTATCTGTTAGGTATTCTTGCTTGACTTGAGCAACTTTTGTAATTTCCTCATTCGCCATTTCAAATAATGTTTTCTGAAAACCCCAATTTTCTCCGAAGTCTCTATATGCTTTTGAATGCGGTTTAGTTCTGCCTCCACCTCCGAATACAATTGGGAAGGTATCTTTAACATCACATACAAGTTTAAAAAAAAACC
>Ga0247611_10002315_pt1 | contig 31028 bp, 31 predicted proteins | sample 177DNAGHGhighgp2_FD_192422 | JGI IMG/M metagenome (GOLD analysis project Ga0247611, IMG submission 192422) | Sheep rumen microbial communities from Palmerston North, Manawatu-Wanganui, New Zealand - 1770 DNA GHGhigh gp2 | ecosystem: Host-associated > Mammals > Digestive system > Stomach > Rumen... | reverse complement strand
GTGCGTTATAGAGTTGTAATGTCAAAAAAGAGTTGATACTAAGCCATTTAGTACCAACTCTGTGCAAATTAGGAATTTAAAAAAATAAATTATTTTTCTTGTATTATTGTTTTTAATATGTTAAAATGCAATAGTAAAACTTTCTATGACTAAATGTCATGGCGGAAGGAGTTGGAAACATGAAGAAGGATATTCATCCAAATTACAAGAAAGTAACAGTTACTTGTACTACATGTGGCGCTACATTTGAAACAGGTTCAGTATTAAACGAAATTCGTATTGATACATGCTCTAATTGCCATCCATTCTATACTGGTAAGCAAGCATTCACTCAAGCTGATGGACGTGTTGAAAAGTTCAACAAGCGTTATGGCTTAAAGAAGTAATTGAAAAGAATATTGGAACCGCAAGGTTCCTTTTTTCTTTTCAATTACTTTCATATATGTTTTCGTTTTTTATTATGTTATAATAAAACCGAAGTCAAAATCGGTTAAAGTAAGGGGTTATAATATGAATTATTATGAAGGAAAAAAAGGATGGGTTGAGTGTATAACTGGACCCATGTTTGCAGGTAAGACAGAAGAATTAATGAGAAGAATCAAAAGAATGGAGCTTGCAGGCAAAAATTATTTAATCTTCAAGCCATCTATTGATGATAGATATAGTGATTGCATGATTGTTTCACATAATAAAAAATCCATGAAGGCAATCAGTATCGAGCATGGAAGTGAAATAAAAAGACATTTAAAGAAAAACACTCAAGCTATAGTTATAGATGAGATTCAATTCTTTGATGAATCTTTAGTTAAATATTTAAAACAATATGCAGATTTGGGATATAGAGTTATTTGTGCTGGCCTTGACACAAACTTTAGAGGAGAGCCATTTGGCTCTATAGGCAATATATTAGCTATTAGTGAAGAGGTTACAAAGCTTACAGCAATTTGCTCATGCTGCGGTGAAACTGCGACAAGAACACAAAGAATAATTGATGGTAAGCCTGCATATTATAATGATCCAATTATCCTTGTAGGAGAAATGGAATCATATGAGGCAAGATGTAGAAATTGCCATATAGTATTAGATGGTGAAGAAAAACCACATGTTAAATAAAAATATTAAATACATGAAGGAAGCTATAAAAGAAGCTAAAAAGGCATATAAGCTTGATGAAATACCTGTGGGCTGTGTAATCGTTCATAACGATAAAATAATAGCTAGAGGATATAATCAAAGAGAAAAGAATAATCAAGCTATAGACCATGCAGAAATCATCGCAATAAAAAAAGCTTCTAAAAAGCTAAATTCGTGGCGTCTAGATGAATGTATTATGTATATCACACTAGAACCATGTATAATGTGTAGTGGTGCTATCATTCAATCTCGTATTCCAACTGTTATTTATGGCGCATATGATAATAGATTTGGATGTCATAAATCTATTACTAATATATTTGATATTAAATTTAATCATAATGTATCAATAACTGGTGGATTATTAGAAGAAGAATGTAGTGATTTAATAAAAGATTTTTTTAAAGAATTAAGAAAAAAGGAAAGGTCTAAAAATGAATAAGAACACAGTAAAAGTTAGTTCATTAGTGGCAGGTATATTAACTGCTATAGTTGCAGTATTTTATTTTGTTGTAACCATTCAAAGTTTATTTAATTTTAATGGTGATGCAGGTGCTAAATATAATATATATCTAGTTATATTTATTTTAGAAGTAGCTGCAGTATGTGCATTATTAGGATTATTCTCATTTTTAATAATTAAAAAATTTATTAAAAATAATGATGATTCATCATATATGTTAGCTCCTGCAATGGTATTATTTGCATATGGCGTTTTAGGAACATTTATCGGTATGTGCTTTTGGGGCTTTGATTCTGCAAATAGCTGGATATCATTAATATTTAATGCTATAGCTTTAGCATTAATAATTGTTGCTAAATTTGCTCAATTAGATAAAATGATTTCAGGTATATTTGTTTTAATAGCTTTAGGTATTGGATTTATATTCTCAATTGTTAATCTAACTAATACAGGTGGTATTTATATAGCCATTTATATTTTTGAAATGTTTATGTTTGCAGCATATTTCGTTTATTATTTATTTAATATGCTTGTTGAAGGCACATTTAAAAAATCAGAATAAATATAAAATAATAAGAGAATAAATAAAACTTGAAAAAATATATCTCTTATGCTAGAATTTAAGATGTCCTTAGCCAATTGTCCACGGTGAACCAGGTCAGGATCGGAAGGTAGCAGCCTTAAGCTTGTGGGTGATGTGGTTAAGGCGCTTTTTATTTAAATTATTAATTTAAGACCTTTATCGGTCTTTTTTTAATTTTATAAGACAAAAAAAATACAGGTATCAAAACCTGTAATTTCTTTATGCAATCTTTGTGATTGAAAAACGTGTATAATTATTTGCTACGTATGTAGTTGTAATGTCATCTATATTATAAATGTCTTCAACTTGAAGATTATAATTTACTAATAACTTATCTAAATATTTTAAAGCCTTTGCTGAGTTCTTGAAATATTTTGATTTAATAGGATATGCATTACAAGTACCTGATATAATATATGAATAATTCATAAAAAGCACCTCCTTATCAGATATCCGCAATATATAATACTATCGAAAAAAAATAAGTCAACTTGAAAAGCGCTATCAAAAAATTGGAAAATGTTTACATAAAAAATAATGAAAAAGAGGCAGTGCCTCTTAAATTTTTTTAGTATATTCTTTAAGCCATTCTTGTTCCTCAGGAGTTAAAGAAGGAGATACAATATCATATACCTTTTGATGATAATCATTTAACCATTCCTTTTCTTCCTTTGATAGCATAGTAGTTTTAATTGCATCCAAATCAATAGGACAATATGTTATTGTTTCGAATCCATAGAATGTTCCCCATTCATTTGATTCCTTTTCAATACATAATAATTCATTTTCAGTTCTAATACCATATTTATTCTCTAGATAAATACCAGGCTCATCAGTAGTAACCATACCAGGTACTAATTCGTGAGAATCATTTCTTTCAGGAACGACCTTCCATCTAAAACCATTAGGTGCTTCATGAACTGATAATAAATATCCTACCCCATGTCCTGTACCACATTTATAATCTAATCCAAGTTTCCAAATAGGACCTCTAGCAAGAATATCTAGATTTAATCCACTACAGCCTTTCATAAACACAGCCTGATCAAGAGCTATTACAGATTTTAAAACAGTAGTAAAATGAGTCTTCATTTTATCTGTAATCTTTCCTAACGCGAATGTTCTAGTTATATCAGTAGTACCTTCCATATAATGTCCACCACTATCTACTAATAAGAATCCACCTTTTTCAATCTTGGCATCAGTTTCCTTAGTAGCACTATAATGCATCATTGCACCATGTTCATTAAATGCACAAATTGTATTGAATGATAAATCAACAAAGCCTTTATTTTTTCTTCTAAGCTTTTCTAAATAATCAGATAAAGATATTTCAGTCATTTCAGTCTTACCGAAATTAGTTTTTAAATAATACATGAATTTTACCATTGCTACGGCATCTCTTTCATGCGCTGTTTTTATATTTTTAATTTCAGTAGGATTTTTAATAGCCTTCATTAATAATGTAGGATCTTCCTTATTAATGATTACATTATCTCTACCTACTAAAGCATTATATATTTCATAATTTGCTTTATTAAAATTAATTTGAACCTTTTTCTCTTTAATTGTTCTTAAATAATCATAAATTTCATTATATTCTTTTAATGTTATTTCATTTTCATTTAAATATTTTTCAACTGTTAAATCAACTTTTTTATTATCTGTAAATAATATAACATTTTGTGCTGTAATAACACTAAAAGCCAAAAATACTGGAGTATGATTAACATCATTAGCTCTTAAATTATAAAGCCATGCTTGATCCTCAAGAGAAGATAATACTAAATAATCTAATTTATTTTCTTCTAAATATGATCTGACACTTTTAATCTTATCAGAATAACTTTTACCTGAAAAATATCTAGATAATTTATATATTAATGACCAAGGTAAATCAGGTCTATTACTCCATAATAAATTTACTAAATCAATATTAGTAATAAATTTAACCTTGCTAGGAAGCTTTTCTTTTAATTTTAAAACATCTGATGTAGACATAACCTTCCCATCAAATCCTAAATTATTATTTTCTTCCTTGTTGAAATATTCAGCTAAAAAATCATTAATTGTAGGAACATCAGGCTGACCCATTTTCATTAATTCGATTGGTTTACCTTCAATTTGCATCGCAGCTTGAATAAAATATCTACCATCAGTCCAAAGATAAGCCTTTTCCTTTGTTACAACTAATGTTCCTGCAGAACCTGTAAATCCTGATAAATACGCTCTAGATTTGAAAAAATCACTTACGTATTCACTCATATGATAATCAGAAGTAGGAATGATATAAGCGTCTAGCTCATTATCCTGCATCTTTTTTTGAAATAAATTAATTTCATCCATAAAAATCACCATTTCTATTATATAATATTTTTTAAAATATTAGAAGAATATTAATTGTTATAACATTTTTTTTATTGTATAATAAAAACGACATAAAATCGAAAGGAGGAAGACATATGGATTTAGGTTTTATAGGTATTATAGATATAGTAATTATATTAATAGGAATATTAATGATTATTATTGGTTATAAAAAGGGATTTATGAATAAAGCATTATCGATAGTTGGAGCAATTGTATTATTCGCATTCGCAATATTCTATTCGTCTCAATTAGCTGGAGTATTTAAATCATCAGGATTAATATATAATGGATTATATACATCATTTCTTGGTAAAATTGAACCAAATCTAAATGATAGCTTTGCTGTTACTTTAGAAAAAGGCTTTGGTATTCCTTCTTTTTTAGCAACTATATTATCATTTATAATGGGTAATCCTGCTAAAGGGTTAACTGCAGAAGAATCTGCAGATATCGTTGCTACAAAAACAGTAGTATTAATTTCTTTCTTAATTTTATTTATTGCTGGTATTATAGTTTTAATTATTTTAAAAGCTATTACTAAATCATTAAGAGAACAACAAGTAATAAAAGTAATTGATGGAATATTTGGTATATTCTTATATCTAACTATTTATGCAGCAGTTATATTATTATTTTTCTTCATAATAGATATTATATATAAGAACACAACTGGAGGCTTCCATGATTGGCTAGCTGTTGATTTAGCATTAAATGATCCATCTAAATTTAGAATAGGAAAATATTTCTTTGAAAATAATTTCTTTGTACAAATTAAAGAAGCAATTTTTGGTAAATAAAATATAAGTGGTATATTCATTAGAGTATACCACTTTTAAATAGGTGATAAATATGGTTATAAATTATTATAATGAATATAGCTATACCTTAGGTAAAAACATGGAATTTAAGGTATTTGGACATAGTGGAAAGCCATGTCTTGCTTTTCCGTCACAGGGTGATAGGTTTTATTTTTATGAGGACCAAGGTATGATTAATTCAATTGAAAATTGGATTAATGAAGGAAAAATACAAGTATTTTGTATAGATACATATGATTATGAATCATTTTCAGCTAACTGGAAATGCTTTAATGATAGAATAAATGCTCAAGAAGCGTATTATAATTATGTAATAAATGAAATAGTACCAAGAATACATCAAATAAATAATTCAAACGAAAAAATAATGACCTTTGGGGCATCTATTGGTGCGTATCAGGCTGTGAATTTTTTCTTAAGAAGACCTGATATATTTGATAATGTTTTAGCACTATCTGGTATTTATAATATTAAATTTTTCTTCCCATACGATTCTAATAATATATCATTTTTAAATTCTCCAACTGAATCATTAAGATTCATGGATATAAACCATCCATATTTAGAAATGTATAGAAATAGTAGGATAATAATATCAGTTGGTGCTGGTGCTTGGGAAGCTGATTGTATCAGAGAAACAAAGGAATTAGAATATGAAATGAAAAGATTAAATATACCGGCATGGTTCGATTATTGGGGAGAAGAATATATCCATGATTGGCCAAGCTGGAGAATTCAATTCCCTCATTTCATCAAGTATTTCCTAGTGTAAGATATATTTCTTGAAAAATTATTTAAATATAGTATAATAACACTAATAGCAGTATTGGATTTTAAAAATTTACAAAACGTGGTGATTAATATGTTTGATTCTTTTTTCGATGATAAGCTTAATAACATAGATATGCTTACCAAGGTATATAATAGAGAGGTTATCTTTTCATTTATTAATTATTTAATATCTAAAAATATACCTTTTGATTTATGTATATTAGATGTCGATAATTTTAAATATGTAAATGATGGTCATGGTCATCAAACAGGCGATAGAGCTTTATATGAAATAGCACAGCGCATGGTTGAAATAATTGGCGATAAGGGTGTTGTAGGGAGATATGGTGGAGATGAATTTATATTAGTCGCTCCATACATTGTAGATTATGATGAAATCTGGGATTTATGGCACAAAATGAATGATTGTACTAAAAAGCTTAGAAGTCATGACCTAAATGAATTAGCTATGACTGTAACAATGGGATGCTCAAGATTCCCATTAGATTCAACTAATATTGATGGCTTATTTGAATTAGCTGATAAAGCTTTATATAGAGGTAAAATGAAGGGTAGAAATTGCTTTATCATCTACCTAAAGGAAAAACATGCTAATATCAATTTACAAACAGAAAGAGATAAAATTGTAAGCTCAAGCTTCATTCATTCTATGATATTTAATAAATTGACAAAAGAAGAATTCTATGTAGGTATTGCAGACGCAATTAATTATGTAGGAAGCTTCTTTATGATTGATCATTTATGTATATCTACTAAAACAGGATTATATTATGATTATTATCATCCTATATGTAAGCAAAGAGATTTTAAAACAATACCTGATGATGTTATGAAATTAGGAATAAACACTCATACTGGTGTATTTTATAAGAATAATCTAGCAGATGATAAAAATAAAAAAATATGTAATGCCTTAGTATCACAGGGTATGTCATCTGCATTATGGGTTCAAATAGCTGTTCATGATAAGGAATTTGGATATTTAAGAGCTGATATTTGTTCTAACCCAAGTGGTCGTATCTGGCAAAATTTAGATGTTGATGTATTAATTAATTTTGCCCATATTTTAGCTTTAGAATTATATTATAGAAATACTACAATTGAAGAATTATCTGAGAAAAATAATGTATAAAGAAAATGATAAAATAAATGAATTTAGATTACTAGATTCAAAAAATAATGAAATATCTATAAATGATTTTAATGATATAATTGTATTATTTTTCTATTCAAAGGATAATACATCAGCTTGTACATGCCAAGCATTGGGATATAAAGAATTATATGAAGAATTCAAAAATCTTAATGCTACTATAATAGGTATATCTAAGGATAGTCCTTCATCTCATAAGAAATTCAAAGAAAAATACGAACTACCTTATATTTTATTATCTGATAAAAATAAAGATGTAATTAGAAGCTTTGATTTAATTAAGAAGAAAAAGATGTATGGTAAGGATGTAGAAGGAACATTAAGGTCGTCATTTATAATAAAAAATAATATAATTTTAAAAGCTAATTATAATGTTATTGCAAAAGAAGATGCAACAAAAGTATTAGAAGAATTAAAGAATTTAGATTAAAAAGAGGCAGTGCCTCTTTTTTGACTAAAATGTAATATTATGCAAAGTATAGAAGATAAAAATGCCAAACGAATTTGTTTGGCATCTTTTCTTAATCATCCTCGTAGTCTGTATTTTCGTATTCGTATACGATTTTATTAACCTTAGTTACAGCTTTTTTGATTCTTGCTTTAGAATCAGAATTTTCAATAACTTGATTTAATTCAAATAATGCAAGCTTTAAATCCTTAATAAATTCATAATCGTAAATACAATCATCAAAATCAGTATCAAGAATTTCATCTTCATCATCGAATAAAGACATTTGTTCAGGATCATAATCATCATCGTCTTCATTCTTTGGTAAATCCTTTAAAAGCTCTAGCATTCTTTTTCTTTCTTCATTATAAGCTTTTACCTTTTTATAAAATTCTTGTCTTTGTTCATTTAATTTTTGATTTTCTTTTTTTAATTCCTGTAAATTATATTCAATCTCTTCACTTCTAGTTAAAAGATCTTCTTCATTTAATACATCATTTTTATTTTCATCAGCCATAAATATACCTCCACAATTTAAATGCTAATCAGTAATTAAATTATAACCAAAATAAGCTATTTATTCAATAGAATAAAAATTAAAAGAAGTTTTATTATTATTTTTCATTTTTGAACTAAATGTATTATAATAGTATGGTAAGATTTAGGAATGGTGATATTATGCGAAGCTTCAATTCAACTTCAGTTGAAAATACAATTGAATTAGGTAAAAAAATTGGTAGCATTTTAAATGCTGGTGATGTATTATTATTAACTGGTGACCTAGGTGCTGGTAAAACTCATATAGCTAAAGGTATAGGTATGGCACTAGGAGTTAAAAAAATAATTAATTCACCTACATTTACTATAGTTAAAGAATATTATGGAAATATTCCTTTTTATCATTTAGATTTATATAGATTAGATGGTTTAAATAATGATTTTGATTTAGAGGAATATATAGAATCAGATGGTGTATGCGTAATTGAATGGCCACACCAAATTGATGAAATTATTCCTAAAGAATATTTAAATATAAAAATAACTAGAATTAGTGATAATGAAAGAAAAATAGAAATAGAAGGTATCGGAAGATATAAAAAATATGAGGAGTTGATATAATATGTATTCTTTAATATTAGATTCATCAACTAAAAAATTATATGTATGCTTAGTTTCAGATAATAAAATATTATTTGAAAAATATATTGAAGGTAGAAATGATCATGCTAAAAATATTGTTTCTACAATAGATGAAGCTTTAAAATCTGCATCAATTGATACAGATAAATTAAATGAAGTAATAGTAGGAGTAGGTCCTGGATCTTATACAGGTGTAAGAATGGCTGTAGCTGTAGCTAAAATGATGGCTGTGTTTAAGAAAAACATTAAATTATATACTATTTCTACATTAATGCTGATGTCTAGTAATAAAAAAGGATTAGTATTATCATCTATAGATGCTAGAAGAGGTAATTGCTTCGGAATGATTATAGATAATGATAGTTTAAAATATGTAATTAATGAGGGATTAATATCATATGAGGAATTAAAAAATAATAAATATGATGTAGAAGTTACAGAAGAGAATTTTGTTGTAGATCCAATATATGTTTTAAACAATAAAAAATTAGTTTTAGAGCCCCACTTATTAGTACCTAATTATTTAAGAGACACAGAAGCGGAGAGAAATATCAATGCTTAGACAAATGAAGGAATCTGATATAGATTCTATTGTTAATCTAGAAAATAATACATTAGGTGAAACATTAGGACATGATATGCTGCATGATATATTAAATAATCCTATTATGAAGGCTTATTGTTATGAGGATAATAATGTATTAGGGTATATCTCTGTATCATTTGATGGTAATATATTAGAAATATTAAATTTTTGTGTAGACATAAATTATCAAAATAAAAAAATAGGAAAAAAATTATTAAATTATGCAATTATTAATAATTATAAATTAGGCTGTAAAAGTGTAATTTTAGAGGTTAGAAAAGATAATTTAAGAGCTATACATCTATATGAATCATTTGGTTTTAAAAATATATATGTGAGAAAGAATTATTATAAGGATTTAGTAGATGCGTTAGTATATGAATTAAAATTAAATGATTATAATTTAGCTATTGATAAAGAAATTAATATTCATTGTAGAATAGAAAAGAATAATGATTTTATTAAATATAATGATGATATACAATTTGATAAATATTATCATAATTTTTATAAAATAAATAATCTTGATTGTATTGATAAAATAATAGAAGATAATAAAAATAATAAATTCTTATGTATTGAATATGATAAGCCTATAGATAAGAAAGGCTTTGATGAAATAGATGATAATATAGATATGGCAGCTATGATTTCTGCCATAGATATTAATGATAATAAAAAAGGTAAACTTGATATTGTAACAGAAGAGAATATAGAATTAGCGTATAGCTTAATTTATAATGATTCTTTAGAATTTGGAGCTGATTATTCTAAAAAGGATAGCGAAAGAATTATTAATGATATAAAGAATTCAAATTCAAAAGCTTTTGTTATTAGCGTTAATAATGAATTAATAGGATTTATTAATACATATGTATCAAATGATATTTGTTATTTAGACCATTTTTTCATTTTAGAAAAATATCAAAAAATGGGATATGGAAAGAGCTTATTTAATTATGTAATTAATTATTATAAAAATAATAATGTTAATATGGCAGTATTAACTGCAGATAACGAGGATACTCCAAAGGAAATGTATTCTAAATGGGGATTTATAGAAATAAATAGGTCTTTCTTTTCAAGAAGAGGTAATTAAAATGGAAAAAACAAATGTAATGCGCATTTTAGATCAAAAGAAAATAAAATATGAATGCTATGAATATCCTCATGAGGATGGAGTATGTGTAGATGGTATAGAAGTAGCATATCTTTTAAATCAAGATCCTAACCAGGTTTTTAAAACATTAGTTACAGTATCTAACACTAAACATTATTATGTATGTGTTGTTGGAGTAGCTCATGAATTAGATTTAAAAAAATGTGCTAAGGTATTTAATGTAAAATCATTAGAAATGATTCCTGTTAAGGAATTGTTAAATATAACTGGATATATTAGAGGTGGATGCTCACCAATTGGTATGAAAAAATCATTTGAGACAGTTATTGATATTAACGCAAATGATTATGATAATATAATATTTTCAGCAGGAAAGATTGGATATCAGGTTAAAATGAATCCTAAGGATTTAGAAAAGCTTATTAGGGTAAAATTTGCTGATATAAAGAAGGGTGAATAAAAATGTTAGTATTAGGTGTTGAATCAAGCTGTGATGAAACAAGCGTTGCCATTGTGCGTGATGGTAAGGAAGTGTTATCTAATGTTATTAATTCTCAAATAAAAATACATGAAAAATTTGGTGGTGTTGTACCTGAGATTGCATCAAGAAACCACGTATATCAGGTGTCTATGGTTTTTGAACAAGCATTTAAGGATGCTAATGTAAAGCCTGAGGATATTGATTTAGTTGCAGTAACTAAGGGACCTGGATTAATTGGTTCTTTATTAGTTGGAGTAAATGCTGCAAAGACATTTGCTATGATGTATAATAAGCCAATTATTGGTGTTCATCATTTAGCTGGCCATATCTATGCGAATGCTATTGAGCATGATATGAAATTTCCTTGTGTCGCATTATTAGTATCTGGTGGTAATACAGAATTAATATATATGAAGGATCATTTTAAATTTGAAATAATAGGTGAAACACTAGATGATGCTGTAGGAGAAGCATATGATAAGGTTGCAAGAGTTGTAGGACTACCATATCCTGGAGGACCTCATGTAGATAGATTAGCTCATGAGGGTAGTGATACATATAATCTTCCTAGAGTATATCTAGATGATGATAGCTTTAATTTTTCATTTTCTGGTTTAAAAAGCGCAGTAATAAACCTACATCATAATTGTATGCAAAGAAATGAAGAGGTTAGAATCAATGATTTATGCGCATCATTTCAAGCATCAGTAACTGAGGTTTTAGTAAGAAAAACATATAAGCTTGCTAAAAAAATGGGCGTTAATAATGTAATCGTTGCTGGAGGCGTTTCAGCAAATAAGGGCTTGAAGGAAAGATTTATTGCAGAGAATGATGGAACATTTAATGTATCTATTCCATCTATTAAATATTGTACAGATAATGCTGCAATGATAGGTGTTGCAGGCTATTATCAATATAAATGTAATCCAAAGCTAGATGATTTAACATTGAATGCTTATGCATCACTTGAGTTAGAATAATATGGCAACAATAAAGAAATATTATGAATTAACTCATGATGAAATTTTTAATATTTTTCAATCTAGAATTAATATATTTGTCGTAGAACAAAAATGTCCATATAAGGAAATAGATGAATATGATAAAATAGCTTATCATGCATATATTAATGATAATAATAATCTAGCTTCCTATTGTAGAATTATATTAAAAAATGATTATGCAGTAATTGGAAGAGTGATTACTACAATTAGAAACAAAGGATATGGAAAGAAAGTATTATTAGACGCAATTGAATTTATCAAAAATAACGGATATAAGCATATCGAAATAGAAGCTCAGACATACGCAATAGGCTTTTATGAAAAGGTAGGATTTATTCCATATGGAAATACATTTTTAATGGATGATATTTTACATGTAAAAATGAAATTATTTTTAGATTAATTGATGGTGGTATTTTAGTAAATACCATCTTTTAATTTTTAATATTATATTGCTAGTCTTTTTATGACTTTTGTTATATAATATTTATGTATTTTTTAAGGACGTGATTTAAATGGCAGAAATTAATAATTTTATTAAAACCATTATGCAACAAGATTTAGAATCTAAAAAGGTTGATGAAATCATCACAAGATTTCCACCAGAGCCTAACGCATACCTACATATTGGTCATGCAAGAGCTATTATTACTAATTTCGAGCTTGCCGCATCTTTCAATGGTAGTACTAATTTAAGATTTGATGATACAAATCCAGCAAAGGAAGATCAAGAATTTGTCGATGGTATCATTTATGATTTAGCATGGCTTGGATATAAGCCTAATAATGTTTTTTATGGATCTGATTATTTTGAAAAAACTTATGAGAAGGCAATAATGTTAATCAAAAAGGGCTTAGCTTATGTAGATGATTTAAGCCAAGAGGAAATATCAGCATATAGAGGAACATTAAATGAACCTGGTAAAAATTCACCATATAGAGATAGAAGCATTGAAGAAAATTTAAAGCTTTTTGAAGAAATGCGTGAAGGTAAATATAAGGATGGAGAAAAGACTCTAAGAGCTAAAATAGATATGTCTTCTCCAAATATTAATATGCGTGACCCAGTAATGTATCGTATATTACATATAAATCATCATAGACAAGGCACAAAATGGTGCATTTTCCCAATGTATGATTTTGCACACCCACTTCAAGATTCATTTGAAGGAATTACACATTCATTATGCTCATTAGAATATGACAACCATAGAGTATTATATGATTGGGTAGTTGATAATTGTGAAATTGAAAAGAAGCCACATCAATACGAATTTGGTAGATTAAATATAACTAATACTATAATGTCAAAAAGATATTTAAGAGCTTTAGTTGATTCAAAGAAGGTATCAGGATATGATGATCCAAGAATGCCAACTTTATGTGGTTTAAGAAGAAGAGGATTTACACCTGATTCTATTAAAAATTTCATTTTAGGTACTGGTTTATCTAGAGTTAATTCAACTGTTTCATCAGATGAATTAGATGAAGCATTAAGAAATGATTTAAAGCTTAAGACATTACGTCCTAATGCTGTAATTAATCCAGTTAAGGTAATTATTGATAATTATCCAGAAGGACAAGTAGAATATCTTGATTGTCCTAATAATCAAGAAAATGAAGAATTAGGAACAAGAAAGATTGCATTCTCTCGTGAGGTATATATCGAAAGAGAGGACTTCATTGAGGTTAAGCCTAATAAGAAATGGAAAAGAGCTGCATTAGATGTTGAGGTTAGATTAATGCATGCATATTTCATTACTCCAACTAGTGTAGAAAAGGATAATGAAGGAAATATCACATTAATTCATGCAACATATGATCCATTAACTAAATCAGGTTCTGGATTCGATGCTAGAAAGCCTAATGGTAATATTCATTTCGTAGAAGCCACTACAGCTATTCCTGCTGAATTTAGATTATTAGAACCATTATTATTAGATGAAACAGAGGAAAACAAGAATTTAGATTTTATGGATAGATTAAATCCAAATTCATTACAAATATTAAATGGATTTGTAGAAGAATCATTAAAGGATACAAAGGAATTAGATCATTTCCAATTCATAAGAAATGGTTATTATGTAACTGATAAGGATTCTACAAAGGATAAGCTAGTGTTCAATAGAACATGTGGTTTAAAATCATCATTTAAATTATAAAAATAAATTAAAGGACTGCCTTTTTGGCAGCCCTTTAATATCGATAAGGAGTAAATTATGCTAAAAACTGTTAATTTAGGAATTCAATATGGGTCAAGAAAATTATTCCAGCATGTTGATTTAGCCTTCTCAAAAGGTAATTGTTATGGCATCATTGGAGCTAATGGTGCAGGTAAATCTACATTTTTAAAAGTATTATCTGGAGAAATTGAATCTACTGAGGGTGAGGTTTTAATGGATCCAAATGAAAGAATGAGTGTTTTAAAACAAGATCAGCATGCATATGATAATGAAACCGTATTAAGAACTGTACTACTTGGTCATAAAAGATTAATCGAAGTAATGGAAGAAAAGGATAAATTATATGAAAAGACTGATTTCACTGACGCTGATGGTATTAGAGCTTCAGAACTTGAAGGTGAATTCGCTGAAATGGGCGGATGGGAAGCTGAATCAGATGCTGAAAGCTTATTAAGTGGACTTGGTGTTTCAGATGAATATTTCTATTCATTAATGGGAGATATCGATGCTAAAATTAAAATTAAAGTTTTATTAGCACAAGCTCTATTTGGTAATCCTGATATTTTATTATTAGATGAGCCTACAAATAATCTAGATTATAAGTCAACAAGATGGCTAGAAAATTTCTTATTAAATTTTGAAAATACAGTTTTAATCGTATCTCATGATAGACATTTTTTAAATAATGTTTGTACACATATTTGTGATGTAGATTATAAAAAGATTAAATTATATGTAGGTAATTATGAATTCTGGTATGAATCAAGTCAATTAGCTAAAAAGCAAGCTGAAGATACTAATAAGAAATCTGAACAAAAGATTAAAGAATTAAAAGAATTCATTGCGAGATTTAGCGCTAACAAATCTAAATCTAGACAAGCGACATCAAGAAAGAAGCTATTAGATAAAATTGTTCTTGAGGATATTGAGCCATCATCAAGAAGATATCCATATATTGGATTTAAGCCAAACCGTGAGGTAGGAAATGATATATTAATTGTTGAGCATTTAACAAAGGAAGGCTTCTTTAAGGATTTAACATTTACTGTTAATAAAAATGATAAGATTGCATTCCTAGCTGAAAATTCAATGCAAATTACAACATTATTTAATATCCTATCTGGCAAAGATACAGATTATACTGGTAAATTCAAGTGGGGTATTACAACTAATGTTGGATATTTATTCCAGGATAATAAGGAATTATTCGATAAGGATTTAAATTTAGTTGATTGGCTAAGACAATATTCAAAGGACGATCAAACAGAAACATTCATTAGAGGCTGGCTTGGAAGAATGCTATTCTCTGGTGAGGAATCTTTAAAGAAATGTAATGTATTATCAGGTGGAGAAAAGGTTAGATGTAATTTTGCAAAATTAATGCTAGAATGTCCTAATATTTTAGTATTAGAGGATCCTACAAACCATCTAGATCTTGAATCTATTACTGCCCTAAATGAAGGTATGACAAATTATAAAGGCAATATATTATTCTCAAGCCATGATGCTGAATTATTAGAGACAGTTGCGAATAGAATTATATCTATCAATAAGGATGGTAGTTACGTTGATAAGATGTCAACATATGAAGAATTTATAGGAGAATAAAAATGGATTTATCTGGACTTAATGATAGACAGCTAGAGGCAGTGACAACCACTGAAGGACCTGTAATGGTCATGGCTGGAGCTGGTTCTGGAAAAACTAAGGTATTAACAACTAGAATTGCATATTTAATCTCTTCATTAGGCATAGATATGGATTGTATACTTGCAGTAACATTTACTAATAAGGCTGCAAACGAAATGAAAGAAAGAATTGGAAAAATGTTAAATTGTGATACTAAAAATATGTGGGTATCAACATTCCATTCATTCTCATCTAGGCTTTTAAGAAGAGAAATAGATAAAATGCCTCCTTATAATAAATATTTTAATATCATTGATGACGATGATTCATTAAAAATAGTAAAAGAGGTAATGAAGGAATTAGGTGATTTTCATACAACACCTAAGGATATGAGAAAGCTTATTTCAAATTCTAAAAATTTCTTAAATTTTACTATTAAAAATTATGAAAAGAAAAATGAATTCGAAATGGTATTAGAGGCATATGAAAATAGATTAAAGAAAGATAATCTATTAGATTTTGATGATTTAATTATTAAAACAATTGAATTATTTGATAAGAATCCTACTGTATTAGAAAAATATCAAAATAAATTTCAATATATATTAGTTGATGAGTTTCAGGATACAAATGGATTACAATATAAGCTAATGACATTATTAGCTAAAAAACATAAAAATATCTTTGTTGTTGGTGATGATTTCCAATCTATTTATGCATTTAGAGGTGCTAAGATTGAAAATATTCATAAATTTCAAAGAGAATATTTAAATACTAAATTAATATTATTAGAACAAAATTATCGTTCAACAGAAGAAATATTAAAGCTTGCCAACGACGTAATCAAAAATAACCCTAATCAAATCAAAAAGGTAATGTTTTCAGAAAATAATAGAGGTAATAAGCCTATATTATATAATGCATATACATCATATGAAGAAATTATGTTTGTTGCTGATAAAATTAAAGAATTAATATTAGATGGTGACAAATATAGTGATATAGCCATTATGTATAGAGCTAATCATATATCTAGAGGCTTTGAAGAGCAGCTAATGAGATATAGAATACCTTATAAAATCTATGGTGGTCTATCATTTTTCTCTAGAGCTGAAATAAAGGATATGATAGCTTATTTAAGATTATTAGTATTAAGTGATGATGATTTTTCATTTAAAAGAGTGGTTAATATTCCTAAAAAAGGAGTAGGTAAGGCTATATTAGATAAATTATCTGAAATTGCAATAACTAATAATTTATCATTATATGATGCAATTCCTTTATATACAGGAAAAGGCCAAGGCGCAGATGGATTAAAGGAATTTAAAATGATTATTGATTCTATTAAAGCAACTATTGAAAATGTAAAATTACCAGATTTAATTGACACATTATTAGAAGAAACTGGATATGCAGATGAATTAAGAAGAACAGAAGATGATGAAACTGCAGCAGATAAAATCAATAATATTAAAGAATTTAAATCAGTATTAAAGGATGCAGATGAAGAATCCGAAAATAAAAATAGTGAAAAATTAATTAATTTATTAGGTGATTTAGCTTTAAGAACTAATAATGATGATAATAATGATGGAAATAGTGTTATATTAACTACATTCCATCAGGCTAAGGGTCTTGAATTCAAAAATGTATTCATGGTGGCAAATGAAGAAGGAGTATTCCCATCTTCTAATTCAGCTACAGATGAAGAAATTGAAGAGGAAAGAAGAATATGCTATGTTGGTATAACAAGAGCTAAGAAAAGATTATATTTAACATATTGTAATAGAAGAAGAATCTTTGGCTATGATACAGATATGGAAAAATCTAGATTTATTGCTGAAATGGATGATGAATTATTATCAGATAATAGAATTAGAAGAAAAACTGTAGAAATAAAAGTAACACCAAAGAAGGAAGAAAATAAAATAGAGACAAATGAACCATATGCATTAAAAACTGGTGATAAAATCAATCATAAGATATTTGGTGATGGAATAATAGTTTCTAGAGAAGGAGATACTATTACAGTTGCTTTTGAACAAAAAATAGGTATTAAAAAATTAAATGCTAAGCATCCTTCTATAAGAAAAATATAAAAATGACATTTAGGTGTCATTTTTTCTTTTTCTAGATGTTATAATTAAAAAAAGGGGTGAATAATTATGTCATTTAAAGAAAAATTATTTGATGCTGCCCTAGATATATCTAAAAAGGCAGCAATAAAAGCTATATTTGATAAGATATTTAATAGATATGATAGACCTAATTATGATATTACTCCTGGATTAATAAATATAGAAAGAACTAATTTAATTAGAGAAGATATTTATTTTGATTCTAATGGATATAAATTAAAGGGTTATTATTATCCTAATAATTCTGATAAGCTTATTATAATATGCCATGGCTTAAGAAGCGGTGCTGATGATTATATTCCATTTATTAATTATTTTATAAATAATGGGTTTGAATGCTTTAGCTTCAATTATAAGGGTACATATGAAAGTGAAGGAGATAAAACCTTCGGTATGTCAGAATCATTAGTAGACCTTGATAATGCAATTAGATATATTAATAAGAATTATAAAAATAAAAAAATATATCTATTTGGTCATTCATGGGGTGGATTTGCAGTATGTGCCGTTTTAAATATTCATAAAAATATTAAGGCTGTGGCATCAATATCTGGATTTGATGATGCATCATCAATTATTGTGGATAAGGGAGTATCTTTTGGAGGAGAATTGGCTGCATATCCTAAAAAATATATAGATTGGTATCAAGAAATAACATTTGGTAATTATTTAAAATATAATGCTACTAATGGTATTAATAATTCTTTAAAAACTAATATTTTAATAGCTCATGGTTCATTTGATTTAATAATTAGCTTTAAAGATCAATCAATATTATCTAAAGCTAATTCATTTATTAATAATAATGTATTATATTATATTGGTGAAAAAGAAAACAAAGGACATGAATCTATATTGTATTCTAAGGAAGCATTAGAATACCAAAAGATTGTTAAAAGAGAAATTAAATTATTAAAAGGTGATTCTTTGCATGAATATATTAAAAATGTAGACCATTATAAATATAATGATGTCAATAAAGAGTTGTTTAAAAGAATAATTGATTTATTTAATAAATGCGCGTGATGCGCATTTTTTTCTTGACTTAAAAAAAAGTGGTAGTATAATCAATTTGAAAATCATTTTCAATTTGAGGCGATAATATGGCTAGAGAATCATATAATACTAAAACAAAAGGAATAATTAATGATGCAATTAAATATTTTCCAAATGGTTTTACAATTAAAGAATTAAAGGAATATCTAGATAATAATAATCGAAAAATAGGTTTAACAACTATTTATAGATTACTAGATAGACTTGAAGAGGAAGGAATTGTAAAAAAATATTTTGATGAAAATAATATTACACATTATAAATATGTAAATGATTGCGTTAGCGATAAGCATTTTTATTTAAAATGTATCAAATGTGATAAGATTATTCATATTGATTGTGATTGCTTAAATGAATTAAGTATGCATATTTTAAAGCAACATAAATTTAGTATTGATACTAGAAATATTATTTTATCTGGAATTTGTAATGATTGTAAAAGTTTTATTAAAATTTAAGGAGAGATATGAAAAAGATTTTATTTGTTATATTTAGCTTAATTATTTCATTAGGCATATTTAGCTTAGCTTCTTGCAGCAACAAGAAGACAAACATTGTGTCAACATCTTATGCTGGATATGATTTAGCTAAAAGTGTTGCCGGAGATTTAAAAACATCATCTATGCTATTAAAGCCAGGTGAGGAATTACATGATTATTCACCATCAGTAGGAGATATTGAAAAAATTATCAATTCTGAAATATTTATCTATATTGGTGGAGAATCAGATGAGGTATGGGTAGAAAAGCAAATTTTACCAGAAATAAATAAAGAAAAAACCAAAGTAATTAATATGGTTGAATTAGTTAAAAATAGTGGTAAAGTATATGACGAGGAATTACCTGAATCAGGTGTAGCTGAAGAAACTGAGGAGGGTGAAGAGCATGAATTAGATGAGCATGTATGGAATTCTATTACAAATGCTAAATTAATTGTTAATGAAATTTCTAAATTGTTATGTGAAATAGATTCTAATAATCAAAAGACATATAAGGATAATTGTAATAATACAATTTCTAAATTAGATGAAATTGATAATAAAATTAAAAATACTATTAGTGAAGGTAATAAGAATTTATTAATTTTTGCAGATAGATTCCCTTTGTTATATTTTGTTAAAGAATATAATTTAACATATGATGCAGCATTTAAAGGCTGTGAAACAGCTAAAGAAGCTAATCCAAAAACTATAGAAAATTTGACAAAAAAGATTTTAGATAATAATATTAAGGTATTATTTGTTATTGAATTATCCGAAAGTAATATTGCAAATACAATAATAACTAATTGTAAAAATGAAGGACATGATGTAACAAAAAGAGTTTTTTATACAATGCATAATGTATCAAAAGATGATTATAACAATGGTATAACATATATTGATTTTATGAATAAGAACATAGAAAGCTTAAAAGAAGCACTTAAATAGGATGTGAATTAAAAATGTTATTTGAGGTTAAAAACCTTAGCTTAGGTTACGAAAAGGAAAATATTATAGAAAATATTTCATTTGTAGTAAATGAAAAGGACTTTGTTATTGTAGTAGGTAAAAATGGAGCTGGTAAATCTACATTAATTAAAGGTATATTAGGATTAATAAAGCCTACTGGAGGCGAAATAATATTTGATTCTTCATTAAACCGTAAGTTAATTGGTTATATGCCTCAAGAAACAAAGGTAGATCAAGCATTTCCTGCAAGTGTATTTGAAATTGTATTATCTGGAAGAATAAATAAAATGGGACATCGCCCATTTTATAATAAAGAGGATAAAGAAAAAGCTATAGAAGCTTTAAAAATATTAAATATCTATGATATTAAAAATAAATCTTTTTGCGATTTATCAGGAGGACAAAGACAAAAGACCTTGTTAGCAAGAAGCCTTTGTGCAACTGAAAAATTATTAATATTAGATGAGCCTAGTAATAATTTAGATAATACATCAAGAGAAGAATTTTATTTATTATTAATGAAATTAAATAAAGAATTAGGTATAAGCATTATAATGATTAGCCATGATCCAGATATCGAAAATGTCTTAGGTAATAAATTATTAAAAATAATGGATAATGGCTTTGAATATAGTGATATAGTGGAGGAATAATATGGCAGATTTAATTCAGATTTTATCTAGAGAATATATTAGATATGCCTTTATTGTAGGTATCACTATGTCAGTTTGTGGTGCATTACTTGGTGTATCATTGGTTTTAAAAAAGCATTCAATGATAGGAGATGGCTTATCCCACGTTGGCTTTGGTGCAGTTGCTGTAGCGGCATGCTTCGGATGGGCTCCATTAGCCTTTGCAATACCTATGGTCATGCTATCATCATTTTTAATATTATGGTTAGCTAATAAAAGTAAAAAATTTGGAGATAGTGCGATTGCTATATTTTCAACATTAGCACTAGCTATAGGGTATGCTGCAATAGAGCTAGGAGACGGAATCAATTTTAATGTTGGTAATTATTTATATGGATCATTGCTTGGTGTAAGTCAAGCAGAGGTAATTTTAAGTATTATAGTAGCTATAATAGTTATCGCTTTATTCATATTATTATATAATAGAATATTTAGTGTGACATTTGATGAAACATTTTCTAAATCAACGGGTACTAAAACTACATTAATTAATGTAATTATATCTATATTGACATCATTAACTGTAGTAATTGGTATGAAGGTAATGGGAGCATTATTGATAACATCATTAATAATTTTCCCAACACTTTCAGCAAGACAAATATTAAAAACATTTAAGGGCGTAACGATATTTGCGGCAATATCTAGTATAATATCATTTACATTAGGACTTTTAGCATCATGCTTAATTTCTAATTTACCAATTGGCTCTTCAATAGTGTTTGTAAGCTTTATAATTTGCATAATATGCTTCTTTGTTGGAAAGGTAAAAAATAATAAAAAGATTTAAATGGACTTCGGGTCCATTTTTCAAATTATGTTAAATTGTAAAGCCTATATTTTTTGCTTTCAATTTATAATTGATTATGATATAATACTTTTGTATTTTTTAAGATAGCTAAAAGAAAGGTGATATCAATGAGAGTAAATCCTAAATTATATCCTGTTGCAGATGAAGTAACACCATTTGAAGTTCAAAACTGTGGCGATAAGAAAGTTGAACTTTATTTAATGGATTCATTTGAAGGAATCAAGGAAGAATTTGTTATAAGAAAGGGCCAATTTGCAGTTTGGTCTAGCGCTGACGGAATCAATTATAGACTATTTTTAGAAAATGGTTATTATGAAAGAGTTAAAGATTTATATTCTGAACCAGTAAATCAAATTTGGTTAGATTTTTATGATACAACAGATAATATTTCTAAGAAATTCTCAAATTATTTTATTTATCCTTTAATGGGATTTGCTATTGTTGCGTGCTTAGCTTCAATTTTCTTAGCACAATATATGGCATCTTTTGTTAGCTGGATTATTATTGGCGTTCTTGCAGTAATGTTTATCGTAATGATTTTCGTTAATATGAAGATGAAAAAGAAAATATTGGCTGAGAATACAAAATCAAGACAAAAGATTATTGATCATTTTGGTGGAAATAGATTTGATGAATTAATCGAAATGCAAAAGACTTATATGGATGAATATTTCGAAAAATTATATCCACAAGATGCTGAAGAAGAAAATAAAGAAGATGCTGCATCAACTGATAATACTGAAGAAAAAGTAACAGAAGAATCAACTGAAGTAGTTGAAGAAGTAAAAGAAGAAAAAGCTCCTGCTGAGGAGTCAATTGAAGTTGAAGCAAAGGCTGAAGAAGAAAATGATGCTGATGCTACAAAAACTGAGTAGAATAGAGAAGAGGAAAAACAAATGAGTTCAATAGATACTTTAAGTATAAATGCGTTAAGAGTTGTTGGTGCTGAGATGATTACAAAGGCAAAAAGTGGTCATCCTGGTATTGTTTTAGGCGCTGCTCCTATTTTACATACATTATTTACAAGACACATCAACATTGATGCTGATGATGATAAATGGTTCAATAGAGATAGATTCGTATTATCTGCAGGACATGGTTCTACATTATTATATGAATTATTACATTTATCTGGATTTGATATATCTTTAGATGATTTAAAAACATTTAGACAAAAAGGAAGTAAGACACCAGGACATCCTGAATATGGTCATGTTAATGGTGTAGAAATTACTACAGGTCCTCTAGGACAAGGTATAGCATCAAGCGTTGGTATGGCAATTGCTGAAAATTTCTTAGCTGCTAAATTTAATAGACCTAATTATGATTTAGTTGATCATTATACATATGTTATGTGTGGTGATGGTGACCTTCAAGAGGGTATAGCTATGGAAGCTGCATCTCTAGCAGGACATTTAAATTTAAAAAAGCTAATTGTTTTATATGATTCAAATGATGTTCAATTAGATGGTGATGTAGACCAAACTAATACAGAAAACACAAAATTAAAATTTGAAGCAATGAATTGGAACTATATTAGAGTTGAAGATGGCAATGATTGCGATGCAATTGATATGGCAATTCATGATGCTAAAATTGCTAATAAGCCAACTATTATTGAAATTAAAACAGTAATTGGTTATGGTGCTCCTAATAGTGGTGAATCTTCAGTTCATGGTAAACCAATGCCTGAGGAAGATATTAAAGTATTAAGAAAGAATCTAGGTTATAATGGCCCAGAATTAGAATACCCAGCTGAGGTTGTTGAATTCTATAAGAATGCAGTAACTGAAAGAGGTATCTCTCAAGCAACTGTTTGGAATCAATTATTATCTGATTATCAAAAAGATTATAAAGAAGATTATGAAGAATTTATGAATTTCATGTATAATCAATTCGATATGGATGAAATTGCAAAGGATATGCCAACATATGAAGTAGGCTCTGAAGAATCTACACGTAAGGAAATGGGTAAATATATTGATTATCTATCAACTAGATTACCTAATATTATCGGTGGTTCAGCTGACTTATCTTCATCAACTATGGTTAAGGGTGCAGATGGAGTATACGGACCATCAAATCCTTTAGGAAGAAATATTAAATTTGGTGTTCGTGAGCACGCTATGGCAGCAATCATTAATGGTATTACATTACATGGTGGCCTAAGAGGATATTGTGCTGGATTCTTTGTATTTAGTGATTATTTAAAACCAGCTGTAAGATTAGCAGCTATTATGAGTATTCCATCATTATTTTTCTTCTCACATGATACAATCTGTGTAGGAGAAGATGGACCTACACATCAACCAGTTGAACAATTAACAATGTTTAGAAGTATGCCAAATACAAATGTAATTAGACCAGCTGATGCAACTGAAATGGCAGAGGCTATGCTATTATCATTTGCTAATAACACATACCCAACTGTTGTTACATCATCAAGACAAGGCTTACCTAATCTAGCATCTACAAATAGAGAAGGTGTAAGCAAGGGTGCATATGTAGTATTTGAAACAAAGAAGGCTTCAAAGATTACATTAATATCTTGTGGTTCTGAATTATCAATCACATTAAATGCTGCAAAGATATTAGAAGAAAAAGGTATTGGATGTAGAGTAGTATCTATGCCATCAATGTTCTTATTTGATAAGCAATCTAATGAATATAAAGAAGAAGTATTACCTAAGAAGCAATTAAAAATGGCAATCGAACTTGGAGCTTCAATGCCTTGGTATAAATATGCTGATGAGGTATATGGTTTAGATGAATTTGGTGCATCTATGCCTATTAAATATATTCATGAAACTTATGGATTTACTGCAGAAGCTATTTCAAATAAGGTTTTAGAATTATTAAATAAGTAATTACAAGAGAGCTATATCGTATAGCTCTTTTTTGAATCTTTTTATAATTAAAAAATGGTTACCGCGGTAACCATTATATTTTTAAATATTTATCTAATAAATCATCGGAAGGCATTGGTTTATCAAAATAATAACCTTGAATTAATGTACAACCTATTTCCTTTAAGAAATTAACAAGCTCTACAGTTTCAACACCTTCACATAATATTTTAATATTTAAGCTTCTAGCAAGCCTTACAATAAATTTTAATATTGTTCTTTCTCTATCATTTTCTGTATTAGAACAGAAGTTCTTATCTAATTTAATTGTATCAAAATCAAATGTAGCTAAGCTTGATAGATTGGAATAACCTGTACCAAAATCATCCATTGATACCTGGTATCCTACATTATGTAATTTTTTCATAAGATTAATTACTCTATCTATCTTTTTAACATATGTACTTTCAGTTATTTCAATCTCTAAATATTTTGCAGGTATATTATATTGTTCCCTTATTTCATTTATTTTATTAAAATATTCATCTAAATTTGTTTGATACATAGATAGATTGACAGAAATAGTTACAGGATCATATCCTAAATCAATAACCTTTCTTTGGAATTGACATACTTTTTCAAAAATATGTAAATCTAGATTTTTAATAAAACCATTATTTTCAAACAGAGGTATAAACACATTTGGATAAATCATTTTTTCATTTTTATATTTCCATCTTGTTAATGCCTCAGCTCCTGCAATTTTATTTGTCTTTGTGTTAATCTTTGGCTGTAAATATAATTTGAATTCATCATTTTCTAATGCTTTATTTTGATGTAATTCTAATTTATTTTGTTCCATTTGAGTTTCATAATATTCATCCTTAAAGAATAGAATAGGAGTGTCATATTCTATTGCTTTTGTTCTTACTAAGCTAGATTTATCTATCGCTTTTGTTATATCTTCCTTTTTATTATGTAAATATACACCAGCTCTTAAATTTAAATGATGCCCATATTTATAATTATTAGTTATATCATTAAATATTTTAGTTATATATTCCTTTAAATATTCAGTATCTAAAGTAGGAGATAAAATATAGAATCTGTCATCTGTGACTCTTGTATATATTTCTTTGTCTGAATATTTAATAATCGTATTTGCAATGCATTTAAAAGAAGAAGCAATTATATTAGTACCTAATACATCAGCGATATGTGGGTAATCATCAAAGCTTAAGCTAATAATTGAATATTCACTATTTTCAATATCATCTATATTTTCATATACGACATCAATCCATTTAGTGAAATTATATAAGCCTGTAATCTTATCATATGATAATTTCTTTTCAAAATATTCTGATTGATATTCCTTATATATAAATATAGCAAATAATTTAGATATTAATGTTAATGCAGATATTTCATTTTGATTCCAAAATCTATTTGTATTACACATTTCAAATCTAAGTAAGCCAACCTCAATATCTGTATATAATAAATCAAGAGCTAGCATTGCAGAAATATCTGCCTCTTTTAAAATGTTATAAATAGGTAAATGCTTATTTGAATCAACCTGGTTTATTTTTACCATTCCGATATTATCATAAGTTTTATGCCATAAATCAACATTGCTTTGATTAGGCTTTAATGGATGTGGCTTAGCTAATGGATTACACCATTGATGTATTTTTATAATCTTTTTTGTTTCTGGATTTAATAAAAATAAATTAATTCTATCTAATTGAAAATAAGAACCAGTCAATGATAAAGCATCTAATATGTTTTTAGCCTTTGAGCCATCTCTATTTAATAATTCATATATACCTGAGATAATATTGAAATTAGTAACGATACTAGAAGCAGAAGTTAATATTTTTTCTTCTAAATCATAGTTTTCTAAAGATCCACATTTTTCTTCAGTATACATGATAAAGCAATTTCTGCCCTTTTTCTTACCTCTTTCTAATGCTAGATTAGCTTTTTTATATAATATATCAAAGCTATCTCCATCTGTAGGGTACCTAGAAGCACCTATCGTTACTGTAATTGATTCTTGTTTGATATTATGACTTATAAGCTGCATAATAGTATGTCTTAGCTTAGATATTTGATCATGAATATAATCATAATTATCATTAGAATCTAATAAAAGTAAAAATCTATCCTTTGATTCTCTTGCGACATGACCATCAGTTTTAATAATTCTTTTTAAATATGCAGCAGTTTCAACTAATAGTATGTCTCCAAACATACTACCATGCTTCGCAACAAATGTATTAAAATTATCTATATCTATAACAATCAAAATAAAATCTTCATTATTAAGCATTTTTTTATTAACGATAGGTATTAATGAATTTATTGTTAATAATCTTGTTAAATTATCTACCTTCGTATTACTAACAATATATTCGCTTGATATTGAAAGAATAACCTTACTATTAGATATTTTTCTTCCTCTAACTAATAGAGGTACCTTTTCTCCATCTTGAGTATGATAAGTAATTTGTAAATTGAAAATATGATCATCACCAACATTTAATTGGTTTAAAAAGCGACTCATTTTTCCTTTTGAATCATCATCAAATTTCCCTGTGTTTACAAATACATCACAAAAATCATCATAATTTAAGTCATGTGCTATTTCTACATCGCCATCTAAAAATAATTCTACAATTTTTTTATCTGTGTTTACGAAAATAATATAGCTATTTAATAATTTTAGCACTTCATCGTATTGATTTGGTTTCATTATACCCACCGCCTCATTATATAATTCTAATCGATTGTTTAGATAATTGATTTTAACATATAAAAAATATAACGTCAATATTGTTAATATTAAATTAAAGTGGTATTATTTATAAGTAATTATAAATCTTAGCATTTTGGATGGTGATTTTATGTATGATGTCATTGTAGTAGGTGGTGGACATGCAGGCTGTGAAGCTGCCATTGCCGCAAGTAAGATGGGATTAAATACAATTTTAATAACAGGTAATTTAAATATGGTTGGTTCTATGCCATGTAATCCATCAATTGGTGGACCTGCCAAGGGCGTTGTCGTTAGAGAGGTTGATGCCTTGGGTGGATATATGGGTAAGAATGCTGATTTATGCCAAATTCAAACCAAGATGCTAAATCGTAGTAAGGGTCCTGCCGTATGGGCATTGAGATTTCAAGAGGATAAATTATTATATTCTAGAGAAATGCTAAAATATTTAAAAACTATTGATAAATTGACATTAAAGGAAGGCTATGTTACTGATTTAATTGTTGAAAATAAAACTATCAATGGTGTAGTTGTAGAAGAAAAGGAAAATATTTTAGGTAAAACTGTTATATTAACTACAGGTACATATCTAGATTCTAGAATATTAAGAGGACATTGGACTAAAAAGGAAGGGCCTGATGGGCAAAGAACTACAAAGGGAATTAGTGAAGCATTAACTAGATGTGGATTTACTATTCAAAGATTAAAAACAGGTACTCCACCAAGAATAAAGGCTTCAACTATAGATTTTAGTAAAACAAGCGTTGAAAATGGAGATCCTATAACATGGCATTATAGCTTTGATAAGGGATATAATTCATTATTAAATGTAAATGTTCCATGTCATTTAACATATACTAATTTAGATATACATAAATTAATTTTAGATAATTTAGACAAATCATCAATGTATGGAGGAGTAATAAAGGGTATTGGACCTAGATATTGTCCTTCAATTGAAACAAAAATTGTAAGATTTAGTGATAAGGAAAGACATCAAATCTTTTATGAGCCTGAATCATTAGAACTAGATCAAACATATATTGGTGGCTTTTCAACATCTATGCCTGATGAAATTCAGGATAAGATGATAAGATTACTTCCAGGATTAGAAAATTGTGAAGTAATAAGGTATGCATATGCCATCGAATATGACGCGATTGACCCATTAGAATTATGGCCTACACTTGAGACAAAAATTGTAAATAATTTATTTACAGCTGGTCAAATAAACGGTACCTCAGGATATGAGGAGGCTGCAGGTCAAGGTATAATTGCAGGTATTAATGCTGGCTTAAAGGTATTAGGTAAAAAGCCATTAATATTAGGCAGAGATGAAGCATACATTGGTGTTATGATTGATGATTTAGTAACTAAGGGTACTGATGAGCCATATAGATTATTAACATCAAGAGCCGAATATAGATTATTACTTAGACATGATAATGCTGATTTAAGATTACGCGAATATGGATATTATGCTGGTACTATAAGCGAAGCACAGCATGAAAGATTAAATAAAAAGAAATTAGCAATAGAAAAACTAATAGCTGATTTTAAGATCATTAAAATAAAATTAGATGTAGCTAATAAAATAATATCTAAATATAATTCAACACCTTTAAATGAAAGCATGTCATTGGCAAGCTTGATTAAGAGACCTGAAATTAATTATGAAATTATAAAGGAATTATTAAATGAATCAGAAATTAGTCTTGATATAGATTATGATGATTATGATGAGATTTTAGAGCAAACTGAAATATATTATAAATATGAAGGATATATTGCGAAAGCTCGTGAGCAAGCTAAGAAGATGAATAGTTTTGATAATATGGCAATACCTAAAGATATAAATTACGATGATGTAGATAATATAGCATTAGAAGCTAGAGAAAAATTAAAGAAGGTATTACCTGTTAATGTAGGACAAGCATCTAGAATTAGTGGAGTTAATCCTGCAGATATATCGGTTTTAGTTGTTTATATTGAAAAGATGAATAGAAAAGGAAAATAATATGGATTTTAAGGCTGAATTAGAAAAACTTAATATTATATTAGATGATGATGCTAAAAATAAGTTTGAATTATATTATGAAAAATTAATAGAAGTTAATACTTATATGAATCTTACAGCTATAACAGAAAAAGAAGAAGTATATATTAAGCATTTTCTAGATTCACTTTTTATAGTTAAAGCCATTGATAACTCTAATCCTTATAATATATTAGATGTAGGCTCAGGAGCAGGATTTCCTTCTATCCCTTTGGCTATTGTTGATAAAAATGCAAATGTAACTATTATTGATGCCCTTAACAAAAGAATTAATTTCTTAAATGATTTAGTTAAATATATAGGAATTAATAACGCGATAGCTTATCATAAAAGAGCGGAGGATTATGCGAAGGAAAAAAGAGAATCCTTTGATTATGTTACAGCAAGAGCAGTAGCTAGATTAAATGTTTTGGCAGAATTATGCTTACCTTTAGTTAAGGTTGGTGGCTTTTTTATAGCTATGAAGGCACAGGGGGCAGCAGAAGAAATTGATGAGGCTAAAAGAGCAATTGAAATATTAGGTGGAAAAATAGAAAAGAACATTGAGATATCTTTACCTAACGATATGGGTAAAAGAGAGATTATTTTAATAAAAAAGATTAAGCCTTGTAATGCTAAATATCCAAGAGAATTTAAAAAGATTAAGGAAAGGCCATTATAATGTATAAATTAGATGATATTATAAAAACAAAAAAGCCTCATGTCTGTGGATCTAATGAGTGGAAAATCATTAGAACAGGTGCAGATATTAAGCTTGAATGTCAGGGCTGTAAAAGGGTTATAATGCTAGCTTCATATGAATTAGATAAGAGAGTTAAAAAGCAATAATTTTAACTCTCTATTTCTTTAAAATAAATCTTAAAAAAAAGATAAAATAGTTGTTGACATTATTTTTTAGAAATGATATACTAAATGAGCACTGCATAAAACGGTGTTATAAATATGGTCAGGTAGCGAAGAGGCTAAACGCGGCAGACTGTAAATCTGCTCCTTAGGGTTCGCTGGTTCGAAACCAGCCCTGACCACCATCTTTTATATAATATTTATTGACATGTTAAATGAAAAATGATATTATATAACTCGCGCAATAAAATGCGTAATTGAGTCTTTGAAAACTGTATATGACGAAATAAACGTAACGTTAAATGAACAACAATTCTTTTATAGAATTGAGCAAAAGGAAAACAAAAACAAACAAAAATAAAATTTTTTGGAGAGTTTGATCCTGGCTCAGGATTAACGCTGGCGGCATGCCTAATACATGCAAGTCGAATGGTTTAGCTTGCTAGACCATGG
>Ga0247611_10002314_pt1 | contig 31065 bp, 31 predicted proteins | sample 177DNAGHGhighgp2_FD_192422 | JGI IMG/M metagenome (GOLD analysis project Ga0247611, IMG submission 192422) | Sheep rumen microbial communities from Palmerston North, Manawatu-Wanganui, New Zealand - 1770 DNA GHGhigh gp2 | ecosystem: Host-associated > Mammals > Digestive system > Stomach > Rumen... | reverse complement strand
AGGCCGCGCAAGTATAATAATCCCTATGGTCGGAGAACTCATGCTTGGTCCGTTTTACTATCTCTTTGGTTGACAAAGCAATATCCTTCGTCACCTCAAAACAGCGCAAATAGACATACCCGTCGGGTAGTGCCCGTTGAGCATATCCAACAGCTGCAATACGATAAGCAACAGAAACGCCAAGAGCCAGACCCACCAGTATCTCAGCAGGAAATTCCCTAATGGTGCGTTATTCTGACTCATGACAAGATTGTTTTACTGTTCATAATCCTTGTGAAAAACACGACAAAGATATAAAAATTGTCGACAGATTAGTTGACATTTTTTTACATCACTCCTCCGGATACCGATTGTAATATGCATTCTCATAAATTCTCATATCGTATAGTTAACTGAACGGGTTCAGTAACGCAATTTCGGGATTATTTATTGCCTAAAGTAAATGTTAGAGGGGAATGGAAAAATTCCATCACATAGTCATTTGCTAAAAAAGCGTATCTTTGCCGCGTTAATAAAAAAGTAGAAAACACTATGGAATACAGCATCATCATAGAGAAAAACCCAACAACAGGCGTCTATGTCGGACAATGTTCACAACTCCCCGAAGCGATGAGCCAAGGAAACACTTTGGATGAACTCATGTCCAACATGAAAGAAGCCATTGAACTGGCCATTGAGTGCCGTCGGGACGAACTCAAAGAACTATATAAAAACCGTAAAGTATTTCACAGAAGACTGACCGTGAACGCATGAAAAAAGAAAAACTCCTGAAACACTTGAGAACAAATCATTGTTACCCAACCGGAAGACAAAAAGGCAGTCACGCCCAATTTATCAACGAAGATTCTGGTAAACGGACAATCATACCGCTACACAATGATATTGATGATATACTCGCGAAGAAAATTTGTAAGCAGTTGGGGATTCCGCTTGTAGGAAACAATTAGCAAAACACTATTCCGCCCCCAACTCCACCGAGAACTGATAATCAGCCTAGTCCACCGTGTATTCCACCACATATTCGTCACGGTGCTTCTTGCTGGTGTTCTCCAAAATGATCCAAAACTGCTTCAGGGCTGGTATTGTGCCGTCCCTGCCGGGACGAGGGAATACGCGGGGACAACCGTTTCTACCGAGCGGTCGCCCCCGCCGGGGCTATTCGGGAATCATGCCGATGTCCCGACCCGTAACATGCATCGCAATGTCCCGACAGGGACAAAAGCTCGGTAGAAGAGGGCATTTCGGCTGCCGCAAGACCCCGGCAGGGGTCAAAGCTCGGTAGAAATTTTGTCATACATCCCGCCATCTTGTCACCAAAAAGCGGACAATTTGTCAGTAAAGATAAAAATATTTGAAAATATTTTATTGGCACGCGGTTTGCATTATAGGTAGCGTCGCCGATGCGAGAGCGGAGGCGACAGAAAAAGAAAAAACAATAAAAAGTCTAACAATAAAAGAAAGGAGTTCATTATGCTACCCGTTATGTTTAAAAACAGTTGGTTTCCGACCATGTTTGAAGATTTCTTGAACAGCGACATCATGCCGCGCATCAACACCACAGCTCCGGCCGTGAATGTTAGAGAAGACGAAAAGGCCTACACGATGGAAGTGGCCGCCCCCGGCATCAAGAAGGAATTCTGCCGCGTGAGCATCAACGACGAAGGCAACCTCTGCGTCGCCATCGAGAACAAGATGGAACACAAGGAAGAGGAGAAAAAGCACCACTATCTGCGCCGCGAGTTCTCCTACGCGAACTACGAGCAGAACTACACCCTGCCCGAGGACGTCGACAAGGACCACATCGAAGCTAAAGTGGAGCACGGAATCCTCACCATCACCCTGCCGAGAGTGCAGAAAGAGGAACCCAAACTCGCCCGTACCATCGCCATCGGGTAATTTTCAATCAAAGCCAATGATTTTACGCCGCATTCGCAAGAGTGCGGCGTTTTTTTTTACCCTATTCACAAAAAATGTATTTTTGCACCCTAATTTTTGCAAAATGAGAAAGATAGTCTTATTGTGGTTCTGTATCGCCCTGACAACCAGCCTTATAGCGCAAGATACGACCAAAACCTACTGGAAAAACGGCAAGCTGATGTCCATCGGCGTGCAGAAGAAAGGCATTGAGCAGGGACACTGGGTCTATTACCACAACAACGGGATAAAATGGACCGAGGGCGACTACCGCGACGGCCTCAAGGTGGGTGTTTGGAAAGTTTGGTACGACGACGGCAAACTCGGTCAGGAATACCACGCCGACAACGGCCCGTTCAAAAGCTGGTTCCAGTCGGGCAGAACAGAATCGGAAGGACAATTCAAGGACGGTCAGCGCGACGGCGAATGGACTTTCTACCATCCTAACGGTCAGCTATACAAGAAAGTAATGTACATCGCGGACAGCGTTCACGGCCACGTCGTTGAGTATTTCGACAACGGGGAGAAGTACTTCGAAGGCACCTACGATATGGGGCTGCTCGAAGGCGACGCTTGCTGGTGGCAACGCGGCGGCAAGAAGGAGATGGAAGGCAAGCTGGTGCACGGACTCCAACAAGGACTATGGAAATTCTACGATTCCGAAGGCCGATTGGGCAGCGAAGGCAACTTTGACAACGGACTGCAGAACGGCGTGTGGACCTACTTCTATGAAAACGGAAGCGTATGGCGCAAAGGCAATTACGTGAACGGAAAACGCGAAGGCCTATGGAAAGCATGGTTCGAAGACGGCAAACTGCAACGCGAGGGCACGTTCGTGAACGACAAGGAAAACGGACTGTGGACCGCCTACTTCCCGAACGGCAAGGTTAAAGACCGCGGTACGTTCAAAGATGCTGTGATGGACGGCTATTGGGAAGGCTGGTTCGAGAACGGCTACAAAAAGTACGAGAACAACTACAAAGACGGCGAATTGCACGGGCTCTCCACGATTTACTGGGAAGAGTCGGGCAAGATGCACCGTCAGGGGAAATATGTCAACAACGTGAAAAACGGTGTCTGGAACGAATACGCCCAAAACGGGCACATCCTGTCCAAGGGCAAATACACCAACGACATGAAGGAGGGCAAATGGGTGTTCTTCAACATGCATGAAAAGATGGTCCGGCAACAGAATTTCGTTCACAACGTGCCGGAAGGCCCCTTCACCGAATACTACGACAACGGCGTGAAGCACACGCAGGGAGCATTCAAAAACCGTGTGAAACACGGCAAATGGTCGAGCTGGACACCGCAAGGGAAATTGTATTACAGCGCCATCTTCGAGAATGGCCACAAAGTGAAAGAAGTATATGCCGCAGATCCGAACAGACCTGCCTTTTAACCTGTTAAAAAAGCATAAAGCGTTACGAGAGGCAGTAACTAGTTCCAAGTTAAAATTTGTGAATATGGAAATCAAGACGTTTCACTTCAACCCGTTGATGGTGAACACTTATATCTTGTCGGACGAGACAAGAGAGGCGGTGATTGTCGATCCTGGCAACTGCCGGTTTTACGAAGACGGACAAATCCGTGAATATGTGGCCGACAACCATCTGGATATCAAGTATATCATCAATACACATCCGCATCTCGACCACATAGCGGGAAATCCGTGGTGCAAGAAAGAATACGGTGTTGACATCCTGCTGCACGAGGCGGGAATGAAGGAATACAACCGCGCATACGCCTACGCGACGGTCTTCGGCTTCGAATTGGAGGATATGCCCGCCCCCGACCGCTACATCCAGGAGGGCGAAACCCTGACATTCGGCAACCAGCATCTGGACGTGTTGTACACGCCCGGTCACTGCGAAGGCAGCGTCTGTCTGTACAGCGCCGACAACCAGGTGATTTTTACCGGCGATTTGATTTTCGAGTTGAGTGTAGGCCGCAGCGACCTGCCCACCGGCAACGGCGAGAAGCTTCTGCAGAGCATCCGCGAGAAAATTCTGACCCTGCCCGACGAGGTAACCATCCTTTCCGGCCACGGCGATCCGACCAGCGTGGGGAACGAACGGAGAAACAACCCGTTTATCAATGGGCAATGGGTATAAAAAGGGGGTAAAAGCTCGGTAGAAAGACATATCAAAATTAGCAATTTTTAACGTTATAAATATGATTCCGAAATTTCCAGAGGAGAATTTAGAACAATTAGCCATACATTACAAGGCCATCTTGGGCAATTTGGGCGAGGATCCTGAGCGCGAGGGACTGTTGAAAACCCCGATGCGCGTGGCCAAGGCGATGGATTTCCTGACGCACGGCTACCGCCAAGACCCGAAAGCGATTCTCGAAAGCGCCCTTTTCCATGAAGATTACAAACAGATCGTTGTGGTGAAGGACATCGAGATCTATTCGATGTGCGAGCACCACCTGCTGCCGTTCTTCGGCAAGGCGCATATCGGCTACATCCCGAACGGCACCATCGTGGGACTGAGCAAGATACCGCGTGTGGTGGAGTGCTTCGCCCGCCGGCTGCAACTTCAGGAGAGACTCACCACCCAGATCAAGAACTGCCTCCAAGAAGTCCTCAACCCCCTCGGCGTTGCCGTGGTCATCGAGGCACAACACCTCTGCATGTCAATGCGCGGCATCCAGAAGCAGAACTCCGTGACCACCACATCGGAGTTCACCGGCGCATTCCTCAAGAACGAAAACACGCGCCAGGAGTTCATGCACCTCATAGGAGCCGATCTGCACTGATTTTCCATGCAAGCGATACGGATAATATCTGCATCGCCTTATAGGTATTTGTTTTTCCCCCCGCGTTTGCGACGCAAGCGTTTCTTTCGCGGACGGTGGTGCTTACGCTTGTACAATTCGGCATTGTAAATGAAACTGTCTTCGCGCATTTCGGTTACAAATTCCGAATCGTCGGGATAGGCGCTTTTCTCGTCGGGATGGCTCAGTGTGCACACCAGCGGCTTGCCCACCCACTCCGACGGCAGGCAAAGGGTCACCGTGTCTTTTTGGGGCGTAATGAACATTTTTTTCATCTTATCATCATTTGGGTTATAATCGTTTCCAGTCACCCATTTCAATGCAAAATGGCAGCTTTCCACCACTTTTCTGCAAAATGGGCAATCATTTTGTTTTTGCCGTTTTATATTTTTAACATATTTATTATCAATAAGATACATTGCAAATATAGACAAAATATGATTCTGAACCCAATGAATATGATTTTTTTTGAATATTATATAATATGGTGACTTTCAGCTATTTATTGTTTCAGGAAAAAATTAAGAAAACTATGGCGACATAATCAAAAAAAGTGTATTTTTGCAGCCTCAAAAAGGAGCCGCGGTATTCTTGCCGCAGAAAGCCCTGAAGGAGTTTCAGTAGCTCAGCAGGTAGAGCACAGCGCTTTTAAGGATGGGGTCCTGGGTTCGAGCCCCAGCTGGAACACGAAAAATAAAGGAGTCGCTTTGCAGTGGCTCCTTTTTTATGTGTTGTATGACGTATTAAAATGTCAAATGAAGACGGCCAAGGGCTAAATCAACATGATTGGCATTGCTCATGAGGCCGTTTCCACAATCCGCTTTGATCCAAATCCTGTAAAAGCGACCTTCGGAAAGCGAATCAAGATGAAGCGTGTCGGATGTGGTCAGCACCCACGCGTCATCCGAAACCGATGGACTGGTGGAATCTCCTTCAACAACCAGGTAGAGCCATTGTGTTTCGTTACCACCAGATTCCCAGGTAATTGTGGCTGTTGTTTCCGTGACATCAGATACGTTCGGGTTACTCACAGGCGGGCAAGTTGTTGCAAACATGTACGCATAATTCAAACCATTAACACAAATGATGGGCTTTGCCGACAACCCCGATGTCAATGTGACTAAAGCCACGAATAAGGGGATAAGGTTTTTCATATTACTTTGGCTTTTATTGTCTAAAAGTAATTTGTTCACCGGATTTCCTCTATGTAGTTATCGTTGCCGCGATAATTGATATAATAGATGGCATCTTCTGTCACTTCCAACAGCTGTTCGAAAAATTCTCCATATGAAAACATAACCTTGTTGCCTGGATTCCGAATAATTTTAGGAGTGAAGTGCAAGCTTTCGTCCAAGGTGCCCATCACCAAGCAGCGTTCCTGCATATTCAACGAGGTCGTGACTTTCCACTCTTTGTTGCTTCCGCCCTTGTAATTCATGACATTTCCGTTGAAGAGCAGCCACGTCTCCCCGTGCCATTCCAAAGCGATGGGAATATCCTCATGATTAGTGCTTTTGTTCACGCTGGCGTAGGGCCGGGTCTCAAATTCGGACAAATTCATTTCGTTGTCAAAAAGGAAAAGGTAGAGATTCTTGTGGTCATGGTAAGACGTGACTGAGCGTCCGTTGGAGACAAGCCAGTACAGATACAAATGTGCCAACACCAAGACCTTTCCGTCTTGAAGAGGCAGTATTTGATGCGGTTTGAACGACATTTTGACTTTTTTGTTGAAATCTTTCTCGTACTTTACATTCTCCGGCTCATTGGGTATCGTAAGTTCTGAAGGTTCGGAATGAACAACGTTCCCCTCCGCATCCAACACTACGGTACCCACCCCATTTTCCGTAACACCAAACACCATGAGACGCTGGTCGGGAAGAAGAGCCGCGCAAGGGTTATACATTCCCTCGACAAGTTCTTCACTCGGCACATATTTGACCTCGCCAGAAGTGAACGTGACATAGCGATAACGATTATCCTTGATATGCTCTTCCAAATAGACGATGCCGTCGTTTGAAAGAAATCCTTTTCCAAAAAACGGGCAAAGACCAGAAATGGTCGCAGAAACGCGATTGATTTCTGTGCCAGCGAGGTCGCAGACATTCACGTCTATGGTGTAACCGTCCAAGTTGCGCTTCTGTGGTTTCAGATAAGTCACATACGCCAGTTTCTGCTTGTCGGGGGAATGCAGAATGAGGGAGAAACTTTGTTTCATGCCCACGGCTGGCACACTGTACACCGTTGTGGTCACGACCCTTCCCTTTCGCTTTTCCTTAACCGGGAAAGCGTATTGGAAAAAGTCCACGCTTTTGGTTTTCTTGTTGTATTTGGAGCCTTCCAGCACTACATTGTCACCTCGAATGAAAGCTGAGGAGAACCCATAGTCTTCATCAATTTCGTGATCCTGAACCACTGTTCGGCTGACCTTGTCATAAACAACAATAAACATTTCGTCATCTTTGTTCTGACCATTCCGATCCACGGCACTGAAGCATAGGTAACGGTCATCATCGGCCAACACAGCAAGTCGTGCAGCAACATCCATTTTGATTTTCGGACCCTGGGATGTGGTGCTTTGTGCAAAACATGCAGGAAAAGTCCACAGAAGAAAAATCGGGAAAAAAAGCTTTCTTGTATTCATTTTTTGAGAGATTATATCAGTTTCTGACGGCAAAAATACAATCTTCTGCAACACTTTTATATCCCTCACACCCGAAAATATTTTCATTCACGCCTGAAATATGACAGACCATACACTTCAAAAGGATTTAAATCATATAATAAAATATTGATTATCAATATATTGAAAATATGGATTGTTTTGAATCCTTTGTGAGGGAATTAGACGGATTATATGTGAGGGAATTGGACGATTTTCAAGACCCTTGTGAATTATTTCATTATCTTTGCCGAATCAAAATATCGAAACATATATGAAACATCTGAACATCTTTCTCGCCGTTTTGCTGAACGTCTTGTTCTGTGCAATAGTGCTCTACCTCTTTGCCAATTACTCCCAACTTCGTCCATACGCGGGAAGTGCTGTCAAAGAGGTGCTCGCAGGGCTGCTACTGCTGGCTACCCTTTATGCCAACTATTTCCTGCTTTACCCTCTGATTCATAAAAAGCATCCCGTTGTCTATTGGGTGGTGGTGGTTTTCGTTTGCTTTATGGCTGGACTGATTGAGATGGCTATCGCCTGGCCGTTTTTTAAACATTGTAATGCTGCTGCTGTGGAGTTATTCGGCTCTTTTAGGTTGTTTTTACATCACTTAATAATCGTTACTGCACGTGACTTGGCCTTCACCTTCTTCCCGTTTATGTTCCGGGAGCGGCAGGAACAGCGAAAGGCTCTGGAGGCGGAAGTGCAAGTGGTCTATCGCGACACTCAGATGGTGGATGTCGTTGACCACGAGAGCAACCTCTTAATGATTCCCAAAGACGACATCTACTATTGTGTTCAGGAGGGGAACTTCACCCGCATCTATACGGTGGATGACCGTTGGTTTACGCGGCTCGGCTCTATGAAACATCTTGTGCAACTGTTTGGGAAAGAAGATTTTGTCCGCATTTCGCCCAGCGTTTTGATTCCGTATCAGTACATCTGGTCGTGCAACGGCAGCGAGGTGTTCCTTAAAAAGATGCCATGGACGAAGGAACCGATTTCTTTCATTCTGGATCCCATAAAAGACGAGCCAGTCGCAGAATGGATTATAGGATACCTTCGTGAAAGCAACGCTGAAAGACAGGTCAAGAACAACCCGAAATCGCATAAAAGGGCCAAACCGAAGCGCAAACCCGCCGTCCCCCCGCAGGAGAAAATCGACGCTGTCCTTTCCTGCATCCAGGCGAATCCCGACTGCAACGCAACGGACATCACCGCTAAAACAGCCTTTTCATTAAGCACTGTCGAACGCTGCATCGCCGAGCTTCGCAAACAGCAGCTCATCCAACACGTCGGCAACAAGCGCAGTGGCGGTTACCGAGCGACACCCCCATCCGTAGCGAACACTGAGACAGAAACGGATACAGACAGACAGTAGAATGCTGTTTCCCGCCTTGTCAAAGGATACAAAAAACGGAGTCACCATACGATGACTCCGTTTCTTTTTTCGGAAATAATGCGCTTATTTCTTGAAATAGCGGTTGAAAAGACCCTCGAAACCCTGTCCGTGACGGGCCTCGTCTTTGGCCATCTCGTGAACCGTGTCGTGGATGGCATCCCAGTTCATCTCCTTGGCTCGTTTGGCGATGCGCATTTTGTCCGCACAAGCGCCGCTTTCGGCCATCATACGCTTTTCAAGGTTGGTCTTGGTATCCCAGACCACCTCGCCCAATAACTCGGCGAATTTGGCGCAATGTTCGGCTTCCTCGAAGGCATAGCGTTTGAACGCCTCAGCCACTTCGGGATAACCCTCGCGGTCGGCCTGACGGCTCATGGCCAAATACATGCCCACTTCCGTGGCTTCGCCCATGAAATGCGCGTTGAGGTCTTTGATCATCTCCTCGTCGCTGTCCTTGGCCACGCCCAAAACGTGCTCGGTGACAAATGACAGACCACCGTCCTCCACCAGCTCTTTGAATTTGGAAGCGGGTTGCTTGCACTGCGGACATCTCTCCGGAGGGGTATCACCTTCGTGTACATAACCACACACGGTACATACGAATTTTTTCTTCATAATGGTTTGATTTGTTGTTGATTAAAAAATGGGTTAGAAATTTTCGGCTTTGATTTGGAAATAGGATTGCGGATGGTCGCAAACTGGGCAGATTTCAGGGGCTTTTTTGCCGATGACGATGTGGCCACAGTTGGCGCATTGCCAAACCATATCGTTGTCGCGGGAGAAGACAAGACCGCCCTCAATGTTGGCGAGCAGTTTTTTGTAACGCTCCTCGTGATGTCTCTCGATCTCACCAACCATCTTGAACAGTGCGGCAATGTGGTCGAAACCTTCTTCCTTGGCAGTTTTAGCGAAACCGGCATACATATCGGTCCACTCGTAGTTTTCACCCGCAGCAGCGTCTTTCAGATTGGTCACCGTGTCGGGCACTTTGCCGTCGTGCAAAAGTTTGAACCAGATTTTGGCGTGCTCCTTCTCATTGGCTGCCGTCTCCTCGAAAATGGCGGCAATTTGGTTGTAGCCATCCTTCTTCGCCTTGGAGGCGTAATAAGAGTATTTGTTTCTGGCCTGTGACTCGCCGGCGAAAGCGGTCTGCAGATTCTTTTCGGTTTGGGATCCTTTTAATTCCATAATGTATTCTTTTGACTGTTGTTGGTAAAATAATCTCATCCAAGAAACGGATTGCAAAATTACGCATTTTTCAATTCACACGACCGAAATACCCAAAATATTTTTTATCGGAGATCATTCCATAAGGATGTAAAGTATAAATGGTTGATAATCAATATAGTTTACATAAAAACGCTGATTTCAAGCCTTTTTATGATTTTTAAAGACAGAACACCTTTTTTCGATTATCGCTAATAAAATCGATGATTTTATAATATATTATTGATTATCAATATATTACAACTAAAACAGGATGGATTTTCTTTCATCATAATAATCTCCCACGCTCACAATTCACACCTCACAATTCACAACTCATAAGTCACACCTCACAATTCACACCTCACAAGTCAAAAGTCACAAATCACAAATCACAAGTCACAAATCACAAATCACAAGTCACAAATCACAAGTCCTAAGATAAATCATCAGTGCGGTAATATCGGCTGGACTCACACCACTGACGCGAGAGGCTTGCCCAAGATTTGCGGGTTGGAGTTTGGACAGCTTTTCACGCGCCTCTTTCGACAAAGAATTGATGTTTGGATAATCCAAATCGAGAGGCAGCTTAATAGCATCGAGATTGGTGAGATGCTGCACCATTTCCTCCTCCTTCTGAATATAGCTGCTGTATTTTATACTCGTTTCGGCGTTGGTAATCTGTTCTGAATCGGCACCAATTTGTTGCAGGAAATAGGCAAACTCGCGATCATGATCCATCAGATCCTGAATGGAGATTTGGGGACGGAGCAATACATTTTCCAATTTGACATTTTGATTCAAGGGAGAAGTTTCCCGTTTAACGAGCAGCTCATTGAGCGTTTGAAAGTGGGTAGTATGGCTTCGAAGGTAGTCGGTGATTTGCGTCTGCAGATCGTATTTGTGGAGAAATTCCTCATAGCGTTCCGCATCAATCAGACCCAACTGATTGCCTATCGGAGTAAGCCTTTGGTCGGCATTGTCCTGTCGCAACAAAATGCGGTATTCGGCTCGCGAAGTGAACATGCGATAGGGATCCTGGACACCTTTCGTAATCAGATCGTCAATGAGCACACCGATGTAAGCCTGCGAACGGGTCAACATCAAAGGATCTTTTTCGGCAAGGGAGAGATGCGCGCTGATGCCTGCCATGAGTCCTTGGCACGCCGCCTCCTCATAACCGGTGGTTCCGTTCACCTGTCCGGCAAGATAAAGGTTTCCGATAATTTTCGATTCGAGCGTATAACGCAACTGCATCGGGTCGAAATAGTCATACTCGATGGCATAACCCGGACGGTATATCTCGGCTTGTTCCAATCCAGGAATCAAATGGAGAGCCTCCACCTGAATATCTTCAGGAAGAGAGGAGGAAAAACCGTTGAGGTAATATTCATTTGTGTTGCGTCCCTCTGGTTCAAGGAAGAGTTGGTGACGTGTACGGTCGGCGAAACGAACAATCTTATCTTCTATGGACGGACAATAACGGGGACCCACACCTTGGATGCGTCCCTGGAACATAGGGGACTTTTCGAAACCCTTTTGGAGTACTTGGTGTACTTGCTCGTTGGTATAGGTAATCCAGCAACTGAGCTGCCGGTGAAGAGGAGGGGTATTGGTGAACGAAAAACGTCCCGGAGGGTTTTCACCAGGTTGCTCCTCCATTTTGGAGAAATCGACAGTCCGTCCATCAATGCGAACAGGGGTTCCGGTTTTGAGTTTTTTCGTAACGATGCCACGCTCTTTCAATTGGTCGGACAAAACGAAAGAAGCACTCTCCCCTATCCTACCGCCGGAAAAATTAACCTCCCCGACATGAATACGTCCGTTCAAAAAAGTACCGTTAGTGAGAATGACTTTCTTTGAGAGAACAGTCTTACCCAATTGCGTCTTGACGCCAATGACCCTATCCGCATCAAACAACAATTCGGTCACGGTATCTTGACGAAGATGGAGATTAGGAGTATTTTCAAGAATATGTTTCCAATACAAGGAAAAGGCCGTTTTGTCGCACTGTGCCCTCGGACTCCACATAGCGGGTCCCTTCGAACGGTTGAGCATTCGGTACTGGATCATGGTATGGTCGGTCACAATACCCGTCATACCACCCAACGCATCTATTTCGCGAACAATTTGTCCTTTGGCAATACCCCCAATAGCCGGGTTGCACGACATCTGCGCCACGAGGGCAAGGTTCATCGTAATGAGAAGAACACTGTTTCCAAGCTTGGCCGAAACAACGGCGGCCTCGCATCCCGCATGACCCGCACCCACCACTATAATATCGTAACAGTCGTTCATCTTTTCACGTGAAAAATATTCGAAATTTTCTGATAGTAAATTGGTTATAAATTTGAATCAGCTAATAATGCCAAGGCTTCATCCTCCTTTTGTCGCATGAGTTTAGCCTCTGATTCCGTTTTATCCTTATAACCGCAAAGATGGAGTGTTCCGTGTACAAGGACTCGTAAAAACTCGTTTTCGTAAGTCTTGTTGAACTTCACCGCATTCTCCCCCACCCTGTCAACACTGATCAGAATACTACCGGATACAACATCTCCAACACATTCGTCAAAAGTGATGATATCGGTATAAGTGTCGTGATTCAAAAAGGCGATGTTACGCTCCAGCATATATTCGTCATCACAGAAAATATAGGAAATATCGCCAGGAGTTTTCCCTTCTTTGCGGATTACTTGCTGAAGCCATACCTTGTGCTTTACCGATGGCTTGAAGTTGCTTTCACAAACAAAATCGAAACTTATCATAACTAATGTACAATGGTGAACTTCTTAAACGCACGTTTGAAACCTCCTAAGTTCACGACCAAAAAGTATAACCCACTAGGGAATTGAGAAACATTCAACATAATGTCGCTATCCAAACCCACTTGCTGGTAAGCTATGCCATTCTCACCCAAAATCATGAGAGAACCGCCAGAACCAAAAGATTCAGGAATATGAATATGAAGCGTGGTATTGGCAGGGTTAGGATAGACATAAACCGTATCGACTACCTTATCAACCACGGGCGTCGAATCGATTTGCGTGGTGTCTGTTTCAAAACACCAACTCGAGAGAGAGTCATAGACAACCCTTTTTGCCGCATTCTTGGCGATATCTGCGGACGGACCATCAAGAGTACCATTCCATTGAATATCGAGCGGATTTCGGCCTGTAAAGGATGTATAAAAAGAACAAGCAGCCACGTATGATCCAAAATAGGAAGGATGACTGCCGTCTGACTGATATAGTTCCATGTCCGGATATTGGTCACGTATCGAATGCCATACGGCTCCGACAGGGGAAACGCAAGCATCATTGTCCTCCGCCATGATCAAATAGCGAGCATGCAACAAACTGTCCATACCTTCGTATGTATTCAAAGGAGGATAATACTGTCCGTTTTGCGGATCACCATTCTTGCGACCCCATGTCATATAGAACACAATCTTTGCATCTGGATTGTATTGCCTTATCAAAGAACACAACTCTTGCGCGTATGGATAGGATTCCTGCATAAACTGGCTCTCCGGAAAAGAGGGTAACTGACTCTGTTCCTGCAAAACGACATAATCCCAATTCCCTTGTTGGATGTAAGGAAGCGATACCGAGCAATGTTGCTGAAAGGTACAACCACCGGGAGCACTCATGACATATTCCATACTCTCTCCGGTGGATGAATAAATTTGAGAGATTAACTCTGGAAGGTTATTGACTGAAGTATAACTGTTACCAATGAACAACACCCTACTCGATTGGGCATAAACCCAAATGGAGCAAAACAAACATAATATTAGCGATACTATGTTCTTCATCTATCAACTGAAGATTTTAGATTTTACAGCCACTCGTTGCGGATTTCTATGGACCGTCATTTTTGTTTTCACGTGGAAAGTGGTTGTAAGGGTATCATAATCAGTTGAAAAGGAAACCTCATCCGCCAGACGTCTCAAGACGAACATACTTGTGTTATCCGCTTCATCACCTTGGGAAAATGAACTGAAGTCCCCATTCGTCAAAGAATAGTCAAACGACACTTCATCACTGTCGATACGAAACGCCACATTCGCTACAACAGATGACTTGGACTCTAGATAGTCACATATCATCTGGTTGGCCATGGACAACGTACCGAAATGCTCACCTATCGAATACTCATCGCAAATGGATTCGATAGTTTTCAGCGTCTCCCTGTAAAAATTCTCATTGTTCAAATCAGTAAGTAAAATCTCTATCATAAACAGTTATACTAATCAATGTTATAAAAATAGTTGTTCGCCTTGGACTTATAGTAATAGTTCAAGTTCGCGGGCACAGAACGCAACATCTCATTCTGCTGTATTTGCTGACGGTCAAAATTCCAATCCTTGGGAGGATTGATATTCGGTACCTGTCTTGCCTCATTCGATTTACGCTCCTTGTCTTTTTCACGTTCCATATCCGCACGCTCGCTTTGCAACAAACGTGTGGTAATGTCTTTTTGACGATTGATGGTCTGTTGGGTAATCTGACGATTCACAAGATCCTTCTCTGTCTTTTGCATATCCTCAATGATCTTGTCCAAGGCCTTATCCCCCACCCCATTCAATTGTTTCTGCTCGGATTGATAGTCCTGTAACATCTTCCGAATGGCCTCTTGTTGCGCCGCCATTTTGGCGAACTGCTCACTCATACTCTTCGGCTGCCCGGTCTGACCCTGTTTCGCCTGTTGCTCCATAGACTTCTTCATCGCTTCCATCTGACGGTTTAATTGCTGTTGCAATTCCCGCGCAGAAGCCTTCTTTGACTTACCTTTTCCACCAGGCTTATTGCAGGAGCCATTACCGGCCTTGTTGCATTTCGACTGGCTCTGCTTTTGCTGATCCTGCATATCGTTCATGGACTCCATCAACATCAAAGCAAGATTATTCATCGAAGTCAAAGCAAATTGCTGATTCTTGGCAGCCATGGACATACGACGGTTCTGTAACTCCGTTTGTGAAGTCTCTATATTACTCTGGATTTTGGTAACCTCTTTTTGGATGAAAGGCTTCACAGCGGCCTGACGACGCGCCAACGCACTCAATGAATCTTCAATGTGCTTCATAGTCTGCTTCACCTCGAATTGCTTGCGCATAACATCCGAAGCAGAAGCCGAATAGGAAGACATCTTTTGCGCACGTTTCATTACATCCTCTTGATCGAAGGAAATCTTGACTAAGTTGTCCAATATCTGACGTATCGTCGCTATATCCTCTGTTATGCTTTCCAACTGGCTTTCGTTGAAGTCTTGTTCCATCTGCTCGGCCATCTGATCAATATCATCAGCTGCCTTCTTTTTGTTGTCAGCAGACTTTGAACGATTGCCTTTTTCCAAATTCTGTTGACTCTGCTGCATATTTTGGTCGGCATCCTTCTGAAGCTCCTGGTTATCCTTGAAATCAGTCGGATCTTCAAGTTCATTGTTCATCTGCTTCAAATCCTGAATATCCTTCTTCAGATCATCGTACTTCTTTTGAAGCTCCTGCTGTTGCTTTTGAAGCGATTCCTTAGAGTTCTGTTTGTCTTCTGTCTTGGCAGCGTTTTTACGCAACTCATCTGCCAAGTCACGCATCTTGTTAACCGTTTCATTCAGTTTTTTCTCCACTTCCAACTGCTTATACAACTGAAGCTGCTGATCCAAGGATTTATTGATGTCTTCCGAAGAAAGCTTCATCTTTTCCATCTGCTGCTGGATTTTGTCCTTATCCATATTCTGCATCATCTTCTCCAGCTCCTTCATCATCTGCTTCATCTCATCCGAAAGGATTTCATCCATCCGTTTTTGAAGCTCCTGCTGCTTTCTCAAAATATCTTCATCAATCTGTTTATACTGGTTTTCAACCTGCTGATGGTTTTCCTGCTTTTGCTTGAGCTCGTTGATTTGATCTTGAAGCTTCTGATAATCCTTCATCAACTTCTCCAAATTCTTCTTGTCTTGCCAAGAAAGTTCTTTTTCCTGCTGCATCTTCTGCTGCATCTTCTCAATCTCCTTGGCCAAATCTTTGGATTCTTTCAACAAATCAGCATAATCAGACTTAGTCTGTTCTTCAGCGTTGTGCATATCCTCCTCTATCTCATCCATCGTGCGCACTCTATAGCTTTGAACGGATGATTTAGTTGATTTTGCACCGTTAACACCATCATTATCAAATACTTGGAAGTAATATTCAATCTGCTCGCCAGGATTGAGATTGAACATACTTTGGTCAAAGTAGTAATAAAAGTCCTGAATAGTAACGCCATTTTGTATTTTGATAGGCACTACTGTATTGGAAGACAATAATTTACCATCTTTGTCAAGTTTGTTATAGACAAAGACTAATTTCGTAAAACCATAGTCATCCTTGATGTTACCTTTGAAATAGACACGGTCATGGTACGCGGAATCCTGCTGGGACTGCACAAAAATCTCAGGGTACATGTCCTTGATAACGGTCACCTCATCTGTCAGCGTATCCTTACCTGTCATAAATTTATTTTTATTCAGAATAGAATACGTAAAGGAGTTGCGGGCGGTTACATTTACGAGATAATTATCTTTGTCAGATGATATAACCTTTTGATTATCATCAACTATGAGTATAAGATTTTCTGAATTACGGGTGATGAAGTTCCAAGTAATCTGCGTACCTTCAGGAACCGTAACATTACTGACGTTCTCCAACACCTCATCCGGTTTGTTGAGATACGACGGATAATGCAACGACATATTGAAACCGAGCATCACCGGTTTTGGCAGGACCTTGATTTCGTAAACAGTGGACGTCACTTCATCCGTATTAATCTGAAAATCTACATTTTGCTGTAAATTCGTAAACGTGTACGAAAACTCCGAATTGGCGTTTTTCTGACATTTGTAGTTACGGTTCTTATACTTGATATAAACCTCGTCAGGCACTTCGCTTCCTTTCACCTTCACATTGACGGTAAAATCCTCATATTGGAAAGCGTTCAAGGTGTCATTGGTGATAACGAACGAATAAGGGGCAGGCTTCTCGTAAACTTCCGTATGATGTACGATACGCTTGGTCGGTTCCGTAAACAACTCTTTCTTTATCGAGAACAACAGCAGAAAAATCGCAATCGGAAGCAACATCCAAAGGGCGAAACGCTTGGTTTTCTCCACAGGTATGGCCTGCACAAACGAATAAGCCTTGAACGAATCTATCTTACTGTCAATAGCAGCGGTGAGCAAATCGTAACTTTGATAGTCACCACGCTCCATCTGTTTCTGTAACTCAAATAGATTCAGTAATTTATCATCTATTTGGTCGAAATGCCTACCAATGATATCCGCTATCTCTTCATTGGTCAACTGTTTTCCAAGTCCGCCGATTTTCAACGCAGGTATGAGAATGTAAGCTATACCGATCCCAGCGGCAAGGGCAATGAACGAATAGAAAAGGATGGAACGGACTACCGTGTTCGAGTAGGAGAAGTACTCAAACAGAGAAAAGGCTATGAAAGTAGCCAATAAAACGATGACAAAGAGAATAATCCCTTTGTACAGTTTGTCCAGGTAGAATTTCTTCAAAAACTGCCTGATTTTGTCATTCAAGAGTTCAATCTTTGATGAGTTCATTCGGATTGTCTTCGTATGGAGGTTCGTAGGTTATATTGAAAAAATCACTGTTTTGACCTGAAAAGTAGCGGTTCAAGTTCTTATTTCTGCCAAAGAATCGCTTTATGAAGAAAAATTTCAAGAACGAATTATTGAATTTGTTCAGCTTACTACGTTTGGAGAACAACGAATAGAGCATTTTAGCGCGGGATGGTTTAACCACCATATTTGACACCTGCATCTCCGAAAGCATCAAACGAATCAACGGAATCTTCACCGGGCACACCGACTCGCAAGCACCGCAAAGCGTCGTGTGGGAGAAAAGATGCTGCGACTTGTTGTACCTGTCCAAACTGTTCAACTTGATCAAATCAATCGGGGAGATATTGTCATGCGAAGAGGCCACAGGGCAAACTTCAAGACAACGTCCGCATTGGACACAATACAATGACTCCTTCAATATTTCTGACGTTATAATATCCTCTATATCATTAAGATAGAGAATTACCGTGATGTTCATAGCCTCTTGGGTGAACATCTGGTCGGAGAGATAGGAGAAATCGGAAGGCAACACGTAATTGGCCTTTTCCTGCACCACTTTGATATCCAACGGCATCTTGTTTTCTTTGAAAGCATACTTCAAAGCGATGAAGAAGGAGAGATCCTGTTGAAACGCGACGCATTGGTCTATATTGACAATGACCGCCAAATTTTTGACTTTATTGAAACAGCATTGCGATTTTCTGTCCAAAAAAAACAGCGAACCGGAATCACAAACTGCCAGATCGGCGTTGATAACCAACAAGTCCAAATCATCTGAAGAGGTTTCCTCTATCTCCAAAGGAACAATCTCGGCACGATTCTGGAAAACCGGCTCGAACGGAATCTCCGTATCGAAAGACATCCGTCTGACATTCAGTTTGCCAACCAGTGAGTTGATGGAATCGGTCAGGGAATCCCTGTCCTTGATCCACAACACATCCAGACCTTTCCGCTGCAGGGCGGCCTCAAGGTTGAGCAAATACTTCTCCATATCGTCAAAGTAGTTATGACGAAGGGCGTAGGCTTTCCTGCGGATGCTCTCGAAATCCTGGTCTGAAAAGGGCGGTTTCATAATCAGAGGTTGATTTTGTCTATTCTTCTTTGATGCCTTCCGCCTTCGAACTGCGCACTGAAGAAAGCCTCGAGCGTTTCAATGGCGGTTTCAGGAGAGATGAAGCGGGCGGGCAGCACGATAATGTTGGCGTTGTTGTGCTGACGGGCGAGCGCGGCGATGTCGGGCGACCAGCACAGCGCGGCACGGATGCCGGCATGCTTGTTAGCCGTGATCGCCATCCCGTTGCCTGTGCCGCAAATCAGGATGCCGAACGACCCGTTATCCTTCAACACGTTTTCTGCCACCGGATGGGCGAAATCGGGATAATCCACGCTTTCAGACGTGAAAGTCCCCAAATCATTAAACTCAAAACGGCCTCCGAAACGTTCTTTCACGCACGTTTTGAGGTCAACTCCAGCATGGTCTGATCCAATGTAAATCTTCATTTCCTATAATTCTATAATGGCCGCAAAAATACAAAAAAGATGAATGTAAGCGGCCGTCAAACAAAAACCAATTCAGCAAAACCTGTTATTTTAATAGAGATAAAATTTTATTCTCTATGATTATTATGGCTGTTGAAATGTGGATATTATTTCGCCCGAAAATTTTGAAAAGTGAGTTATCAATTTTAATTAACAGCTGAATGTGGATAATGTTAATAGTAACTCACGGATTTTGAGGGGGGAAACATCCCCGACAACTTTCTTCAAATTTTTTTGAGTGGATAAAAAGTGGTTTTTTCCACGGGTTGAAAAGTTGACAAAATGTGTTCAAAAATGGACGAAATTGTGGAATCGAAACTTTTCAAATTTTTATCCACCAAGATTTGAAACCGTAACTTGCGTTATTTGGAAAACTCGCCATTTTATGAACATTTTAATGTTGGTAACGTTGTAATTTTCTCATACTCATTTTTTTGTTTATATCTTTGAAAACTCCCTATTTTAGGGCACTTTTAATGCAACGGACTGTATATAAAAAGGTTGTGTGAAAACACGTAGGGACGCTAAATACTGCGTCCCTACGTCTGAGTAGCATTGTATATAAATTCTTAATGTATAATACCAAATTATTAATTATTTGACCGTACTACCCTCTTTCACAGGTTTATGCGGCTGCATAATGGAAAGACTTCCGTCGGCGTTCTCGGCCATCAGTACCATGCCGTGCGATTCCACCCCTTTGATGTTCTTCGGCGCAAGATTGACGAGCATGAGAACCTGCTTCCCGACAAGTTCCTCGGGTTGATAATGTTCGGCTATACCCGAAATGATCTCCCGTGTGTCAATGCCGGTATTCACCTTCAGCTTCAACAGTTTCTTCGTTTTGGCGACCTTCTCAGCCGCGAGAACTGTCACCACACGGATATCCATCCTTTGGAAGTCATCGAAAGTAATCTCCTCCTTTTCAGGGATTACGTCCGCGTTGGCAGCCTCGTTCTGCTTTTTGGTGTCCTCCAGTTTCTGTACCTGCTTGGCGATGACATCATCCTCAATTTTCTCGAACAGATACTCCGCTGGATTAAGCGGATTACCAGCCTTCAGCAAGTCAAAACGGCTGCCGTCAGACCAGTTCTTATTGTTCATATTGAGTATTTTCTGCAATTTTTGAGCAGTAAAGGGCAAGAAAGGTTCGCAAAGTATAGACAAAGAAGCGCAAATCTGTAAAGAGACGTGCAAAATGGTCTTCACATACTCGGGATTCTCTTTCTGTTTCTTCCACGGCTCTGTATCGGTGAGGTATTTGTTACCGAGACGGGCAAGGTTCATCAGCTCGGCTTGGGCCTCACGGAACTTGTAATGCTCGATGCACTCCCCTATCCTACTCGGGAATTCCTTCATCTTTTCGATGACCTCTTTCTCGTAATCAGTCAGTTCGCCGCATTCAGGAATGTTGCCGCCGTAGTATTTATGGGTAAGAACCACGGTTCTGTTCACAAAGTTGCCGAAGATGGCGAGCAACTCGTTGTTGTTTTTCGCTTGGAAGTCCGCCCAGGTGAAGTCGGCATCCTTGGTTTCGGGTGCAATGGAAGTCAACGTGTACCGCAACACATCCTGTTTTCCGGGGAAATCCTCGATGTATTCGTGCGCCCACACGGCCCAGTTACGGGAGGTGGAAATCTTGTCGCCTTCGAGATTAAGGAACTCGTTGGCAGGCACTTGATCGGGCAGAATGTAGTCGCCGTGCGCTTTCAACATGCAGGGGAAGATGATGCAGTGGAAGACGATGTTGTCCTTTCCGATGAAGTGGACGAGTTTGGAACTTTCGTCCTGCCACCACGGTTTCCAGTCGGTGTGGTGTTCCTCGGCCCATTCTTTAGTGGCGGAGATGTAGCCGATGGGCGCGTCGAACCAAACGTAGAGAACTTTCCCTTCCGCGTTTTCGAGCGGCACTTTCACGCCCCACGAAAGGTCTCGGGTGACAGCGCGGGGTTGCAATCCCTGCTCGATCCACGATTTGCACTGGCCGTAAACCGTCGGGCGCCAGTCCGCTTTATGACCTTGCAGAATCCATTCGCGCAACCATCCATCATACTCGTTCAGAGGCAGATACCAGTGTTTGGTCTCTTTCAGTACCGGCGTGTTGCCGCTGAGCGCCGATTTGGGATTGATAAGGTCGGTGGCGCTGAGAGAGGTTCCGCAAGCCTCGCACTGATCACCGTATGCATGCTCGTTGTTGCAGTGCGGGCAAGTGCCGGTGATGTAACGATCGGCGAGGAACTCGTGTGCCTCCTCGTCATAATATTGCTGGGACGTTTTCTCAATGAGCTTTCCGTTGTCGTACAGGTATTTGAAGTACTCGGAGGCGGTTTTGTGATGCGTGGGGTTCGAGGTGCGGGAGTAGATATCAAATGAGATACCGAGTTCTTGGAATGATTTCTTGATGATTTCGTGGTACCGGTCCACGATGTCCTGCGGCGTCACGCCCTCTTTGCGTGCTTTGATGGTGATGGGCACGCCGTGTTCGTCTGATCCGCCGATGAAGAGCACCTCCTTGCCGTTGTTGCGGAGGTAGCGCACGTAGATGTCGGCGGGCACATACACACCGGCAAGGTGCCCGATATGGACGGGACCGTTGGCATACGGCAGTGCGGAAGTAACCGTGTAGCGTTTTATATCTTTCATATTATCAGTATTTTAGTTGGTATTTCTATTTTCAGATGAAAAGCGCAAAGATAGGAAATTTTTGGGTTGCACGCTCAAGTGATGAAAAGGATATATGGTCAAAAGGTTATGAATATGAATCTGTTTATAACTATTTTTATATAGAAAGGGAATAGTGTTAAAAAAGACTAATTTTGCGGTTTCAAATTCAAAATTTCAAACATTATGAAGAAGATTTTTACAACAATGATTGTCATGCTTGCTTTTGCAAGCGTCGCTTTCGCTCAACCTCGTGCTATTGGTGGCCGTTTGGGTTGGAACACGGAGTTTTCCTATCAACATTCGATTACGGACGGGATGTACGTTGATTTGACGGCAGGTCTCGGTAATGCTTGGTCTCGTTGGGCGTATGCTGATGTCAACGCCTCCTTCGATTGGGTGTTCAACATCAAAGGCATTTGGAATTGGTTCGTGGGTCCCGCTGCCGGTCTTGGTGTGGGTTATGGCTACTATTATAGAGATTATAACTTAATGCCTTTCCAATTGAATGTCGGCGGACAAATTGGTTTTGAGTGGGAGTTCGGCATCCCGTTGAACCTCACCGTGGATTGGCGCCCGATGGTTAATGTGTTGGGTTTCGGTACGGGTTACAGTGGCTCGTGGAACAAGTTATATAACTTCGGCGTCGGTCTCCGTTACAGATTCCATTAATAGAAACATTTTGCAGATTTCTACAGAACGCCGGTTTTCCCAATCGGCGTTCTGTTGTTTATAGAGACACAAATTATTTCATCCCTCTCCCTATACACATTAACCCATAACATTCAAAGGATGGATTTCAAACTGACATCGTCGTATGAGCCTTCTGGGGATCAACCGGAGGCCATTAAACAACTTGTGGCGGGATTGAACCGCGGCGACAAGGCACAGACTTTGCTCGGCGTGACAGGCTCCGGCAAGACATTCACCATTGCCAATGTGTTGAGCCAAGTGAACCGCCCCGCCCTCGTATTGAGCCACAATAAGACGCTCGCCGCCCAATTATATAGCGAGTTCAAGCAGTTTTTCCCGGAAAACGCTGTGGAATATTACGTTTCCTACTACGATTACTATCAACCGGAGGCTTACATCCCCACCACAAACACCTATATTGAGAAGGATTTGTCGATCAATGACGAAATCGAAAAGCTGCGGCTGCACACCACGGCCGCGCTGATGTCAGGAAGACGGGATGTGATTGTAGTGGCTTCAGTATCTTGTATTTACGGTATTGGGAACCCCGACGATTTCGCCCGAAATGTCATTCACCTGAAAACAGGGATGGTCATCGATCGCAACTCACTGCTGCTCAAATTTGTAGCCAGCCTCTATTCGCGCACGGAACTGGATCTCCAGCCGGGACAGTTCCGTGTGAAAGGCGATACAGTCGATATCTTTCCGCCCTACAGTGAACAAGCCTACCGCATCATCTTCTGGGACGATGAGATTGAGTCACTGTCGATTATAGAGGCCGCAACCGGCGGGGTCATCTCTAAAGAGGAAAAGCTGGTCATCTATCCGGCCAGCCTTTTCGTGACGACACAACAGACCATGAACGAGGCTATCAACCAGATTGTATTGGATTTGGGCGAACAGCGCGACTACTTCAAATCTATTGGCAAACATTTGGAAGCCAAACGGTTGGAAGATCGCGTGACGTATGATGTGGAGATGATGAAGGAGTTGGGTTACTGTTCCGGCATTGAGAATTATTCCCGCTACTTCGACAAGCGCGAGCCAGGAATGCGCCCGTTCTGCATCCTCGACTTCTTTCCCGAGGATTTCGTGTTGGTAATAGACGAAAGCCACGTCACTGTGCCGCAGATCGGGGCCATGTACGGCGGCGACCGCTCCCGTAAAATCAACTTGGTGGAGTACGGATTCCGCTTGCCCGCCGCTTTGGACAACCGTCCGTTGAAGTTCGACGAGTTCGAAGCGCTGGTGGGGCAGACCATCTATATGAGTGCCACGCCGGCAGACTACGAGCTGGAACAGTCGGGTGGGGTAGTGGTCGAACAGGTGGTCCGGCCGACCGGTCTGTTGGATCCTCCGATAGAGGTGCGCCCCGCCACTAATCAAGTGGACGACCTGCTCAACGAAATCGAAGACACTGTGGATAAAGGCGAACGCGTGTTGGTGACGACCTTGACCAAGCGCATGGCCGAAGAGCTCAACACGTATCTGATCAATATCGGGGTCAGCTCCTGTTACATCCACTCCGACGTGGAAACGCTTGACCGAGTGGAGATTTTGCAGAACCTGCGTGCCGGTGCCATCGACGTGCTCGTGGGGGTGAACCTCTTGCGTGAAGGTCTGGACTTGCCGGAGGTCTCCCTGGTAGCCATCATGGATGCCGACAAGGAGGGTTTCCTGCGCAATGTGCGGTCGCTTACGCAGACGGCCGGCCGCGCCGCACGCCACGTGAACGGCAGGGTCATCTTTTACGCCAACCAGATTACCAAATCGATGCAGGCTACCATTGATGAGACCAACCGTCGCCGTTCTAAGCAGATAGCCTACAACGAGTTACATCATATTGTGCCGAAGGGTGTGGTGAAGTCGGACGAGATGCTGCTCACGGGTATGGCCAGCGAGGGCAACAAGCAGCGCATGGGTGTGACATACGAGCGGAAAGAGAAAAAACTGCCGATGGCGGCGGAAGACTTGACATTATACAATGTGGAACAGTTGGAGAAGAAGAAAAAACAGCTTCGAAAGGAGATGGAAAAAGCCGTGAAGGAGCTGGACTTCGAAAAGGCCGCCCAGTTCCGCGACGCCATTGTGGCCATCGAGAACAGAATTCGGGAATATTAAACTTTTGACCGTTAACACCGTTTATGCAAATCGGATTCATCAAATAAATCGAAAAAAATGAAAAACGTATTGCACAAAATCGGATTGATGTTGCTCTGCATCACCCTTTCCTGCGGCGCTTTCGCACAGTCGGCTGACATGGACAAATTGTTCAAAAAGTACGACAACAAACGCCATTTCGAGAAATTCGAATATGGGGACCAGAAGCCCGTCTGGCTGAATTTGATTGCGCACAACGCCTCCTTCGTGAAAATCCTCTCCTGCGATGCCAAGCATAAAAGTCACAAATACAAGAAGTTCAATCAAGATATAAACAAAGCCACGGAGAATTTCAAGGTGGTGTTTGAACTCAACGACGCAGACTACCTCTTGAAAATCTGTGCCTCTGAAAAAGACGAAAGAGGTTGCTCCAATTTTGTGGTTGTCAGCGGTTTGGGTGAAAAAGAACGGGTTATTTGGTTGTACGGACGGACAAATCTGAAGAAGTTCATAGACTACGTGAGAGAGGCATTGGGATAGAATCTTCATCTTGACGGTCCATGTAAGCCGTCAACATAAAAAATGTATCTTTGCGGCTCAAAAAACAAGACAGTATGAACGAAAAGAAAATTGAGACGGCCGCAGCGCTTGGTAACGCATTGGTGGATCGGGTTGACGACTTCCTGCACCATTTCACGAAATACCCTACTGATTTGGTGGTGGGCATCCATCCCGAAACCTTCGATATTATCCTCGACAGCCCGAACAAAATTCCTGAGGGTTACCGTCAGCACACCATTGCCGACTTTATCCTCACCAACCCCCGTGGCCTGTATGAACCCGATGAGAAGGTCATCTTCCAAGTCGCGGAGCACTATTTTTAACAACTTTTAACTACACTATATTTATATGGCTGTAGGCCCGACGTATGTTAGCCCAGGGTGGGGCGAAGCGGAGCCTTGGGAATCTTAGAATCAGAATATGGCGAAAAAGGAAAGTTCCAGCAAATCGGTGACATTTGACGCGATAGACCAGCAAATCCGCGAGAAACGGTTCGCACCGGTCTATCTGCTGCATGGGGAAGAGCCGTTTTTCATCGACAGACTCTGCAAGATGTTCGAGGAGGGCATTCTCGAACCCGAGGAGCGCGACTTCAACCAGGTGGTGCTCTACGGTAAGGACACTACCGCTGATATGGTGCTTGCCAACGCCAAACAGTTCCCGTTCGGCAGTCCCTACCGTGTGGTGATTCTTAAAGAGGCTAAGGAATTGAAAAACATTGAGTTGTTGAGTACATACGCGGAGAATCCGAGTCCACAGACCATCTTCATCGTATGTTATAAATACGGCAAGATGAAAGCCGCCCAAGTCAAGCCCTACAGCAAACACGGCGTGGTGTTTGAATCGGAAGGCGTGAAGGACTGGAAACTCAACGAATGGATTCAAAACTTGGCTGAGAAGACGTTCCACTTCCGGCTCAATCCACAGACCGCCGCCGTGCTGGGCGAGCATATCGGCAATGACCTGTCACGCATCTACACCGAATTCCAAAAACTGCAGGTCGTACTTTCTCCGAACAGCGAAATTACCCCGGACGTTGTCGAAAAGTATATCGGTATCAGCAAGGAGTACAACATTTTCGAGCTTCAAGAGGCCCTCGGCAGCCGGAATCTGACGAAAGCCTACAATATCATGCTCAACTTCACGCTGCATCTTAAGGAGAACCCCAATATCCGCACCATCACGATGCTCTACTCCTTCTATCATAAAATGATTCGCTACCACCTCTCGCCCGACAAGAGTAACGACTCCTTGAGAATCGTATTCGGCAATCTGCCCCCGAACATTATGGCCCGGAACGTGGGCTACGCAAACAACCATTCGCTGCCCCAGCTGACAAAAATCATCTCCATATTGCGGGAATACGATTTGAAAAGCAAAGGGGTGGACTCCAGTAATGATGATGCCGAACTGCTGAAGGAAATGATCTATAAGATTACCCATGTGTAAAATGAAGAACATATCTTTCCCTTTTGTAACTCTTTTTCTGTTCGTTGCGACAATTTCCTTCGCTCAGGCGCCCGCAGGCTACTACACTGCAGCAGAGGGTCAGTCCGGCGAGGCGTTGCGAACGGCGCTGTACAACATCATAAAAACGCATACTACCCTGTCGTACAACCAATTGTGGCAATCGTTCTACACGACAGACGCGCGTCCGGACAACGGCAAGGTGTGGGATATGTACTCCGACAGACCTGGCGGTACACCAGCCTACTATTTCACTTTCGGCAGCGACCAGTGCGGGAATTATTCGGGTGAGGGCGACTGTTACAATCGCGAGCATTCCGTGCCCAAAAGCTGGTTCGGCGGCAGCACCCCCCCGATGTACACCGACCTCTTCCATCTCATCCCTACAGACGGTTTTGTCAATTCCAAACGTGGCAATCTGCCCATTGGCAAGGTGATAAACGCCACTTGGACCAGCAGCAACGGTTCCAAAGTGGGCACCTCCAACATTCCCGGTTATGCGGGACAGGTGTTCGAGCCCATCGACAGCTTCAAGGGCGATTTTGCCCGTATCTACTTCTATATGGCCGTCTGTTACAAGGATAAGAACCTCGGCGTGGAGACACAGTCCAACTTCTCCGGCGGAAACCTCAAACCCTGGGCACAGCAGCTGTTGTTGCAATGGGCTGCCCTCGATCCGGTGAGCCAGAAGGAGATTGACCGCAACAATGCCGTCTGGCAGCTCCAGCAAAACCGTAACCCCTTCATCGACCATCCCGAGCTGGCCGAGAAGATTTTCGGGAATGACGCAACCCCGTTCCATACGGGTCTGTCTGATGTTACCGGACGTGTCCATTGGCAGGTTTACCCTAACCCCGCCACTTCCACAATAAGCATACAAGCTGTTGATTTCCAATCCGATATTCTAACTATCGACATTGTTGACATCATGGGGAAAACAGTGCTCGCCCCCCAACAATTCGCTTCGGACAAGGCGGAGTTGAACATTTCCGCATTGTCGCCGGGTTTATATTTGATGAGGGTGTCTTCGGCACAGAACATTCACACATTCAAGATCGTAAAGCAATGAGTATCATTAAGATAACTAAGCAATTCTCATTTGAGATGGCACACGCGCTGCGCAACTATGACGGGTTGTGCCGCAATATACACGGTCATTCCTATAAGATGGACATCACCCTCGCAGGACAGCCCTTGCACGATGAAAACTCGCCCAAGAACGGTATGGTGATGGATTTCGGCGACTTGAAACGACTTGTCAATGAGGAGATTATCTCGCTGTTGGATCACGCCTTGGTGTTGAATGCCAAGACAGACCCGCAACTTGTGGATGCTCTGAAACAGCACTATGAGAAGATTGTCACGGTGGAGTTCCAACCCACTACCGAGAACTTGTTAGGGTATATTGCCGGAAAATTGCAGAAACGATTGCCGGAAACGGTAGCTCTTGCCTGCGTGCGTTTGCGGGAAACCGACACCTCCTACGCGGAGTGGATTCCGTAAATCTCCTATGTTGAAGGATGTTGCGTGCGCCACAGCACGTCTTTGCGTCAGAGAATATCGACGGGGGTGACCATACCCTGAAGAATCCCGTCCGGACGACCGTTGTCCGTGATAAACAGCATATCCAAACGTACTCTCCGTGTCTTCGACCGCTGGAATTTGAGGCTGACATCCTCCAAAGAGGTGTTCGGATTGATGAAGCCGTAATGGGCGTTAGAATCTTCCCGTAACCGGGTATAGTCTGTTATCTCACTGAATTTCAATGATTCTGAGAAGGCGATAGTGTTGTTTTCCGCCACCATGCGCATCAGGGTCTTGGTGCTGAAGACGCCGACAATCCGATGATTATCCACGATGGGGATGTAGGAGTAGTCGTTACGTTGCATCACTTTTACGGCGGCCATCACGGAATCCGACGGGGCAGGGGCGAAAATCTGCCCGGCGCGGATGGCCACGCGCATGAGCGTTACCGGGTTGAGGGCGTAGTAGAGGTTGTTGACCTGCCGTACCGCCTGATCCGTGACGATGACCATATCGCTGCCCCCCTTAGACCAGTCGTAGTGGGACAGCAGGTTGCGCAGCAATCGGCAGAATGCCAAGTTGCTACGAATGCCCTTGTACTGAGGTTTCTGCTCCAAATCCTTCATCTCCATGACGTTCAGATTGTTGAGCACCCACTCCTCAATTTCGCGGTATCTTTCCAAAAACTGTTCGGCTTTGTTCTCCATCACTATCGTTTTTCAACCGCAAAGATACACATTTTTACAACCCCGTGAATTTTACCTCACTTTCACCTCCAAGATGTTCCGTTATAACCGAGTAACCCTTTAATACCTCGGATGGAACAGTGCAATATTAGTTCTCAAATAGTCTTGGTCCAGATGCGTGTAAATCTCGGTGGTGGTGATGCTTTCGTGACCGAGCATCTGCTGCACGGCGCGGAGGTCGGCGCCGCCTTCGATGAGGTGCGTGGCGAAGGAGTGCCGGAACGTGTGCGGACTCACCGTCTTGTCGATGCCGGCCGCTGCCACCCACTTCTTCACGAGCATGAAGACCATCTCGCGTGTGAGGTGCGCCCCCCTGCGGTTCAAGAAGACGTAATCCTCCTCGCCTTTCTTGATTTTCAACAGCTTACGATTGCCGTCAACGTAAAGGTTAACCATCTTCATGGCCGTTGTCCCGATAGGAATCAGCCGCTCTTTGTTGCCCTTGCCGACCACTTTGATGAAGCCGTCGTCGAAGAAGAGGTTGGAAAGCCGCAAGGTCACTAACTCGCTGACACGCAGCCCGCAACCGTACATCACCTCCACCATGGCGCGGTTTCGGTGACCCTCCGGCGTGCTCAAGTCTATCACGTCCATGATGCTCTGGATTTCCTCAACGGTCAGCACGTCAGGGAGATGCATCCCGATTTTGGGCGCGTCCAACAGCTCCGTGGGGTCATCCTCACGCACGTTGGCGTAGATGAGGTAGCGATAGAAGGCCCGCATCCCGGAGACAATCCGTGCCTGCGACCGCGCGTTGAAGTCCGATTCGTAAAGGTGTTTCAGGAACTTCTGCAACTCCTCGAAGGTGGCGTTTTCGATTTTGTCCTCGCCCAGAAAGTCCGCCAATAGCTGCACATCGTGCAAGTAGGCCTCCACGCTCTTGGGCGAGAGGCCTTTTTCATAGACTAAGTATTGCCGGAAGCGGGCGATTTGCGCGTTCATCGGCGGAGGTCTTTCTCGATTTCGATACGCAGCATGTTGAGGGCAGCATGGGCGGCCCGCTCGATAATCTGCTTACGACCAGTGTGCTTGCCGAAATGGAACTCTTTGGTCGTCAGTCGGGTAGGGGTAGCCACGGCCATCCAGACGGTACCCACGGGCTTCTCGGCCGTGCCGCCGTCGGGACCTGCGATGCCGGAGGTGGCCACGGCGTAATCGACATCCAAGAGATCCATCGCGTTGAGGGCCATGTCGCTGACCACCGGCTCGCTCACTGCGCCGCGTTTCTTGAGGTTGTCCTCCCGCACGTTGAGGATGTCGCGCTTCACCTGGTTGCTGTAGGAGACTACACTGCCTTGGAAGTATTCGGAACTGCCTGGCACAGAGGTAATCAGGTGCGCGATGAAGCCGCCGGTGCAGCTTTCAGCGGTGGCCACGCGCCGACCGCTCCCGCGCAATAGTTTGCCGATGACGGCTTCCATCGGGATGTCCTCGTCGGCGAAGGCTAACGAACCCACCTCGGCTTTGAGCTTCTCAAACTGTTGGTTCAGAGAAGTTTGCAGTTCTTCGTTGTTGGCACCCGAAGCGGTCAGCCGCAGACGGATGATGCCCGGTTTCGGCAGGTAGGCCAACTTGATGTTTTCCGGCAGTTGTGCCTCGAAGTCGGTGAGCTGGTCGGAGAGGTTGCTCTCGCTGATACCGGTGCATTGCAGCACCTTGTACAATACGGCGTGTTCGTGGTGGAAGATTTCCTGCAGTCTTGGCAGAACTTCTTCACAGACAAGCTTTTCCATCTCGAACGGCACGCCGGGAAGGGCGACCAAAATCTTGCCGTCCTGCTCTATCCAGAGTCCGGGGGCAGTACCCAAGGTGTTCTTCAGGACGGTGCAGCCTGTGGGCACGTCGGCCTGGTGGCTGTTGGTCTCCGTGAGTTCCATCCCTCGGGCGGCGAAAATCTCGCGCACCCACGCCAAGGTCGGCTCGTCCACCACCAATTCGCGGTGGAAGTAGTCGCAGATGACCTTTTTGGTGATGTCGTCGCGGGTGGGTCCGAGTCCGCCGGTGACCACAATCAGGTTGGTTTTCGCAAATCCATTTTCGATGGCGCTGCGGATGGCGCTCTCGTCGTCGCCGATGGTGACGCATTCGGTCATTTCGATGCCCGCCAGGGCCATCTGCTGCCCGATGAAGGCGGCGTTGGTGTTGATGACTTGTCCTAAGAGGAGTTCGTCTCCGATGTTGATGAG